>Ga0134125_10001450_pt1 | contig 29116 bp, 16 predicted proteins | sample KB31751_FD_96464 | JGI IMG/M metagenome (GOLD analysis project Ga0134125, IMG submission 96464) | Terrestrial soil microbial communities with excess Nitrogen fertilizer from Kellogg Biological Station, Michigan, USA - KB3-175-1 | ecosystem: Environmental > Terrestrial > Soil > Unclassified ... | reverse complement strand
GCGCGGATCCCAACCTGCCCGACCCGGATGGCATCTCCCCGATGCTGATCGCCACCGAGAATCTGCACTTCGACGTGGCGGCCTTCCTGTTGAAGAAGGGCGCCAATCCCAACCAGTGGGACTGGTGGGGCCGCACTCCTCTCTACGCCGCCGTGGATATGCATACGCTGCCTACTGGAGGCAGACCCGACCATCTGTCGCTCGATGGCACCACGAGCCTGAAGATGATCGAGCTGCTGCTGCAGGCCGGAGCCAATCCGAATGCGCAACTGAAGCTCTTCCCGCCGTTCCGGTCCATCGGTGCCGACCGCGGCGCCGATTTGATGCTGACCATCGGTACGACGCCGCTCATTCGCGCCGCGAAGGCGGGAGACACGGAGGCCATCAAGCTGCTGCTGGCGCACGGCGCCAACCCCAACCTGCCCAACAGCCTCGGGATCACGCCGCTCATGGCGGCGGCGGGTCTGGGGTCCGATGAGATCGACACCCGAGGAGCGTTCGCGACTCAGCAGGAATTGATTTCGTCCATTGGAGTGCTGCTCGCGGCGGGTGCGGATATCAATGTCGTCGACAACAAAGGACAGGGAGCGCTCCATGGCGCTGCCTACTGTGGCCGGGATGATGTGGTCAAGTACCTCGTCGCGAACCACGCCGATCTGTACGCGAAAGATCTGCGCGGCTTCACACCCGTGGATACCGCCCTGGGCAAATCTGACGGCCACGGCCGCAACGCGGGGCAATTCATTGCTCATGAGCAAACGGCCGCGTTGCTCAAGCAACTGATGGCCAGTGCTCCTCAGGCGGGCGCCGCTGCCGCGCCTGTACGGCTGGCGCGCGATCAGATCTGAGCGGCGCCGGGCAGCTTCAGCTCGCCGCCTCGACGGCGACCAGGCGGTGTACCTCACGGCGCGTGCTGGCGATCAACCCGGCTTGCGCCGCGGCGATGGCCGTCATGCTCAGCACACGGCGGAATGTGGAGGAGGGCGTCAGCACATGGGCGGGCCGATCGACTCCCATCAGAATCGGGCCGACGGTCGTACCCTCGCCGTCCACGATCTTCAGCACGTTGAACAGGATGTTGGCGGAGTCGATGTTCGGGCAGATGAGGATATTCGCCTCGCCCGTCAGGCGGCTTTCCATCAGCAAGCCCCGGCGAGTGATCTCGGAGAGCGCTGCATCGCCGTGCATTTCGCCGTCGCATTCCACGTCCGGGTTCTGCCTCACGAAGATGTCGTAGGCGTTGCGAACGCGTTTGGCGGACTCGCGGCGCGAGGAGCCGTAGTTGGAGTGCGACAGGAAGGCGACCTTCGGCGTCATGCCGAACAAGCGCACCTCACGCACTGCCTGGCGCGCAATGCACGCCAGCAGCTCCGCTGAAGGAACATCATTCACGTAAGTGTCGGCGATGAACAGCGTGCGCTTGTCGATCGTGATCCCCGACAACGTCGCAAGCGCCGTCTCGCCTTCCCTCAGACCTATCACATCTCGGATGTGTTCCAGATGCGCGTCATAGCGGCCATGCAGGCCGCAGAGCATTCCATCGGCATCGCCCAGATGCACCATCAGCGCCGCGACGGTTGTCGTTGAGCGGAGCACCGCGGCTTTCGCCGCATCAGGGCTCACGCCGCGGCGACCCATGATGTGATGGTAGGCCTGCCAGTACTGCTTGAAGCGCGGGTCGTCGTCCTGGTTGACCACCGTGACGTCCGCACCCAGTTTCATGCGCAGGCCGGCCTTCTTGATGCGTGCCTCGATCACTGCCGGGCGGCCTATGAGAATGGGTGAGGCAAGATCTTCATCCAGAGCCACCTGTGCGGCTCGAAGTACGCGCTCGTCCTCACCTTCCGCGTACGCGATGCGCTTGCAGTTGGAGGCTCGCGCCGTACCGAATACCGGGCGCGTGAGCATGCCGCCTGAGGAGAATTGGCGCGCCAGCTCCTGGCGATAGGCTTCGAGGTCGGCGATGGGACGAGTCGCTACACCCGAGGCGGCAGCGGCGGCGGCCACGGCTGGAGCAATTCGCAGGATCAGCCGCGAATCGAAGGGCTTGGGGATGATGTAGTCCTTGCCGAAGGCCAGGTCCTGACCGGCGTAGGCGCTGGCGACTTCCTCGCTGATCTCCGCCTTCGCCAGATCGGCGATTTCCTTCACGCAGGCGAGCTTCATCTGCGCGGTGATCTTGGTCGCGCCGGTGTCGAGCGCTCCCCGGAAAATGTACGGGAAGCACAGGACGTTGTTCACCTGGTTGGCATAGTCCGAGCGGCCGGTGGCCACGATACAGTCCGGACGTGCTGCCTTGGCGAGCTCCGGGCGGATCTCCGGCTCCGGATTGGCGAGCGCCAGGATGATCGGCTTGCCGGCCATGCCCTTGACCATGTCCGGCGTCAACACGCCGCCGGTGGAGCAGCCCAGGAACACATCGGCATCCGGCATCACGTCCGCGAGCGTGCGCAGCGGTGTCTTCTGGGCGTAACGCGCCTTCTCGGGGTTGTACGAATCGCCGCGGCCCTCGTAGATGAGGCCCTTCGAGTCGCAGGCGAAGACGTTGGTGCGGTTGAGTCCCAGCCCCACCAGCAGGTCGAGGATCGCGATCGAGGCGGCACCGGCACCGGAGACCACCAGTTTCACCTTGCCGATCTTCTTGCCGACCAGCTCCAGGCCATTGTGGATCGCCGCCGCGGCGATGATGGCCGTGCCGTGTTGATCGTCGTGGAAGACCGGTATGTTCAGCCGTTCGGTCAACTTGCGCTCGATGTAGAAACACTCGGGGGCCTTGATGTCCTCCAGGTTGATGCCGCCGAGCGTCGGTTCCAGTGCGGCGATGACCTCGATCAGCTTGTCCGGGTCGCGCTCGGCCAGCTCGATGTCGAACACATCGATGCCGGCGAACTTCTTGAACAGGCAGCCTTTGCCTTCCATTACCGGCTTCGCCGCCAGCGGCCCGATATCGCCGAGTCCCAATACCGCCGTGCCGTTCGTGACGACGCCTACGAGATTGCCGCGAGAGGTGTAATCCGCGGCCGTGCGCGCGTCCTCGGCGATGTCCAGACAGGGATAGGCCACGCCGGGCGAGTAGGCCAACGAGAGGTCTCGCTGGTTGGTGAGCGGCTTGGTCGGTGAGACGGCGACTTTGCCCGGGGTGGGCAGGCGGTGGTAGTCGAGCGCGGCCTCGCGGAGCGCGGCCTCGGTGGGCGTCAATTTCTGGGGCATGCGGGTATCAGCGTCGATGATAGGAGGACCGATTCTCTTCCCGTGGGCTGCGGAACGCCATGGTATAGCCGGTGGACTACCGCACTGAGGACGCTCGCCGCTCCCTGGGGGCGGCCGAATCGCGTGCCGTCTGCCGGATGAAGTGGCGCAGAGAGTCGAGTTGGTCGTCGGTGAGCTCCTGGAACGCAGGCATGCCACGCTCTCGCAGAGCCCCGTCACGCACGACATGCGCAAATGCTGCACGCGACAATGGGACGGGCGAAGAGCGCAGGTCCGGTGCGATTCCGCCGGCGATGACCCCCATTCCGTGGCAGAGCGTGCAACGCGAATACTCCCGCTCACCCGCGGAAACCTTGGCGGCGTCCACCTGAAATTGCGGAGCAACCAGCGCAACTGCCGGGCTGCGTGGTGGCGTCGGTGGCAGTTTTGCGCTTGCATCCAAGGCAAACGTCAATAGGCGTCTCGGGTGGATGCGCGCGTCCCAGCCCCAACGCGCTGAGATCGACCCGAACGCGGCTGAGGCGCCGCCCAAGGGGCCTGCCGTAATGCTGATGTACTGCTTGTTCCCAACACGGTAAGTGATCGGCACTCCCGTGACGGCGACGCCGCAGAAGAATGACCAGAGATCCTTGCCTGTGCGGGCCGAATACGCATGCAGGTAGCCGTCGGCCAAACCTTCGATGACCAGATCGCCCGCGCTCGCGAGCACTCCGCCGTTGGAAATCCCTGCCGTCTCGACCTGCCAGATGACTTTCGAGCCGATCGGGTCCCACGCCTTGAGCACGCTGTGTCCGGCATCGGCGGGAACGTCGCCACCGCCGATGGACAGACCGCTGTACTCGGGAGTGAGCTTCTTGGGCTGCCAATGCTTCAGGTCGACGCCCTGGTCACCGAAGCTCGCCGGCATCTCCAGTGTCGGCTCGTACATCAGGCCGGTGAGAGGGTCAAAGGCCTGGGGAATCCAGTGATGGACGGCCTCGAAACTCGGCCACAGCAGCATGGGGCGATGTTCGTAACGGGCCCCCGGGGTCACGACCGGACGTCCGCTCTTCAGGTCGACGTGATCGGCCCACGTCACCGTACCCAGCTTGCGCGCCGAGATCAGATGGCCATCGCTGCGGTCGATGACATAGAAGAAGCCGTTCTTGGCCGCGTGCAGCAGGACCTTGCGCTCGCGACCCTCTATCTGCAGCGTCGCAAGTGTCATGTCGGTGGAGGAATCGTAGTCCCACGAGTCCCCCGGGGTCGTCTGGTAGTGCCAGACGTAGTGGCCGTCATCGGCATCGACCGCCACCACGGAGGCGATGAAGAGGTTGTCGCCGCCGGCGGGACTGCGCAGCTTCCAGTTCATCGGGCTGCCGTTGCCCGTGCCGAGATAGATGCGATTGAACTCCGGGTCGTAGGTGATCGCGTTCCAGACGGCGCCGCCGCCACCGCGCTTCCACCACTCGCCGGTCCAGGTGTTGGCCGCCATTTTCATGGCGTCATCGGAGGCCGCGTGGTCGCTCGTGCCCGGTTTGCCTGGCACGAGATAGAAGCGCCAGGCCTGCCGCCCGGTCTCTGCATCGTAGGCGGTGACGTAGCCGCGCAACGGCCCGAAGTCCTCGCCCGAGAACCCGATAATGACCTTACCGTTGAATGCACGCGGCGCGCCGGTGATGACCGCACCGTTGTCGGGGTCTACGGTTTGCACGCTCCACAACAGTTTGCCGTCGGCCGCATCGAGAGCCAGCAGCCGGCCATCGACCGTTCCGGCATACACGCGGCCCTTCCAGAAGGCCAGGCCGCGGATGCCCCAGTTGAGTCGCAGCTTTTTACCCGCCACGTCCGGCGCGTGCGAGTCGTAGCGCCACAGGAGCTTGCCGCTGACAGCCTCGACGGCATAGACCACCCCGTAGCCCGCGCCGACATAGACGACCCCGCCAACCTCCAGGGGTGCCGTGATGGAGTTGGTGACATCCAGGTCGAGCGACCAGGCGAGTCCCAGGCGACTGACGTTGGCGGCGTCGATCTGCGACAGGGGACTGAAGTGGGCCTCGCTGAACGTGCGGCCATAGGCCGGCCAGTCGTTGCCGTCCTGCTCGTTCGACAGCGCGGCATTGTCGATCGCGGCTTTTGTCGTGCCCGCCGCAACAGCGCCTGACAGCGCAAGGAGTGCAACTGGGATCTTTCTCACGGCGCGCGCCTGCTTCGAAACAAGAGGCGGGAGCCTGGGCTGAATGCGCCGGCAAGGCAACTCGAGGCGAGGATTGTTGCAACGCAGCATAGCCTGCGATTCCATTGCATCCGTCGTGCACCGGCTTACGTATAGACCCGGTAGTGACCCTTATTGCCGAGGCAGTCGCATGCCACGACATTCCTGTCTATGCGGACGTTGAATCCGCACTCGCTGCATCGATGGCGTGCGCAAACCCGTTGGGCTACGCTCACCGCCGGCCGATCAAGGCTGAACCTCTCGTGACCCACGTATGAGCGTTACGAGCGCCGTTCCCGAGCACGATGAGCTCGATGCGCTGATGCTGCGCATCGCGCAGGGCGATCGCGCGGCTTTTGCGGAGCTCTATCGCCGGACCTCGCCGCGCCTTCTCGGTGTCTGTGTGCGCATGCTCGTGGACCGGCGCGAGGCTGAGGAGGTCCTGCAGGAAGCGTACGTGACGGTCTGGCAGCGAGGTAAGACTTTCGACCGGTCGCGTGCCCATGCGATGGCCTGGCTGGTCGCCCTGGCTCGCAACAAGGCGATCGATCGGTTGCGGCAACGTCGCGACTCCCCTGGCGGTCACGGCCACGAGTTGGAAAGCATCGCCGATGAGGAGCCCACCCCCGCGACGCGCGCGGAGCGCGGCCAGGAATATCGCCGCCTGGAGGGTTGCCTGGAGGCCCTCGAGCCCCAGCAGCGACGCTCCATCCAGGAAGCGTTCTTCACTGGCGTGACCTACGGCGTGCTCGCCGAGCGCGCCAAAGTTCCACTGGGCACCATGAAGAGTTGGGTTCGCCGCGGCCTCCTGCAACTGCGCACGTGTCTCGAGTCATGAATACTCCGCTCAACGACGACGAGAACAGTCTGCGCTACGCCGAGTATGTGCTCGGTGTGCTGGATGCGGCGGAGCGGGCGTCCGTCGAGCGTGAATTGGCCTCCAGCGAGGAGGCGCAACGCGCGGTCGCTTTCTGGCAGCAGCGCTTGACTCCGATGACGCAGATGCTCCCGCAGATCACTCCCTCGGAGGAGGTGTGGACGGGTATTCGCCGCGCGTTGGGATGGGACACGCGCAGCGCTTCGCCGCAAGCGACCCGCTTCTGGTCCAACGCGCGTCCATGGCAATGGATCAGCCTCGCTGCCTCGTTGGTCGCGATTGTATTCGCCGTGTTGCTGCTGCGAGGGCCGGTCCGCGACAGCGGGCATCTGCTGGTTTCCAGCATCCGGCAGAATGGCGTGACGGGCTGGACGGCGACCGTGGATCTGGATCGCAAGCAGGTCATCCTGGTGCCGGCTGCGACGACCGCCATACCCAACGGACGCAGCACCCAGCTCTGGCTGATCCCGGCGGGACAGTCGCCGATCTCCGTCGGGGTGTTTGCTGCCGGTACGACGACCGTACTTCCGTTGAACGCGACGTTGCTGGCGCGAGTGGCCACTACAGCGATACTGGCCGTATCCGTCGAGCCGCCCGGCGGCTCACCGACAGGACAACCGACCGGGCCGGTCATCGCGACAGGTCCTATCAGCGGTGCGCCCGCCGCGTCCGGGAGCGGCTGAGGGTCGCGCGCGCCGGGGCGCAGAGCAGAGCGGAGGTCGCGCGCCGGGGCGCGAGCAGCGCTGAGGGTCGCGCGCCGGGGCGAGTGATGCGGCCCGATGATTGTTGAACGATCGAGGTGTGACTCCGCGTTCACGGCAGCCGGTGCACGCCCTCGCTGCGCACGTGCCACTGCTCGGGAAACCCTGGCGTCGGCTGCGACTCTCCATCCCAGCCTGCCGTCATCAGTGCGATGGCGAACAGCAGGCTGCCGTTGGAGGGGAAGTAGGTCTGCGCGTCGCGCTGATAGGAGGGCTGCGCACTGCCGCTACGTGCTCCGTCGATCTGCAGATGCATCCGCGGCGTCATGCCCGTCGCGCCGAAGTGATTGTTTGGTGCGTCGTACAGCAGCAGATCGACGGCTTTCTGCGGCTCATGCAGCCGAGTCGCGGTCATCGCCATCAAGGGAAAGTCCCAGCCCCAGGTCTGCCGCAGATCCCAGTGCTGCTGCACGGCGACCAGCGTGCGCTGCATGGTCGCGGCATCGACGTCCTTGCCGGGTAGCAGACCGAGAGCGCCGAGGAAAGAGGGATGATCTCGATTCCAACACTGTGCGGCGGTGTTGCCGCCCGAGCACAGCGGGCTGCGCGCCTGGTCCCACAGTTGTGGGAACGATTCGGTGGCGAGATACAGCCCCGCACGCTGCGGCAGCGACGCGAGCTTCTCCAGCACGGCATCCCAATGCGCGTTTCGCGGTAGTCCGAGCCGCTCGCGCCACTGTTGTGCGGTCCGTAAACCGAAGCGGAAGTATTCCAGCTCGAAAGTCGGATCGAAGGTGCTGAGAGGCGGGAAGACTTCCTGTGCCGGAACGATGGGCGGCCCGAGTATGTACCGCTCGTGAGCACGATCGAAGTACGGGAAGGAAGCGAGCAGGTCGGCCGTCGCGAAGACGAGATCCCGATATCGATCGAGTATCGCACGAGCGGGCTGGGCACGGTAGATCAGCTCCGCCAGATAGATTGGGCCAGGCTGCTGCCACATGATGAAAGGGTTGATCGTACTGGGACTCTCGCGCCCATCCGGCCCCACCATCTTCGGCCACCATGCACCTTGCGCAGCGTGCGCGTGCGCTCGCTCCTTTGCTTCGGCAAGGTGAGCGAGATACCAGGGCATGCTGCGTTCCAACAGCTCGGGGTGGCCCCACAGCGCGAACTGCCCCTCGTGCCAGAGGTGCATCTCGAGATGAAATTTTCCGTACCAGCTGTTGGAGAACAGCCCTTCCTCCTGCGGAGGAAGCGTGCCTGCCGCATTGACGGCCATCAGGTACTGCGACAGCACGATGCGGCGTTCCAATTCGGCGGCGCGCGGATCGGTGCTGGCGGAGAGATCGACGACCCCTCCGGTACTCCAATACCGGCGCCAGTAGTCGCTCACGGCCGCTTGCGCCGCCGGCGCCTCGGGAAGGGCGCCCGTATGCGGCTGCTGCGAGAACAGCACCATGAAGGTGATGGAGTCGGTGTGGCCGCCCGGCAGGATGCGAAAGGAATGCGGCGCCAGGCGAGTAAACGTGACATCCCGGCTCGCTCCGACCGTGACGTAGTAGCGAGTCGCATCGAGTTGCCGCTCGAGTGACAGGCGGTGAGCGGTCCGACCGGTGACGCGCGTCTGGTGACTTTGCGGATGATTCCAGTCGGCAGGGTCCGGATTCGGATTCCGCGAGACACCGGGGAATTTCAGCTCGACACCCACACGTCGTGCCGCCACCGCAGGGCCGGTGAGCGTGACGATGAGCATGTCGAGGTCCGGGTGCACCTGCGTCTGCACGTGCACCGGCTCGCCGTCAAACATGAAGCGGCTGTGCAGCGTACCGCTCCACAGGTCGAGCGTCTGTTCAGTCGCAGACAGATCGGAGAACCGCATGGGCCGGCCGCCCCTGGAGATCAGGTACAGCGACACCCGGCCCAGGGAGATGCGCTGCGGGTTTTCCCGCAGCCATGCGATCGCCGGCTTGTCGGCTTCCGACCAGTCGCGCAGCCACGGATAGTATTGGGTGCTGCCATGGACCTTCACCGGCACCAGGCTGTCTGCGTATCGGTAGTGCGCCGGATTGGGGAAGCTGTGCCAACCCCATTGCGACTGCGTGAGCAGCGGTACGAGCGGGGAGTACTGCTCCGGGAAGGTCTGCAGGCCGGTGATGTCGGCCGTGAACGCGAAGTTGCCGTTGCCCACCATCAAGGCTGCGATGGGATCGATCTTGCGGAAGGTGACGTCGTGGCGACCCACCAGGGCGCGGCGATCGATCGGCGCCGCCGGGCCCGAGCGGACGGCCGGAGGCGTTTGCGCCCGTGTCCCGAACGAGGTCAGCACGAGGCAGATTCCCAGCAGAGCTGCCGTTACTGGAGAGGCAGGGTCGTTGCCGGCGCCGGGTTGCGGTCTGCGAGGGCGCACTCCATCCCCACCTATTGCTGCTACGCGCGGCGATGGTAGCGCTACCCGTGAGTGCGGTCACCTGCCGACTCGCAGCGCGGCGACGGGAGGCGGCGGGGCCCGCCACCTATTGCTTTTGTGCGGCTCACGGGCGATGTTAGCGCTACCGATGAGCACCGTTACCGATCACGCGCGAGCCATTGCAGCGTGCGTGGGATCACGCGCTGTCCTGATTGCGCTGGCGACCGTCTTGCTCGCGGAATCCCTTGGTGCGCGCGCGGCCGCCGACCCGGCGGGGACCTACCGCAATCCCATCCTGTACGCGGACTACTCCGATCCGGATGTCGTGCGGGTCGGGAGCGATTTCTACCTGATCGCCTCGTCATTTCATTTCTCACCGGGAATCCCGGTGCTGCGCTCTCAGGACCTGGTGCACTGGAGGATCGTCGGTCATGCGCTCGCCCGGCTCGATTTCGATCCCCGCTACGATCTGCCCGGCCCGGTGGATTTCGCCGACTCCACCGAGCACTCCAAGCTCGACTACTCGCTGGGCTATCGCTACGCGGCCGGTGTCTGGGCCCCGGCGATCAAAGCTCACGCCGGCCGCCTGTATGTGTACTTCGTGACACCGACTGAGGGGATTTTTATGACCTCCGCAGCGCGGGCGGCCGGTCCCTGGGACCCGCCAGTCAAGGTGATCGCGCAGGCGGGTCTGGAGGACCCGTGTCCTTTGTGGGACGAGGACGGCCGCGCCTGGCTCGTTCACTCCCGAGTGGGCGCCGGGCCGCTGGTCCTGCACCAGATGAATCCTGACGGCAAGAGCGTGCTGGATGCCGGCAAGGTCATCGTCGATGACCCCGTACATCTGCCCACGCTCGAGGGCCCCAAGCTCTACAAGCGAAACGGGTACTACTACATCTTCGCGCCCTACGGCGGAGTCGAGCAGGGGTCCGAGGCGGTGCTGCGCTCCCGGGATATCCGAGGACCCTACGACTCTCGGACGGTGCTCTCCAAGGGAAGCACCGAAGTGCACGGCCCGCATCAGGGCGGCTACGTGGAGACTCCGTCGGGGCAGGGCTGGTTCATCCATTTCAACAGTACCGGTGCCTACGGCCGGATCGTGTACCTCGAGCCGGTCACGTGGGAGAACGATTGGCCGATCATCGGCGAGCGCATTCCGGGGACGGACGGCGGTCAGCCGGTGCAGTCGCACGTAATGCCGGATGTGGGTCGCAACTCGCCCAGCGTCCATCCGCAAACCTCGGACGAATTCACGGACGACACGTTAGGACCGCAATGGGAGTGGAATCACAACCCTGACAACAGCCGCTGGAGTCTCACGGAGCGTCCCGGATTTCTGCGGCTCAAAGCGCTGCGCGCACCGGATCTGGTGAGTGCCCGCGACACGCTGACGCAAATGCTCCAGGGGCGTACCGTGCAGATCACGGCGCGGCTGGCCGTGGACGCCATGGAGGACGGTCAGAGAGCGGGGCTTGCCATGTTTGGGCGGTTGCCGAGTTGGATCGGGATCGTGCAGAGCCACGGAACCCGGCGGGTCACGTTTGCCGTGGCCGGGGTCGAGACGCCCGGTGAGGTGCTCAGTGGCGCCTCAGGCAAACACGTCAGTACGGCAAGTGCACACCCCGGCGCGGGGTCCGCGGCCGCAGGCGTGCCGCCCGCGCAATTCATCCTGCTCCGCATGCAGGTCGCCGACGAGTCGGTGAAGTATTCCTACAGCCTCGATGGCGGCAAGAGCTTCCGGTCGCTGGGCTCCAGGGCACGCATGCTCTTCAGCTGGTGGAAGGCGGCCCGCCCGGCGCTCTTCACTTACAACACTGCCACGCAGGGAGGCGCCGTGGATTTCGACTGGGTGCACGTCCAGACGCGGGGATACCGATGACGGCGCCAAATCCATTGCTGGGGGTTTTCTTTCACTGGCTCGGCGGAGTGTCGTCGGCGAGCTTCTACGTTCCCTACAAGCGCATCCGGCGGTGGTCCTGGGAAATCTTCTGGATCACGGGAGGCCTGTTCTCCTGGGTGTTCGCACCGTGGCTGATTGCGGGCCTGCAGACGCACGATCTGCTGCATGTTCTCGCGGGTACCTCAGAGCGCACGCTGTTCTGGTGCTGGCTGTGGGGCGCCATGTGGGGATTTGGCGGGCTCACGTTCGGCCTGACCATGCGCTACCTGGGGTTGTCGCTCGGGATGGCGGTCGCACTCGGACTGACGACGGTGATCGGCACTCTCGGGCCCCCCGTGTTTCACGGAACGCTCGGCGAGCTGGCGGCGACTCTCAGCGGTCGAGTCACTTTCATCGGCATTGCCATTACGCTCATCGGCATCGCCGTGGTCGCGCTCGCGGGCCGCGCAAAGGAGCAGGAGCTCGGCGCCGAAGCGAGGGCCGTCGGAGTGGAGGAGTTCGCACTGCGCAAGGGACTGCTCATCGCCGTGTTCTCGGGAATCATGTCGGGCTGCTTCGCCTGGGGGCTGGATGCGGGACAGGAGATTCGCGACGCCACCGTCGCCGCCGGGACCAACCCGCTGTGGCAGGGGTTGCCGGTGCTGTGTGTCGTGTTGGCCGGCGGCCTGACGACCAACCTCATCTGGTGTGCGATTCTGATCGGGCGCAACCGCACCGCGGGGGAATTCGTCGGCCGGGCCAATGGCAGCGCCCGGCCACCGATGCTGCGCAACTACCTGCTCGCGGCCTTGGGAGGAACGCTCTGGTACTTCCAGTTCTTCTTCTACACCATGGGCGAGAGTCAGATGGGGCGCTACGGGTTCTCCTCCTGGACGCTGCACATGGCGAGCATCATTCTGTTTTCGACGTTGTGGGGCTTCGCCCTGAAGGAATGGAAGGGCGCCAGCTTGCGCACGCGTGTGCTCGTCTGCGGCGGGATCGGGCTCCTGGTGTTCTCGACGATCGTCATCGGCCTGGGGAACTATTACGCGACGCGCACCGCCTCCTGACGCCAGCGCCGGCGGTACTCTCCCAAGTCCTCGGACAAGGGCTCCACGCGCGTAAGAGAAGAGGGCGGCGGAATATCAGGCCTGAGCAGTCGCAGTGCCCCGAACGAGGCGTCGCCTTCGGAGTGAGCGACATACACGGCGGTCGCTGGTCGAAGTGAGGCGAGCGCGCGTGTGAACACCTCGCACTGCGCAAAGCGACCTTCGATGAGGAGCCGATCCCGGGCCCCGATCAGCTCCAGCGACGCATCGGCGACGAGTGCCGCATACAGACACACGGCGGCCAGTCGCTCCGCCTCATTTCCCGGGGTGCCGATCCAGCGCCCATTTCCTTGCGGGTAGGGCCCCGAGCCGGGGGTGAACGTGGGCAATACCATCGTTCCGCGGGCCAGGACACAGGCCACGCAACGCAGCAGGTCGGGTTGATCCTCAGGCGCATCGATACGCTGGCCGGCGGCGAGGATCTCCACTTCACGCCCACCCATGAACCGGGCGGACGGGACGGGTTTGCCGAATGCGTCGACGTTCACCAGACAATCGCGGGTCTCGGACAGGCTCGCGATGTCGGCCGGGACGGCGGGGGTTCGCATCGCGACGAACCATGTCCCGGTCGATAGCACGGTTGCCTCTTGCCCGGTTATTTCCGGATACGCGCGAGCCGCCAGGAGGGCAGCGTTCGAGTCGTGCAGTCCGCAGTGGACCGTGACATCCGACGCCAGCCCCGTGCGCTCCACCCAACGCTGTCTCAGAGGTCCTAACGCTGCGCCCGACGGGGCGAGGGGCGCTATACGTGCGGCCCAGCCGCGTTCGATCGACAGCTTCGAGGGCGTACCGGACAACGGGTACCAAAGATCCGTGTGACACCCAAGGTTGGTGACGTCCGCCGAGGCAACGCCGCACAGCACCCAGCTCCAGTATTGGGCCCAGGGGAGGATGCTCACCGCGGGGCTGACGGGGCCGCCCTGCAGGCTCTCGAGGTAGTGCAGTTGCGCTCCGAGATTGAGACCGTGAGGCAGGGCCGGTGACCCCGTGAGAGCAAAGGGCTCGCGCTCGGCGTCATAGGCCTGGCGCACGGCATCCGCAATCGGCTGCTCATAATCCAGGGGGGCTTGCAGCAATCCCCGCTCGTCCAGCAGCGCTGCCGCCGCCCCATGGGCAACGCAAATAATGGCGCCGACCTCGGCGATGCGAGCACAGTGGCTCAATGCGCCCGCCAGCCACCCCTCGACCCCGACGACATCCAGTCCCCGGTACCCTGCGTCGGTCTCGATGCGCTCATTCGGCCGAACCCACCGGTCGAGCGACTGGCCCCGATGGCTCCACAAAGTGAGCTTGGACAAGGTCTTACCTACGTCCAGGACGATGGCGGCGCGTTCCCTCATGGTGGTCTTCGCGACCTAAAATGAGCGATAATTATCGATCATGATTGCAAACTGCCGCCCCCTTCGCTACAAAGACCGGCACCGGGGTCCCGCCGCCGACATGAGTGCCCGATGAGTGACGTTTTGAAAGCCCGGCCGCCGGGTCCCACCGGATCGCAACGCTTCGCCGTCCCGGACAGCCGCTGGAGCACTCCTCCGGACCCCTCGCCGGCCGGAGTGCTGCTGTACCGCTCGAATCTGCTGGGCTCCGATCTTACGGTCACCAATTTCGGAGGGGGCAACACTTCCGCGAAGCTTACCGAGACCGATCCGCTGACGCGCGCGCCAACCCGTGTGCTATGGGTGAAAGGATCGGGGGGCGATCTTGGCTCGATGCCGCTCGAGGGCTTCGCGACGCTCTACCTGGACAAGCTGCTCGCCCTGGAGAGCCTCTACCGGGGTGTGGAGCACGAAGATGAGCTCGTGGGGTATCTGCCCCACTGCACCTTCAATCTCAACCCGCGCGCGGCCTCGATCGATACTCCCCTGCACTCTTTCCTGCCGTTTCCGCACATCGACCACGTGCATCCTGATGCAATCATCGCGCTCGCCGCCTCGTCCGCGGGTGAGCGAGTCACCAGGGAGATCTGGGGGACCGCAGTGGGTTGGTTTCCCTGGAAGCGCCCGGGCTTCGATCTGGGACTGCAGCTGCGAGATTACGTCAGCGCGCATCCGGGCTTGCGCGGAGTGATGCTCGCCGGCCACGGCATCATCTGCTGGGGCGAGAGCTCGCAGCACTGTTACCAGAACACCATCGAGCTGATCGCCGATGCTGCCCGCTACCTGAACGAGCGTCTGCAGCGCGCACCGGCGTTCGGAGGCCGGCGTATCGCACCGCTCCCCGCGGCGCAGAGGGCGGATGCAGCCGCGAAGCTGATGCCGACCTTGCGCGCTCTGGTGTCAGGCGAGCGCTCCAAGGTCGCTCATTTCTGCGACGACGCGGCGACGCTGGAATTCGTGTGCGCGCGCGACTTCCACAAGCTCGCCGCAAAGGGGACGTCCTGTCCGGACCACTTTCTGCGCACGAAGATCCTGCCGCTCGCTCTGGATGAAGCGCGGCTCGGGGACGCGGCGTATCTCGAAGAGGCTGTGCAAGCCTACCGTTCAGCGTACGCGGCCTACTATCGCCGCTGCGCCGGTCCGGGCGACCCGCCGATGCGCGATGCGAATCCCATCGTGATCCTCGTTCCCGGAGTGGGCCGTATCGCTTTCGCCGCGGACAAGACGACGGCGCGGCTCGCGAGCGAGTTTTACGGAAACGCCATCAACGTCATGCGGGGTGCCGAGACGCTCGGCGCCTATGTCGGGCTCGATGAGCGCGAGGCGTTCAACATCGAGTACTGGGCCCTGGAAGAGGCCAAGCTGCGCCGGCTTCCCAAGCCGAAGTCGTTGGCGGGGAAGGTGGCGATCATCACCGGAGGGGCGGGCGGCATCGGTAGCGCGACGGCGCAGCGCCTGCTCGCCGAAGGCGCATGCGTGATGTTGCTCGACAGGGACGAGGCCGTCCTCGAGCAGCGCACACGCGAGCTGCAGAAAGCGGCTGGCAAGGACCTGGTGCGCAGCGCGCGCTGCGATGTCACCGATGAGCATCAGGTCCGAAGCGCCTTTGAGCAATGCGCCCGGGAATTCGGCGGACTGGACATACTCGTGGCCAATGCCGGGATTGCTTCTTCGGCCCCCGTCGAAGAGACCTCGCTCGAGCTGTGGCACGCCAATCATGACGTCCTCGCCATGGGCTACTTTCTGACTGCCCGCGAGGCGTTCGCGCTGATGAAGCAGCAGAGGTCGGGCACGATCGTGTTCATTGGCTCGAAGAATGCGGTGGCCGCCACCGTGAACGCAGCCGCTTATGCCTCCGCGAAGGCCGCGGCTCTGCATCTGGCGCGCTGTCTGGCTCTCGAGGGCGCTCCGCATGGCATCCGTGTGAATACCGTCAACCCTGACGCCGTGATCAAGGGCTCGCGCATCTGGGACAGCGATTGGCGCCGCGAGCGAGCCGATGCTCACGGAATCGATTCGGGGGAAGCACTCGAAGCGCACTACCGCAACCGCTCGCTGCTGAAGCGAGAAGTGTTGCCTGGCGATATCGCCGAGGCCGTTTATTTCTTCGTGTCCGAGATGTCGGCCAAGTGCACGGGTAACATGATCAACGTCGATGCCGGCAACGCGCAGGCGTTCACGCGCTAGAGCCTGGGGCAGGAGTCCCAAGGAGCACACCCATGGGCCAGCAATTGCCACTCTCCGCCGACCTCATCCAGGACGCCAACTCGCGCGGCAAGGCGGCGCTGCAGGACGACTATGACTCGTTGGGGCGCCAGCTCCGGCGGCGCGGCCTGGACATCCAGGCCATCGAGCGCAAGGTAGCGGCTTTCTCGGTTGCGCTGCCCAGCTGGGGTGCGGGCAGGGGAGGGACGCGGTTCGCGAAGTTCCCCTTTGCCGGCGCTCCCACCAACATACAGGAGAAGCTCGAGGACTGCGCCGTGGTGCAGCAGCTGTGCCGCATCACGCCGCGTGTGTCGCCGCACTTCCCGTGGGACCACACCGACGATTACCACGCTCTGCGCGAGCAGGCGCAGAACCTCGGCGTCGGATTCGACGCCGTCAATTCCAACACCTTCCAGGATCAGCCCGGGCAGAAGCACAGCTACGCCTCCGGCTCCCTCACCTCGACGGACGGCGCGGTTCGCGAGCAGGCGATCGAGCACAATATCGAGTGCATCCGCATCGGCGGACTGCTGGGGTCGACGGCGATCACCGTCTGGATCGGGGACGGCAGCAATTTCCCCGGCCAGCACGATCTCCGCCGCGCCTTCGACCGCTACCTGCAATCCACGGCGCGCATCTACAGCGCTTTGCCGAAGGGATGGCGGATGCTTCTGGAACACAAGCTCTATGAGCCGGCGTTCTACAGCACGGTGTTGCAGGACTGGGGCTCTTCCATCCTCGCGGCACAACAGCTCGGCCCCCAGGCCCAGTGCCTCGTGGACCTCGGCCACCATGCCCCGAATGTGAACATCGAGCAGATCGTTGCCCGGCTGCATCGCTTCGGCAAGCTCGGGGGATTCCATTTCAACGACAGCAAATACGGGGACGACGACCTGGACTGCGGCTCGATCAACCCGCACCAGCTGTTCCTGGTGTTCAACGAGCTGGTGGAGGCCGAGCTCGATCCCCGTGGCGGGTTCGATCCGGCCTACCTGATCGATCAGTCGCACAACGTCACCGATCCGATCGAGAGCATGCTGTCTTCGGCGGAGGCAATCGTGGGCGCGTACGCGAAGGCGCTCGCTGTCGATCGCGCAGCCCTGCACGACGCGCAGGAGTCAAACGATGTGATGCTGGCCTTCCAGACACTGCGACAGGGTTACCGGACCGACGTGACGCCGATCGTTGCCAGTGCCCGTCTGGCCGCCGGCGGCGCCATCGACACGCTGGCGACCTATCGCGCAAGCCGCTGGCGCGAACGGGTGGCGAGCCGGCGGCGCCTGCTTGCGCCGGGCACCGGTATCGTGTGAGCGATTTTGATTGTATTGAGGCCGCGGACCCTCCACAGTAAGGGCCTCGAGTCCACCGCGAGCCGAGCATGCATTCCGCCGAGCGTGAACGACTGATCCTGGAGTACCTGGACCGCAAGGGCTTCGTCTCCTTCCAGGATCTGGAGCGGCGCATGGAGGCATCGCCGGCGACCATCCGCCGCGATCTGGAACGACTGACGAGCGCCGGCTTGATCACGCGCGTGCGCGGCGGAGCGAAGTCGGCCGAGGGCGCCAAGGGCGCGCAGAGCGCCGGGGTCCTCGGAGCGCTGCGTCCGGGCCTGGCCGGCGTGCCGTTCCACGAGAACATTCACCGCAATCGCCCCCAGAAGGAGGCGATCGGACGCGCGGCGGCCAAGCTCTGCAACGCCGGCGAGGCCATCATGATCGATGGCGGCTCGACCACCTTGCAGATGTGCCAACACCTGGCGGACCTCAACATGCAGGTGCTGACCAACTCGCTGCACATCGTGAACGCTTTGCTCATGCAGTCGGGGACGCGCGTGCTGGTGCCGGCGGGACAGGTCTTCCGGGAACAGAACATCATTTTGTCGGCGGCCGGGGATGACGGCATGCCGCGCTTTCACGCGCCCAAGCTGTTCATGGGCGCCGCCTCCGTCGGGGTCGCAGGCCTGATGCAGGCGGACATCATCCTGGTCGGAGCCGAGCGCCGCCTCATGGACCGCGCCGACGAGATCATCGTGCTGGTCGACAGCTCCAAGTTCGACGGCCCTTCGGGCCACGTCGTCTGTCCGCTGCAGGAAATCGATGTCGTCGTGACCGACGAGGCGGTGTCAGCTGAGCACGTGAAGATGCTCGAGCGCGCCGGCGTGCGCCTCGAGATCGCTCGCGTATAGTCCTTCGTTGGGTCGCCAATTCGCGCCACTCGCTGCACCGCCCGACCGCCCGACCGCCCGACCGCCCGACCGCCCGACGGGCCGGCGTGCCGCCGCCGCGTTAGCCCCGAGCCCGACCGCCGGCGAAAACGCGCCGGCGGGCGCTGAGGGACGGCGAGGGGTGCCGCCCCGGACCAGCGCCCGCCGTCGCGAGCTGCACGAAGCCCGCTAGAGCTGCAAGCGGGCGTTGAAGAAGAACGTCTGGCCGTAGGGATCGTAGGTCGCCGGCCAGGTGTTGCCGTAGCCCGCGGAGCTGCCGACGATCGGCGGGCCCCAGTCGAGCACGTTGTTGACGCCTCCGGACAACTGCAGCTTGTCGGTGATGTTCCAGGTAACCGACAGATCCAGGTAGTTCGCCGACGGCAACACCGGGTTGGTCAGGGTGTTGAGCGCCGGCACCGTGCCGCCGCTGCGGATCGGCAGGAGGTACTTGTCGATCGTCACGGAATCGATGAAGCGCCAGCGCGCGCTCAGATCCAGCGGCCCGTTGGTCCAGGTGACGCGCGTGATGCCCTTCCAGCTGGGGTCGGGCTCGCCGCAGGTTGGACCATAGGCCCCGATGCACTGCTGATTGATGTTGGGCTGATCCTTGATGGGAGTCAGGGTGAACTGGGTGACGTACGTCCAGTCGCTGGAGGCGCTCAGCGTGCTGGTCTTGCCCCAGAATCCCCACGGGATGTCATGGTGGTACTCGCCCCGAAAATCGAAGCCCTCGGTCTTCAGCAAGCCGCTGTTGGCGTTGCCCACGTTGACGTTGACGATCTGGCCAGTTCCGGGATCGCGCGTGATCGCCTTGCAGAACACGCTGTTTGCATCCGCCAGCGTGATGTAGCAATTGCTGAGCACGCCGCCGATGCCGCCGCTCAGCGGCAGGATCGCGCCAGACACATGGATGCGATACCAGTCGACGCTGAGGGCAAAATTGGGGACCCAGCGGGGCGTCAGCACCGTACCGAAGGTGATCGTGTCGGAGACCTCGGGGCGCAGGTTCGGGTTGCCGCCCGAGGTGTTGGGGATGTACGGGTTGGGTTGGATGCCGCCGGTAAACACGTCATTCGGATTGACACCCTGCGCGATACACACGGCCCGCACCGCGGCGGTCTGCTGCGCGGCCGGCGCCTGGCTGCTGCAGGGATCGGCGATCACCGACTGCGCGGTGTTCTGTCCGCCGAACAGCTCCCCGACATTGGGGGCGCGGATGGAGTGTTGGAACTGGCCGCGCAGGGTGGCATCGCGCGTCGTGCGCCACTCCGCGCCGCCGGAGTAGGTCCAGACGCTGCCGATGCCGCTCGCGTCGTAGTCCGAGCGGCGGAAGGCACCGTCGACCGAGAAGTTGTCCACGCCCGGGAGATTCGCCAGCAGCGGCACGCGCAGCTCGCCGTAGCCTTCCGTGACCGATTCATGGCCGTGAGTCGGGTTCTGCGGGTTGAAACCGGCGATATCGCCGGAGCTCAGGAAGAAGTCGGGGTCGAATTCCGCGAACGTGTAGCGGTGCTCGCCGCCCAGCACGAACTGTACCGGTCCGGCCCACAGCTTGGCGATGGTGCCCGTCAGGCTCACGCCGCCTCCGCTCATCACCGTGTGAGTGAGGTTGCTGGAGGTGATCGCGATGGCGCTCGAGCACGCCGGACTCATTGTCAGGCCGAAGATGTTGCACACCGGAGCGGCGCTCCCGACAGACAGCAGGGCTGCCTGCAGGCGGCTCTTGGAGATCGCTCCGGTCTGGTGGTCGGTCTCGTTGGTGCGCGTGTACATGTAATAGGCGTCATAGGAGATGTCCGTGAGCAGCGTCGAGGTCAGGTCCCCGAGGTCGCCCTTGAACCCGCCTACGAAGCGCCACGACTCGCGGTCCGCCACGTTGATCCGGTCGCCGGTCTCGACGAAGCGCCTGCCGGAGGAGAGCGCCACGATGCCGTCGTTGGCGGTCGTGCAGGTGGCGCTGTTGAGGCTGGAGCAGACCTTGCCGGTCTCGGCCGCGTCGAGTTGCCCGAACAGCGGCTGCAGCGCCGTGGCGTACGGGTTGTTGACGCCGTAGAGGAACGTGCCATCGGCGTTGCTGGGTGCCAGGAGCGCCGTGACCTGGTTGTCGCTGAAGTGGAACTCCGCGTACGCCGTTACCTTCGGGGCGATGTCGTAATGCGCAAAGCTGTTGATCATCCAGCGCTCTTGCGGCACCTGCAGGTAGTTCACCAGGCTGTTGTTGTAGCGATCCTGAGGATCGAGCGCCGGCCGTGCGGTGGTGCCGGCGTCGTTGTAGGTCCAGCCGAACGAGCCGATGCCGCTCAAGCCCGCGGAGGCGTACGCGGAATTGAGCGCTGCGTTGGAGCCGCCGGGCAGGAGTGCGGAGCTGAGAGGGACAAAGCGGCCGTCAGGAATGTCGGCGCTGCCACCGGCGACCAGGCCCATTACGCCGCCGGCGGCGAGGCATTTGGCCCCGGAAGGGTTGCCGGCGACGGGCGCGCCCGGCCCGCGATTGCTGTAGGAACCCGGGGTGACGCACCCGTCTCCCAGAGCCGGAACCGCATAGGGCACGTCCTGCCGGGAGATCGCCCCGCGATTCAGGTAGTCCATCGAGACCACGACGTTGCCGCGGTCGTCGTCGAAATTGCTGCCCGCCGTAATGTCCGTGCTGTACGTCGGCGTCCTCGTCACACGATCGAAGTCCACGTGCCCGTCCAACTGCACGCCCTGGAAGTTCTTTTTCATGATGAAGTTGACAACGCCTGCGACGGCATCCGAGCCGTACACCGCGGAGGAGCCGCCGGTGACCACTTCAGTGCGCTCAATGAGCGCCGGCGGGATCGTGTTGATGTCAGTGGTGAGGTCGGTGCCTTGCACCGTGAAGCGGCGGCCGTTGACCAGCACGAGGTTGCGCACCTGGCCGAGTCCGCGCAGGTTGATGTAGTTCTGCCCGCCGGGTACGACGTTCGACTGCGAGCCACCGTTGGTGGCACCCACGAATCCCGGTATCTCGGCGAGGACCTGCCCGACATCCACGCTTCCGGACAGCTTCAGATCATCGGAGCTCACGGTGGTGACGGGAGTGGGAGTGTCGAATGCGTTCTGGCGTGCAATGCGCGAGCCGGTCACGACAACTTCCTCGACCGCGGGCTTCTGGTCGGAAGTCGCCTGATCCTGGGAGAACGCGGCTGTGGTTGCCACCGTCAGCGGCAACACTCCAAAGATACTCAAGTACAAACCGCGGGTACGGCGGCTTGCGGGACTGGTCACACTCATCTGTCATCCCCCTTCAGACGGAAAGCGTTGCGCCGATCGCCTGAGATCTCAGAAACGCGCATGATCGATCATGCAGATAGTATTGTGACTGAGTATGAGCATAGTTGATCACATTTGATCGAATCACGGCAAGCGACATCATGAGGAGGCTGAGCGGGGCGGTCGGCTCAGGGGCCGGAAGTCACGGCCGGTCCCGGGGGACGGGACGGGTTACAGGGTAACGCCGCTCTTCCAGATCGAGATTTCGCGCTCGTCGTTCGTTTCGTTGCGCGCGAGCTTGCCGGAGGCGGTATCGAGGACCAGCTGCAGCAGCTGCTCGCCGGCCGCCGCCACGCTTGCCCCGGCCAGGACGACGCCGGCATCGAAATCGATCCAGCGGGGCTTCTTTTGGGCGAGTGCGGAGTTGGACGAGATCTTCAGGGTGGGCGCGGGAAACCCGAGCGGGGTTCCACGGCCAGTGGTGAAGAGGACGACGGTGGCTCCCGCAGCCACCAGGGCTGTGGAGGACACCGCATCGTTGCCGGGCGCCTCGAGCAGTGCGAGCCCGGGGTGAGCGACTCGGTCGCCGTAGCGCAGCACCTGTGTGAGGGGGGTGTGACCGCCTTTCTGGACGGCTCCCAGCGACTTCTCCTCGAGCGTGGTGATGCCGCCTGCGATATTGCCAGGCGAGGGGTTCTCGCTGATGGGCTGCCCGTGCTGCAGAAAGTATCTCTTGAAGTCGTTCACCAGCGTGACGACCTCGTGGAACACCCGTTCGTCGACCGCCCGATCCATCAGCAGGTGCTCGGCACCGAAGACTTCCGGGATCTCCGTGAGGATGGCGGTGCCGCCACCCTCGCACACCCGATCCGCCACATAGCCGACCAGCGGGTTCGCGGTCATACCGGAGAAGCTGTCCGAGCCCCCGCACTTCAGTCCGACCGTCAGCGCCGACAGCGGACAGGGCTCCCGTCGGTCGCGTTCGGCAATCGCGACCAGCTCCTCCAGGGCGGCGAGACCCTCTTCGGTCTCATCCTCGGTGGCCTGGGCCGCGAACGCGCGCAGCCGCGCCAGGTCGGAACGGCCGATCTCCGGGAGGAGCTTGTTGAGTTGATTGGATTCGCAACCCAGACCGACGATCAGGACCCCGCCGGCGTTCGGGTGCGCCGCGAGCGAGGCCAATACGCTGCGGGTATGCGCCAGATCCTCGCCGAGCTGCGAGCAGCCGAATGGATGCGTAAAGGCATGGACTCCGTCGACGCGGCCCGCAAATCGTTCCGAGCCCATGCGTGCAATGCGCTCGGCGGTGCGCGCCACGCACCCTACGGTGCAGAGAATCCAGATCTCGTTGCGGGTGCCGACACGCCCATCCGCGCGGCGATAGCCCATGAACGTAGGGGCATCGGCGTTTGCGGGGGTGCGCATAGAGTGCGGCGAGTAGACGTACTCATTGAGCCCGGAAAGCGCCGTCGCAAGATTGTGGGTGTGTACATGTGAGCCGCGCGCGATGTTGCGCGTCGTGCGGCCGATTGGCCAACCGAGCTTGCGCACGACCTCTCCGGCTGCGATGTCCCGCAGCGCGACTTTGTGGCCGCGCGGAATCGGCTCGGTGATATCCAAGGGAGCGCCGTCAACAGTCATGTGCGCGCCCGGCTCGAGGTCGGCCAGGGCCACTGCGACATCGTCCTCGGGCGCGATGCGATGCAAGGCGGAAGGTTGGCGGATCGCGGCGTCCACGCAAAAGATGGTACACCCGGGCCCGGGACCTCCAAAGCAGCCTCCCCCGGGGGCTGTGCCAGAATGGGCCCCCACACGAGGAACTCCCCATGCCCCCGCTGGCAGATGAAGAGATGACAGGCGCCGAGTCGCTGCTGCGAACCCTGGTGGCGGCAGGTGTCGATACCTGCTTTGCCAACCCCGGCACCTCCGAGATGCAATTCGTTGCAGCGCTCGATCGCGTCACGGGGATGCGGCCGGTTCCCTGCCTGTTCGAGGGTGTCGCAACGGGAGCCGCGGATGGATATGTGCGCATGTCGGGACGTCCCGCGGCGACGCTGCTTCATCTCGGGCCGGGGCTCGCGAACGGCTTATCCAACCTGCACAACGCCAGACGTGCGCTCTCACCGATCGTCAACGTCGTCGGCGAGCACGCCCTTTCGCACAGGCAGTTCGACCCGCCGCTCACGTCCGACATCGAAGGTTTCGCTCGTCCGGTGAGCGCCTTTGTTCGCACAGCGCAGGATGTTGGAGAGCTTGGCCGCGACGCGGCGCAAGCGGTTGCGGCGGCACGCTCCACGCCTGGTGTGGCGACTCTCATCGTTCCAGCTGACGTCGGCTGGAGTAAGGGTGGCAAGGTGGCCGCGCCGATGCACGCGGTGCCACCCAGAGGCGTGGACCCGGCACGTATCGCCGCGGCAGCGAGCGCTCTCAAATCCGCGAAACGCCCTGCGCTGCTGATGTCGGGTCGAGCATTGCTGCGTGCGCCGCTGGAGCTTGCCGGTCGCATTGCCGCCGCGACCGGTGCACGTCTGTATTGCGACTTTCTCGCCCCACGCCTGGAGCGAGGCGCGGGGTTGGTCCCGGTGCGACGGCTGTCGTATTTCGGAGAGCAGGTCCTGGAGGAGCTGAAGGGGACGGATCTGCTGGTGTTGATCGAGGCCGATCCCCCCGTGGCCTTCTTTGCCTATCCCGGGAAGCCGAGCGAGCTGGTGCCGCCGGGCACACTCGCGCTGCAGCTCGCCCGGCGCACGGACGACGGGGTGTCTGTACTGGCGGCACTGGCCGATCTGGTCGGATCGGGCGGCGAGGTGCCGCGACAGGCGCTGGCTCGCCCCGAGCTGCCCAAGGGAGCCCTCACTCCCAGTTCCGCCGGGGCCGTCATCACGGCGCTGTTGCCGGAGAATTGCATCGTCGTCGATGAGAGCGTGACGGCGGGGCTGGCGCTGGTTCCGATGCTCCAGGGGGCGGCGCCGCACGACTGGTTGGCGCAGACCGGCGGCTCACTCGGACTGGGTCTACCGATGTCGGCGGGAGCCTCCCTGGCGTGCCCCGGCCGCAAGACGATCTGCCTCACCGGTGATGGGAGCGCGATGTACACCGTGCAGGCGCTGTGGACACTCGCCCGCGAGCGACTCGACGTGGTGACGCTCGTCTTCTCCAACCGTGCGTACGCGATTCTCAACTACGAGCTGCAACGCCTCGGCGCTCTGGCCGGCCCCGCTGCCGCAGGACTGCTCGGCCTGGCGCGACCGGAGCTGCGATTTACCGACCTGGCGCGCGGCATGGGTGTCGAGGCGTCCCGGGTCGAGACGGCCGAGGCGTTCGCCAGCGAGCTGCGGTCTGCGTTGGCGGCGCCCGGGCCGCGGGTCATCGAGCTCGTCCTCGGGTAGGCCCAGTACCAGCGCCACGCTGCGGTTGTGGCGCGGGCCGTGACTTTTTCGGTGCAGCGCGTCTGCGAATAGAATGCGCGGGCGTGAGAAATGGGCGAAGCTGCGCTTCCGCCGATGTTCTGCGACATTCACAGGGGGACCGAAGGCAATGAACAAGTGGATGCTGGGGTTGCTGGCTCTGTCCGGCGTCGCCGTCCAGGCAAACGCTGCCTGCACACGCCCGGAGCTGCAGGCCGCCGTCGACAGTTATATCGCCGCGCAGAAGTCCGGTGATCGCAGCAGGATGGCCTTCGTGGACAAGCCGAAGCTCCGCCAGGACATGAACGACATCGCGGCGGACAAGGGCTTGTGGAACACCGCGCTGTCCATCGATCACGTGCGCAGCTTCCTGGATACGGCGCGCTGCAAGACATTCTCCGAGGTGATCGTCGCGAAGTCTCCTCACCAGTACGTCATCGGCACGCGCCTGACGGTGGACAACGGCAAGATCGCCGGGATCGACAGCCTGGTCACCGAGAAGGGCGACTGGCTGTTCAATGCCAACAGCTACCTGAAGCACTCCAGCGCCGAGGACTGGCGGCCGTTGCCCGCCGCCGAGCGCATTCCGGCGCAGCGTCTGATCAACGCCGGCAACGAGTATCTCGACCTGTTTTCCGACAAGCTCAGCGATCCTCCGTGGGGTATTCCGTGCGCCCGGTTGGAAGGCGGCGCCTACACCGACCGCGACAACAAGCCCGACGCCACCTGCAAAGTCGGCATCCCGCCGGGAGTGCTGTACATCGTCAACCGCGACTATGTGGTCGACGAGGAGCTGGGGGTGGTGAACATCTTCTGCCGCTTCGGCAACAGCCAGACCGGCATGGCGGACTCCCATACCTTCCGACTCGTCAACGGAAAACTGCGCTGGGTGCACACGCTGAGCGTCTCGCCGACCAAGAATTCGCCCCAGGCAACCGACGACGGTCGGATCATCCGGCCTTCCAACACGGGCGGCGCGGCCGGCACGGGCGCCGCGCCCAAGTAGACGGGGGTTCACATGAGCTCAACGATTCTCGCAGCGCGGCGTTTCGCCTGTGTTGTGCTGTCTGCCGCTGCGTTGTTCATGGCGGCGGCGTCACCTGCCGTGGCAGCGGGTCCCACGCAGGCCGAGTTCGATGCGCTCAAGGCGCGCGTCCAGGAGACCCACGACCGCCAGGAGATCCAGCAGCTGATCGTCGAGTACGGCCACCTGCTCGATACTCACGATCTGGTCGGCTACTCCAACCTGTTCGCCCGCGAGGGCGAGTGGGTCGGAGGCTTCGGCACGGCCAAGGGACCGAAGGCGATCCTGGCCATGATGAACAAGTACATCGGCACCGCGCCTTACGATCCGAAGAACGTCAAGGGCTTTCACCTGCTCACCAACATCATCGTCCACCTCGACGGCGGCGATCGGGCTACCGCGTGGTCGCGCATCGTCTACATGGCGCGCAACAAAGATAACAAGCCGGTTCCTGCCATGGGCGGACACTACGACGACACGCTGATCCGCGAGAACGGGCACTGGAAATTCCTGCGGCGCGTGGTGATGATGGAGATCCCGTTTCAGGATCCGCGTGACATCAAGGGAGAGCCCCCGCCGCCGCCGATTTCCGGAGGGGATACGGGAGCGGAGGATCGCCAGCAGATCGAGCAGCTGTTCGCGGATTACGGAGCGACGCTCGATCGCCATGACTGGGAGGCTTTCGGGCGTTTGTTTACCGAGGATGCGGAGTTTGGCGGTGGGGCGGGTGAGCCGGCCCGAGGCCGGGCGGCCATTCAGGCCTCACTGGAGAAGGCCATCACCAGCAATGCGGCGCGCATCCCGGCACCGGACTTCCATGTGTTCTTCAACCCTTCCATCCACGTGGAGGGTGACCGCGCGACTGCGCAAAGCAAAGGGGCCTATGTGATCCCTGATGCGCACTCGACGGATGGAGTGCCCGGCGCTGCGCACATGGTGTTCTTCACTGTTTACGATGATGTGCTGGTGCGCCGTGGAGGCCACTGGTTGTTCCAGCGAAGGACTCTCCACAGCACCATGCCGCCAGCGCAGAAGTAGCCTGGGGTCGGGCCGCGCGTCGCCGCCCGGACGTGACGCCGCCCGGACGTGACGAGCGCGGGTCGGGTCCGGCCGAGCGTCCCCGCGAGCGCCCTGGTCGGGCGGCTCGCGGACGGCCAAAGTCAGCCCTGAGCGGCAGCCTTTGCCTTCGTCACTTCGGCCACGACCTCCTCAGCGACCTGACGAGGCACTGGGTCGTAGTGCGAGAACTCCATCGTGTACGAAGCACGACCGCTGGTCATGCTGCGCAGCTGTCCGATGTAGCCGAACATCTCCGACAGCGGCACGGTGGCCACGACGGCGATGTTGGTGCCGCGCTCGACCTGCTCAACGATCGTGCCACGCCGGCGGTTGATGTCGCCGATCACATCGCCGAGGTGGTCCGGCGGCGTGACGGTCTCAACCTTCATGACAGGCTCGAGCAGGATCGGGTTGGCCTTGCGGATGCCCTCGCGGAAGCAGGCCTTGGCAGCGATTTCGAACGTCAGCGCGTTTGAATCGACGTCATGGTAGCTGCCGTCGATCAGCGTGGCCTTGAAGTCGACGGTCGGATAGTGCGCGAGCACGCCGTCTTCCTTCTGTATCTTCAGGCCCTTCTCTACCGACGGCACGTACTCCCTCGGCACGGAGCCACCCACCGTCTCGTCGACGAACTCGAAGCCGGCGCCGCGCGCGAGCGGCTCGAACGTGATCCAGACATCGGCGAACTGGCCCGAGCCGCCGGTCTGTTTCTTGTGGACGTAGTGCTCGGTCAGCTTCTTGGTGAAGGTTTCGCGATAGGCCACTTGCGGCTCGCCCATCGTTCCTTCCACACCGAACTCCGTGCGCATGCGATCGAGCGTCACCTCGAGGTGCAGCTCGCCCATGCCGCGCAGAATGGTCTGGCCGGTGTCGCGATCGGTCTCCAATTGGAGTGAGGGATCGGCACGAACCATCTTGCCGAGCGCCGCCCCGAACTTCTCCGCCTCGCCCTTGGCCTTGGCCTGCACGGACACGCTGATGACCGGGTCCGGGAAGCGCATTCTCTCCAGCACGACCGGGTTGGCAGAGTCGCACAGCGTGTCGCCCGTCTCGGTGTCCGCGAGGGAGACGAGCGCGATGATGTCACCCGCGCGCGCTTCTTCGATCGGCTTGGTTTCCTTGGCGAACAGCTCGACCATGCGGCCGATCTTCTCGCGCTTGCTGCGAGTGGTGTTCTGTACCGAGGCACCCTTGGTCAACACTCCCGAGTACACGCGGACGAAGGTCAGCGCGCCGTAGGCGTCGTTGATGACTTTGAATGCCAGCGCGGAAAACGGCTCGTCATCCGAGCACTTGCGCTCGCCGATCGGGTTGCCGTCCGCATCCACCGTCTTGATGGCGGGGACGTCGGTCGGCGCGGGCAGGTAGTCGATGACCGCGTCCAGCACCTGCTGCACGCCCTTGTTCTTGTACGAGGAGCCGCACAGCACCGGGTTGAAAGCGCCCGAGATCGTGCCCTTGCGCAGCGCGCGGCGCAGGATATCCGCCGACGGCACGGTGCCATCGTTGAGATAGGCTTCCATCGCCGCATCGTCCTGCTCCAGGCAGGTGTCGACCAGCTCGGCGCGATACTTGGCGACCTGACTCAGCAGCGCCCGATCGCTGGGCACGGTGATGTGCAGCTTATCGGCCAGGTCCTCGGTCACATCGAGGCTGTCCCACTTCGCATCCTTGTCGTCCGAATCCCACACCAGCGCCTTCATCTCGACGAGGTCGATCATGCCCTTGAAGTTGTCCTCCGAGCCCAGCGGAATCTGCACCGGCAGGGGACGGGCGCCGAGGCGCTTGGAGATCATGTCGACGCAGCGGGTGAAGCTGGCGCCGCTGCGGTCCATCTTGTTCACGTAGCAGATGCGGGGAACGCCGTAGTTGTCCGCGAGACGCCAGTTGGTCTCGGACTGGGGCTCCACGCCGGCGACGCCGTCGAACACCACGACCGCGCCGTCGAGCACACGCAGGGAGCGGTTCACCTCGATGGTGAAGTCGACGTGTCCGGGAGTGTCGATGAGGTTGATCTTCTTGTCGCGCCAGAAGGCCGACACCGCGGCGCTCTGGATGGTGATGCCGCGCTTCTGCTCCTGCTCCAGGTAGTCGGTGGTCGTCGACGTCTTCAGGTCCTTCGTATCGTGAATGTCGATGATCGTGTGCTTGCGCCCGGTGTAGTACAGGATCCGCTCGGTCGTCGTCGTCTTGCCGGCGTCGACATGCGCGATGATGCCGATGTT
>Ga0134125_10001449_pt1 | contig 29157 bp, 27 predicted proteins | sample KB31751_FD_96464 | JGI IMG/M metagenome (GOLD analysis project Ga0134125, IMG submission 96464) | Terrestrial soil microbial communities with excess Nitrogen fertilizer from Kellogg Biological Station, Michigan, USA - KB3-175-1 | ecosystem: Environmental > Terrestrial > Soil > Unclassified ... | reverse complement strand
CTGGAGCAGTCCTGCACTACCTGCGAGACACGCAGCGCTCCGCCCTCGATCATTTGAACCGGCCCTCCTACTACGAACGAACCGACTACATGGTCCTGGATGCAGCCACCATCCGCAATCTGGAGCTGACCGAACCGCTGTTTGCGGGCGAGCGCCGCGATGCAACCCTCATCTATGTGCTCGACAAGACGGCAACGGGAATGGGCGGCCGCCTCTTGCGCCAGCGGCTGCTGAATCCCTCTTCCGACTTGCCGGAAATCGAATCGAGACTCGGCGCTGTGGAGGAACTCGCGGCCAAGGTCATCGTGCGAAGCGATTTGCGAAAGACGCTGGAATCGATTCTCGACCTGGAGCGCCTGCTCGCGAAAATTACGCTCGGCTCGGCCGGTCCTCGTGAAGTGCTGGCCCTTGGACGCTCTCTCGCGAAGCTTCCTGAGATCGTGAAACTGACGGCGCAGTTGGATAGTTCACGCCTGCGGCGCGAATTCGACGATGTTGCCGATGTGCGTGACCGGATTCTGCGAGCAATTTCAGATGAGGCGCCCGTCAACATTGCCGATAGCGGAGCCATTCGGGACGGCTTCGATGCGGCTCTCGATGAACTCCGGGATATCAGCCGGAACAGCCGCCAATACATCGCCGCCATCGAGACCCGGGAGCGGGCGGCCACCGCGATCCAGTCGCTGAAAATCCGCTTCAACAACGTTTTCGGCTACTACATCGAAGTGTCTAAGGTCAATTTGCACCTGGTCCCTCCAGCGTACGAGCGTAAACAGACGCTTGCCAATGCGGAGCGATTCACCACGCCGGAGTTGAAGGAACTGGAAGCGAAGGTTCTATCGGCGGAGGAGCGAATTCTTGAGATCGAGCGTACTCTTTTTCAGGAAATTCGCGGCTATGCGGCTTCCCAGGCCGAGCGTATCAAACGTGCGGCCTCCGTCGTCGCTGAACTGGACGTCTGCGCGGCGCTGGCCCAGGTTGCCGTGGAAAACCGCTATGTTCGTCCCCGATTTTCCGACTCGGGCGAGATGCGCATTGATGCCGGCCGCCACCCGGTGATCGAAAAATTGACTGAGAAAGATGCTATCCGGTTCATTCCGAATGACTTATACCTCCATTCGGAAGAACACTTTCTGGGCGTCATCACCGGACCGAACATGGGTGGCAAATCCACCTATCTGCGCCAGAATGCCTTGATCCTGATCCTGGCGCAAATGGGTTCGTTTGTTCCCGCCGACCGCGCATTGTTGCCGCTGGTGGACCGCGTCTTCACTCGGGTGGGCGCCGCGGACAATCTGGCGCGCGGGCGCTCCACGTTCATGGTGGAAATGACGGAAACTGCAGCTATTTTGAATACGGCGACGTCTAACAGCTATATAGTCCTCGACGAGATAGGCCGGGGCACGTCCACTTACGACGGACTCGCTCTGGCGTGGGCGGTTGCGGAGTACATTCACGACCACATTCGGGCGAAAACTTTGTTTGCGACGCACTATCACGAGCTGACGGATCTGGCGGATAAACTTTCCGGCGTAAGAAATTTGCACGTCTCCGTAAAGGAGTCCGGCGACCAGATCTTGTTCATAAGAAAGGTCGAACCTGGTACTGCCGACCGTAGTTATGGTATTGAAGTTGCCCGTTTGGCCGCCCTCCCCCTGCAAGTAATCGAGCGGGCGAGGGTGGTTTTATTGCATCATGAAAGGAGGGAGCACTCGGTATCCGAGGAGCTAGCCCCGGACGACTCTGGAACGCCAATTCAGATCAAGTTGTTCGAGCCCGTGAATCAAAGTCTAGCAGACCGCGTTCGGGCTCTGGATCTGGATGAATTGCGGCCCATTGAGGCATTACAGATTCTGCACGACTTGCAGCAAGAGTTACTAAAACGATGAGAGTTGCAGGCATAATGAGTGGCACCTCGCTCGACGGCATTGATGTCGCCATCATTGACATCACCGGCTCGGGCTATAAGGCGAAAATTAACGTCTTAACGAATCATTCGGTTCCGTATCCGCGGAAAGTTCGCGAAGCGTTATTGAGCATTTCCAATGCCAATACGCATACGTCTGAGATTTCGCGGCTGAACTTCCTATTAGGCGAGCTTTACGCTGAAGCAGTAGAGGAGACGGCGGAACGTGGTGGCATCCCGCTTCCAACCATCCGGTTGATCGGGTGTCATGGCCAGACGATCTATCACGAGGGCCAGGCTTCGGCTTACCTCGGGAAGAAGGTCTCCAGCACGTTACAAATCGGTGAATCCAGCGTGATCAGCGAGCGCACCGGTATTTCGGTGATCTCCAATTTCCGCGAACGCGATATGGCCGCGGGCGGAAAGGGAGCACCACTGGCGCCTTATCTCGACTACCTCCTCCTGCGATCCCGAGGACGCGGGCGCGTAGCCGTGAACATCGGCGGCATCGCCAATTTGACGGCGATTCCGGCCAACTCCAATACGGACAAGATTATCGCTTTCGATACCGGCCCGGGCAATATGGTGATCGATCAGTTGATGTCGCGCATCACGCTGGGCCGGCAAACGTTCGATCGCGACGGCGCTACCGCCGCCGCCGGACAGATCGACCCGAAGCTGCTTAATAAGCTGCTGAGGGATAAATACTTTCGCGCCAAGCCGCCCAAGACGGCCGGACGCGAGCAGTATGGCGCCGAATTTGTCAGCAAACTGCTCGATACCGAGCTCAGCACGGAAGATTTGATCGCCACGGCGACCGCGCTTACCGCGGAAAGCATTGCCCTCGGCGTTCGTAATTTCGTGATGCCCGAGATGCGGGTGGACGAAATCTTCGTTTCCGGCGGCGGCGCTCATAACCCCACTCTGATGGGCATGCTGCAGAAGGCGATGAATTCCATTCCGGTGCTTGAGTCCACCGAGGCGGGCCTCGATGTGGATGCCAAGGAAGCGATTGCGTTCGCGGTCATGGCCTACGAAACGGCGCACGACCGTCCGTCCAATGTGCCGAAAGCGACCGGCGCCAGACGCTCCGTCGTTCTCGGTAAGGTCACTCCCAACGGACCGAATGGCAATGGTTCCTCGGGCAGAGATCGGAACGGAACGAGCGAAACAGCGCATTCGGACTCGCGGGCGCCAGTGCTCGCGGCTTCGCGCAACGGCGCGAGTCATAAAGCGCGTCCGACCGTCAAGAACACGCTGAAACGCCAAGCTTCCGGCTCTAAAGCCAAGGCTGCAGCGCGCTAACGATTACTCCTGGGGTGGGCCGTGCCCACCCTGGACACTTGCAGACGCCAGGCGTGCGTTGCTGGCCGCTTTGCGGTAAGGCTTCTTCAAAAAACCCTCCCTTTTTCACCCGAATCGCAGTATTCTTTAACCGGGAAGCGGCCACTGCCAGCCCGATTGGCGTAATTACTCGCCGGGCCGCAGCCCTTGGAGCGTGGCGCGTCTTCCAGAGAGACGGTACCTAAGGAGGTGCGCAAAATGCCGCTTGATCGCCTTGAAGTCCGAGTCTCCATTCAAAAGGTGCTGCTCGGCCTGATTATCGTGATCGTTCCGTTGAGCATTATCGGGCTTTATCTGACAACGCGAACAGATACCGCTTTGAATCAATCCATCGGCACGCAATTCAAGACCCTTGCGGGCATCTATGGAAACGAGGTTTTCGAATTCTTTCATGATCGCGTGTCGGACGTCGCGACAATAGCCATGGACCCTGTCCTCGTGGACGGGGTGCTGTCGGCGGATCGTGGATACGAGGGGCAAAGCGAGTCCGCCATTGCCGCGAAAATCGACAAGATGCGGAAGTCCTGGAGCGCTCCGGCATTCGCCGGCGCGGCAGTGAAGAGCATTCTCGGCTCCAAGTCTTCCGAGGTTCTGACCCGCCACCATGAGATTAACCCGCTGCTGCTACGCCTGACCGCGACGGACGAGCGCGGCATCACAGTGGGCTCTACAACCCAGGTCATGCGCTATTCGTATTCGGATAACGAAGGATGGCAATCTGCTTACGCCTCCGGCAAAGGCGCCGTGACTGTTTCACCCATTCTTTACGACGATCTTGCCAAGGCATATTACGTCAACATAGGCGTGCCTGTCACCGAACCGGGCAGCGGGCGCCTTGCTGGCGTGTTGAGCGCCGCGGTAAACGTGTCCACACTGTTGAGCCGGTTCCAGCAGCCGCAAACCGGTAGCGGGGCCAAGCTCTTGCTGGTGAATGAGGATGGAACGATCATTAGCGGACCCGGAGCCGATGTGTTCGCCAGGGTTCGATCGAAGGAATTTTCCGCGATTGGCGATTCAATCGGCCCCGTGCGGGGCAAGGAAAACGGCTATGTCGTGGCCAACCTGGGCGCAGGCCCCACAATCATTGGCTTTGCCGACCTGGGCCTAAAACCGCACTTCAGCAATCTTGCCTGGACCGTGATTGTTTCCCAGGAGAAGAGCGCAGCCACGGCTTCGATCCAGCCGGTCATCCGTTTCGCTCTGTTGATGGTCCTGCTCGGAATGCTGCTTGTGATTCTGCTGGCCGTTTACTATTCGATCCATAAGAAACAGCAGTTCGCCGATATCGAGGAAGCGCTGCCGCCGGACATTATTAGCCCGCACGCGGTGTGAACGTTACACCAGTCCGTACCGGAAGCAGTCCGTTACATGGTCGTTCACAAGCCCGGTTGCTTGCATGAACGCATAGCAGATGGTCGTCCCGACAAATCGGAATCCGCGTTGTTTCAGATCCTTCGAAAGGGCGTCCGATTCCGGAGTGCTTGCGGGCAAGCGATCTTGCGATCGCCACGCATTTCGTTTTGGGCGGCCATCGACGAATCGCCAGACATACTCGTCAAAGCTGCTGAAGTCTTCCTGGACAGCAAGAAACGAACGCGCGTTTGTAAGAGTGGATTCGATCTTCAGCCGATTGCGGACAATTCCCGGATTCGCCAGCAGCCGGGCGATCGACTTCTGGTTAAAGCGAGCGACCTTTGCGGGATCGAACTCCGCGAATGCTCGCCGGTAAGCATCCCGTTTCTTGAGGATGGTGTCCCAACTGAGGCCGGCTTGGGCGCCTTCCAGAATAAGGAACTCGAAAAACCTGTGGTCGTCGTGAACCGGCACGCCCCACTCGTCATCGTGGTAGCGGATCGAGAGCTGGTTGCTGGCCCAGGAGCAGCGCGGACGGTCGAGAGATGGCATCGATAATCCATTAGAACAAGCTCTTGTATGGCTCAGTGAAATGAGAACGTGAATGGATGCAAGGTGAAAGGATGGCCTCGGTTACGCTCGTGTCGGTCGAAGAATACCGTGGGTTCCGCACACAAATCCGATACGGCAGTAGGAAAAGGGCGCCCTAGTATGTCTGAGACATTGCCCGCGATTGTCTTCGGACACGGCAATCTATGAATGCTGTGCTGGAGAACGGCTATACGAAACGTGGCGTCTCGTCTCATTCTGATGTAAGTGTATTGGGTCGAGAACCCGCATCAGCATGAGGGGGTTCTTACGCACGAAACAACCGTTGGGCTGAGTCGGAAGCCATAAGGCTGCCCGGAGATCAATGGCCGCTCTTCGGACCCAGCAGCTTAGTCAGGAACGTTGTATCGAACTGTCCCGCAATAAAATCCGGGTGCTCGAGGATTCGTTCGTGCAGAGGGATGGTCGTGTGGATTCCCTCGACGACGAACATGCTGAGAGCGCGCCGCATCCTGTCTATCGCCTCGCCGCGGTCGGCGCCATGCACCACCAGCTTGGCAACCAGCGAGTCGTAGTAGGGCGGAATCACGCCATCGGTGTAAGCCGCTGTGTCTACGCGGACTCCGATGCCGCCGGGTAAGTTCAAGCCGGTGATCCGGCCGGGCGAAGGCGCAAACGTCTCCGGATTTTCCGCGTTGATACGGCACTCGATTGAGTGGCCGCGCTGGAACAGCGGATCGGGAAGAATTTCTTTCAGCCGAAATCCCGAGGCAATGCGGATTTGCGCCTTCACCAGATCGACGCCGGTGACGAATTCCGTCACTGGATGTTCCACCTGGATTCGCGCATTCACTTCGATGAAATAGAGGTTGCCGGTCTCATCCATTAAAAATTCAATCGTGCCGGCATTGCTGTAGCCGATGGCCTTCATTGCTTTCCGGAGGGAGTCGCCGATCTTTTTTCGCAGCCTCGCCGAAACAGCGGGAGACGGAGACTCTTCGAGCAGTTTCTGATGCCGGCGCTGGATGGAACATTCACGCTCGCCGAGCACCTGAACATCGCCATGTTCGTCGCCCAGAATCTGGAACTCGATATGCCTTGGAGCCTCGATGAGCTTCTCCATGTACATGTCGCCGCATGTAAAGGCCGCCGCCGCTTCCGATTGTGCCTGGACAAGCAGGTTGGGCAGATCGGCCGCGCTTCGAACAATGCGCATGCCGCGGCCACCGCCTCCTGCCGCTGCTTTGAGCATGACCGGGTAGCCGATCTTTTCGGCGAGTGAAAGCGCTTCGTCCGCGCTGCCCAGAATGCCTTTCGAGCCCGGCAGAATAGGGACGCCATGCTCCTCCATGACGGCGCGGGCGCGCTGCTTCAATCCCATTGTGCGAATCACGTCCGGCTTTGGTCCGATGAATTTGATTTGCGACATTTCGCAAACTTCGGCGAAGTCGGCATTCTCGCTCAAAAAACCGTAGCCCGGATGCACTGCATCCACGTTCGTGATCTCCGCCGCGCTGATCACGGCGGGAATGTCAAGATAGCTGCGCGAACTCTTGGCCGGTCCAATGCAGATGGCTTCATCCGCAAAGCGGACATGAAGGCCGTTGCGATCGGCTTCCGAATAGACCGCGACGGTCTTGATGCCGAGTTCTTTGCACGCGCAGATGACCCGCAGCGCGATTTCGCCGCGATTCGCTATCAGAATCTTTCGAAACATGTTCTGGTGTCAGTTTGGGCGGATTGTAAACAGCGCTTCGCCGTATTCCACCGGCCGGCCGTTCTCCACCAGTTTCGCAACGAGGACGCCGGCGATTTCGGCCTCAATCTCGTTCATGAGTTTCATCGATTCAATGATGCACAACACCTTGCCGGGTTCCACCTGGTCGCCTACCTTCACAAACGTCGCGGCGCCGGGGGAAGGCGCATCGTAATAGGTGCCGACGATCGGCGATTTCACAAGAACATCCTTCTCGTCCTCTGGCGCGGGTGCTGGCTGCGTCGAAACGGGAGCGGCTGGGGCTACGCCGCCCGCAGCGGCGTTATATGCCTCCGGGTGATGCAATACAACCTCGTGGCCTATGCCAAAGTTGGTCCGGATTCGGACCCGATTTTCGCCGCGCTGCAGCTCTAGTTCGGCAATCCCGGTTTCTTGAACCACACGAATCAATTCTTTGATCTCTTCAATCGTCATGGATTTCCTTCCTGCAGCAAAAAAAGTTCTACAGGACTATTAGGTCCTTGCGCGTTGGTGTCAGGACCTCACAACCATTCTTTGTTACGATGACCGTATCTTCGATACGAACCCCACCGAAGCCCTCTAAATAAACGCCAGGCTCCACGGTGATCGCCATGCCGGCTTCGAGGCGCCTCGCCTCTTTTCTTCCGATGCGCGGTCCCTCGTGAATCTCCAGCCCCAGACCGTGGCCGGTGGAATGGATGAACCATTTCTCGATCCCGTGCTTTTTTAGAACGTTCCTAGCCGACCGGTCGACTGTGCTGCTGGCGATTCCGGCCTTGATGCTATCTATCGCGGCGAGCTGGCTTTCGAGAACCGCGCGGTACATGCGCCGCGCTTTCGGAGAAAGACGCCCCACCCCCATAGTGCGCGTCATATCGCTGGCGTAGCCAGCAACAGTGGCGCCCATATCAACCAATAATAGTTCATTGGGTTCAATTACCGCCGCTGTTGGATGAGCGTGAGGCAGCGCCGTGCGCGGCCCGGTAGCCACAATGGTTTCAAATGAAGGGCCCTCCGCGCCAAGCCGCCGCATGCGATATTCGATCTCGGCCGCCAAATCCACTTCCGTCATTCCCTGTTTGAACGTCCGCAAAGCGTGATCGAATGCCGCGGAATTCAGTTCCACCGCTGCTTTGATAGTGGCGGCTTCGGCTGTCGATTTCACCATCCTTAGCTGATCAACGGCATCGTCAACGGCAATAAGCCGGGACGTCTTTGCATTACGCTTCAGGAAGTCATACGTCTCAAACGAGATGCGCGTCCGTTCGAAGCCCAGCCGCCTCGCGCCCAGCCGGTTTACCCAGGGCAGTATCTCACTCAGGAGGGCTTTCTTCGCAATTTTTACGTCACAATCGGATTCCAGAGGCGCTTGGGTCTGGTAACGGGGATCCGTGAACAGGAGCGATCGGTCCGCGGTCAGCAAGAGCGCTCCGTTACTGCCCGTGAACCCCGACAAGTACCTCACATTCGGGAGCGCCGTAACGAGAAATGCGTCGATTTTCAAATCCCGAAATGACTCAGCGACGCGCTCGCGCCGCCCGGAAAATTCAGTGATGTGCCTCAAGTAAGGTATTTCCTCTCCCCTAGTTCCGGCCGCTTCCGGCTTAACGCCCGCGCTGCTTTACGGCAGGAGAATCAACTTGCCCGTGGTTTTCCGGCTTTCCAAGTCCCGATGCGCCTGTGCCGCGTCGGCCAGGGGATATGCCTTTTGAATATGCAGGTGCAACCGGCCAGCCCGCAGCCACTCGAACAACTCGCTGGCTCGCCAATGCAAATCGTTGGAATCGCTGATGTAGTTGGCGAGGGACGGCCGCGTGAGAAACAGAGATCCCTTTTGGCTCAGGATCAGCGGATCGATGGGGCCGACCGGTCCGCTCGATTGACCGAAGCTGACCATCATGCCGCGGGCGCGGAGGCAATCGAGACTCTTGTGAAACGTGGTCTGGCCGACTGAATCGTAAACCACGTCGACGCCGTTCCCTCCAGTGATGCGCTTCACCTCTTCGAGAAAGTCCTGTTTGGTATAGAGGATCGTTTCGTCGGCGCCCTGGGCACGCGCCAGTTGTGCTTTCACCTCGGTTGAAACCGTGCCAATCACGCGAGCGCCCGCCAGTTTCGCCATCTGCACGATCAGCAGTCCGGCGCCGCCGGCCGCGGCATGCACCAGGCATGTCTGGCCGGGCTGAAGCGGAAAGGTGGAACGCGTCAAATAATGCGCCGTCATTCCCTGCAGCATGGCTCCAGCGCCTTGTTCAAAGCCGATGTCGTCCGGCAGATGCACAAGAGCCGTCGCGGGCACGGCCGCGTACTCCGCATAAGAACCCCGCGCCATGGTCCATGCGACCCGCGTTCCTACGGCAATGGATACGTTCGGTCCCACGGCGACCACCGTGCCTGCGCCTTCGCTTCCCAGCATCACCGGGGTTTCAGGCGCCTTGTAGAATCCCGTGCGAAAGTAAACGTCGATGAAATTGACGCCCGCCGCTTCCACTTGAACGAGCGCTTGCCCTTCCTTGGGCTCCGGCGCCGGCACATCGATGTACTTCAGATTCTCTGGACCCCCAATCGGGTCCGCAACCAAGGCTTTCATACGATGTGATTGTAACGTTGATCGAAGGAAAGACCGGCGCGAAGACGCCGCAAGAGGCGCCCGAAACTACTACGCGGCGGCGTTACGGCGGGTGAGCGTAGTATCGCGGCCGACGCCGCTTCACAATGTCCGCAGAATGCGCCTGGCATGCACGCGTGCCGCGAATCCCGCCAGAAGCAACACTGTAAAGGGAAACGCGATTGCCTGCTGGGCGAGCCGCAAAGGACCTAGTCCATGCAAGCCGACCCGGTGTTTCAGCATCGCCCTAACCATCCGCAAGCTGCCGCGATTGAGCCAGAAATAATCGGCGTTTTCATTGATGATCAGTACGTGTGCAGGCACTCTAAGCGCCGCCGCCCACTTCCACTTCGTCATCACCGATTCACCTGTACACATCAGGCAAACCGCCGAATACCCGGAACTGGCAAATTGCCGGAACAGCTTTTTCCGCGAATGGCGATCCGCCGCGTACTGGGTCTGAAATAAACGGCCTCTCGATGGGTCGAAACCCGGCGGAGGTCCGGGATGACACGTCAGGATATCGACAGTTCGATCGGGGGCAGCCGGATAAATCAGCCCTAAAAACTTCTGTGTCACGGTTCGCGAGCCGCTTTCCACAACCAGCAAACGTTCCAGGGAGGGCGTCCGGCGCGACAGAACAGAACGCATGGCCTTAGCGTAACAACATTTCTGCTCACAAGCCCGCGTTTGGGTGTATACTCGCCCGCAGAAAGGCTCGGCGTGGTGTTCTTCCTTCTCGTGGAGTAGCCGTATCCGCAAGGAATCGGCGGCCCGCCCGAAAGGCGAGGACTGGCTCACTCGAAACCCTAGCCGCGCTGGGCCTTCGCCTATTTCAGCTTCGGATACGCCCTTATCGGGTCGTATATCTCCTTTTCATCCCCCGAAAAGCTCGGTTGTGCGTACATTTGCACGATAAGTAGCTGGTGGCGCTTTCCGGAGGACGATAAAATAAAGGTTCTATGGCATCCTCAAGCTTTTGGATAAAAACAATTTGAGCGCATCCTCGGTTACTGATTCGCCCGACATCATACAATCGTCGGTCCGGCGTTCCTTCCTGCTTGTCTTCTCCTGTACGGTTATTGGCGCTGCCGCGCAAATGCTGATCAAGAAAGGGGCGGGGCAGTTGGGCTTACATGTGACGCTTCGGCAGGTTCTACGCGATCCGTTTCTGGTGCTTCAATACGGGTTCCATATCATTGCCAATCCCCAATTGTTTGTCGGATACGCGCTGTACGGAATTAACACCGTTTTGCTGGCGTACGCGCTTAAAGGGCGCGAGCTATCGCGGCTCTATCCGATCATTGCGCTTACGTACGTGTGGGTTACGTTGCTTTCGGTGACCATGCTGCACGAGCACGTGAACTTCTTCCGGATCCTTGGCATTACGGCGATCGTTGCCGGAGTATCTATTTTGGGCGGCGGCAAGCTGGCGGGGAAGGGTAAAACATGAAACCGACGCCTCTCAGTTCCATCCTGCTCATTCTTGTCTCGGCGTTCATCGGTTCTTTTGGCGCCGTGTTCCTGAAGTTAGGCGCCGAGTACATGCGGCCGGGCATCAAAGGCATCGCCACAAACTATCGACTGGCCTTCGGCATCGCGCTCTATCTGCTTTCGTCCGTATTTTTTGTAATGGGCGTTGCCCAGGGCGAACTCACGATTTTGTATCCGATGGTTTCGATCGGCTACATCTGGACTCTGTTGTGGGCGTATCTCTTCTTCAAGGAACCATTCAACCGGGCAAAGGTATTTGGCCTGGTCCTGATCATTGCGGGAGTGGCGTTCATCAACCTGGGAAATGCGGGTCCCCATTAGCTTAGCTAGAGCGCCTTTAAAGGTTCTTTCGCGCTGGCCTGCCGAATCTTTCCGGAGTACAGCAGCCGCACAAATTCACCGCCACTCAATCTTCCGTTTCCCCACGCTTCTTCGTAGCGAGCCGTGGGCCGCGCTGCCTGAATCCGGTCGAGTGGATTGCCCTGTCGCAGCATCGTGTCGATTTTTTCCGTTACGTCCGCGAGCATGTCATGAAATGCCTGCAACTCGGCCTTGACGCCGACAGTTCCATGGCCCGGAATTAATGTTGTCCGCGCGTCGGCCTCGTTTAAAATGCGAGCGGCGCTCGCAATCATTCCCTCGGCGCTGCCGCCGCTTCCATAATCTATATAGGGGTAAATCCTGTTGTAAAAGAGATCGCCGCAATGGTACACGTTCGCATTCGCAAAACGGACGACGATGTCGCCGTCGGTATGAGCGGGAGGCAGGTGCTTGTATTGAACGATGTCGCTGCCATGCCGCAGTTCGCCGCTATCGACAAACGTTCGCTTAGGCAGCCCTTCCGGTGGTAACGGCTCCACAAACTGGTCGGGAAACGTCAGATGCTGGCTCGCGCTTAGTCGTTTCAGGCAGTTAACATGCGCAATGATCTCCGCTCCCCCGTTGCCGAAGTTAGGATTGCCGCCGGTGTGCCGGGGGTGCCAGTGAGTGTTGATCAAATACACCACCGGCGCCGCCAAATAATTCTTCAATACGAAATGGATGCCGCCGTTCTCGCGAGCCACCCCGCTATCTACCAGCAGCAGCCCGTCATCATCCGCGCGGTGAACCAGCAGGTTGGCGCCGGCTCCGGTAATTAGGGCAAGTTCGTCGTTCAGCGGCGTGAGGCGAACGCCGGTTTGAGCGTAAAGGGCGCTGCGCCTCAAAGCTACGGAACCCGTGGCAATACCCATAAACAGTTGGAACACTCGCCGGCGATTCACGACATTAGTCTAGCGGGTTTTTTGACGGAGTAATCAAATATCCGGCTGGTGCTCCACATCTACGTGGTGCGCCTTTAGTGCGGTTAAAAAGCCACAAGCCGCGCTGTCACGGCCTTTGTTGATGTGTCTTTTTAGACACGGCAAGAATGAAACAAGTTTTTTGATGTCAATGCGTTAGGAGATGACGTCTTATGGCTGTTATCCTGAAACGTCATATGCGCTATGAAACTTCCGTCCGCCGCCCGGTTGAGATCAGCGGCGTCGGACTTCACAGCGGCGCCCCGGTTCGTTTGCGCATTTCGCCGGCTCCCCCCGCCACTGGAATCGTATTTGTTCGCACGGATCTGAATCATTTCCGCATACCAGCAAGCTGGGAATACGTCGCGCGAGTCAGCTATGCGACCAGCCTGATGCGGGGCAGCGTTCTGATTTCGACCACCGAGCATCTGCTCAGCGTGTTCTACAGCATGGGCATCGATAACGCTCTGGTGGAATTGGACAATCTGGAAGTGCCAATCCTCGACGGCAGCGGCGCGCCATTCATCGATTTAATTCAGGAGGCGGGAATCCAGACCTACAGGCGTCCGCGCCGTTATGTTCGAATCGTCAAGCCCGTCCATGTTCAAACGAATGGCAAGAGTGTCGCCATTCTGCCGTCGGATCAGTTCGAACTATCCTGCCATATCTTTTTCGATCACCAGCTTGTCGGCGAACAAAGCCTGGAACTGGAAGTCACGCCCGCTAACTACGCCAGCGAAATCGCGCCCGCGCGAACCTTTGGCTTCGAATATGAGCTGGACGCGATGCGCGATATGGGTTTGATTCGCGGCGCTTCGATTGACAACGCAGTTTGTTTCACCCGAACCGAGGTCGCCAACCCTGGCGGGCTGCGGTTTCGGGACGAGCCCTGCCGCCACAAAGCCCTGGACCTCATTGGCGATCTTGCGCTAATCGGCAGGCCGTTGCTGGGGCGCGTGGTCGCCAATAAGGCTGGTCACGCCATGCACGCTCAACTGGTAAAGAGGATCATGTCCGACCCGAGTCTGTACGAGGTTGTGACGTACGATCAAGTGAAGGCCGCCGTGTTTCAGCCGGCGCTTGTCTCCTGACGATTGCGCTATCTTCCCAATTTCCTGTCATTCCTGCGACTACTCGCCGCGCCCGTTGTGGCCTGGCTGGCCGTCCGGCAGCGCTTCGATCTGGTCCTGATGGTTCTGGTCCCGGCCGCATTGACGGATTGGCTGGATGGCTATGCTGCGCGACTGCTGGGCGTTTCCGGCGAACTCGGCGCCTATCTGGACCCGGCCGCCGACAAAATTCTCCTCGTTGTGTCGTTTGTCAGCTTGGGTGTTGTGGGTCAGATACCAATGTGGCTCGTCTGGCTGGTGCTTGGGCGCGACGTCGTTATTGTCACGGGAATTATCTTGTTATGGCTGCTCAGAAACCGTACGGAATTTCCCCCGCTGTTATCTGGCAAGATCAGCACCTTCTTTCAAATCGTGACTGTGTTGGTAGTTCTACTGGATACGGTGTTCGAAATTCACTCCGTCGCGATACTGCGTCAGATTGGGATCGTTCTGACGGCCTTCTTCACCGGCTTCAGCGGGATCAACTATGTGCGGCGCGGGATTGTGATGTCTTCCCGGGAACCGGCGCCGAACCGGTTCTGATGCTCGCCGATGGCGGTGAAACGAGAAAACTTCTTATCCCGGAGCAACCCTATCCCTCCGGGAGAACTTCTAGCGTTCTCATCATTGACGGAGGCACACCCCGGGAGTAGCCTGAAGACATGGAGCCGACGGCTGAAAGTTACGTGCCTTCGCGAATCTATGCTCGCGCCGGCTGGTTCGGGCTGGTGGGCTCCGCTATTTGCATTCTGTGCGGCTTGCGCGCTCCGTTCGCCTTCATTCCGGGTTTTCTTTGTGGCGTGACGTCGGCGATTCTGTTCTGGCTCGCCGTTCAGCCGCGAGTTGTCGTTTCCGAAAACCAGTTCATGATTGGCGATCGTGCGATTTCCTGGCGGGAAGTACGGGAATTGAACAGCAGCCGCTTGGTTTCCCCTTTGATTCTTCGTATAAAGTTGACCAATAGCCGCCGCAAACTGCTGATTTATCCCGGCGAGCCGGAGCGCATCAGCAAATTGCTCTATCAGCTCAGAAAAAGCTCCACTCTTGCCACGTTTGATGGCGTTTCCTACAAAGATTACTGGACATGGTCCTCGATGGGGATGTTGAAAGGCCCTCACGCCTCGGTAGACCAGCCGGTCCGGATGATCAGCCAGGACGATGAGGAAGAAGTCGAACGGCTTTATCGTCAATTGAAGTCCGTTGGACATTTGGATTCCCGCTCCGATTCGAAGAACGAGCGTGAATAGCGGAAGCAGGCAATCGCCTCGACTGTGATGAGTCGCCGTCGTGGCTGGCTGGGGGGATGCCTCTCCGCCCTCGTTCTCCTGTGCTGCGTAGTCCTGATCGGCTTCGTCTTCCGCACGCAAATCCTGATTGGCCTCGGTAGCTTTCTCGTTCGGAACGAGCCGCCCGAGAAAGCGGACGTCATCGTCGCGCTTGCCGGAGACGACTTCGGCGAGCGTGTTTTCACCGCCGGCGAACTGGTTTACTTGGGATACGCGCCCTATGCGCTGATCAGCGGTAATCCTTACCTGCTTACAAACGGGGCGGATGAAACCATCGCGTACGCGGAGGCTTGTGGCTTTCCGCGATCCTACTTCCAGCCGTTCCGCTGCGATGCTGTTTCGACGCTGGACGAAACTCAGGACATCGCGCGTGAATTAAAGCGGCGGCGCATCCACAAAATTCTTCTGGTCACGAGTAACTATCACACGCGCCGCGCCGGTCTTCTCATGAAGAAAGCAGCGCCCTGGCTTGAAATACACACGGTTGCGGCGCCGGACCGGTACTTCACCCCGGACGACTGGTGGAAGAACCGAGGCGGCCAGAGGACATTCCTGTTCGAGTGGATGAAGACCGTCTCTACCTGGTTAGGAAACTGAGAGCCAGTACATTAGGAAGTAGATGCGTGAAGCGATCTCAACGCTATGGCCTTATTTATGGCGTTACCGCCGGGGGCTCTCTCTCGGGTTAGGCGCGCTCATATTGAAAGATGCGATGGCGGCAGTAATGCCGATCATCCTGAAATACGGCGTGGATACACTGACGGCCGGTTTCCGACTGGCTTTCATCCTTGAACTCGCCGGCTTGCTCATCGGCGTATCGCTGGTAAAGGGAATTTTCCAGTATTGGATGCGCGTGATCATCATCGGGATTTCGCGCGACATCGAGTACGACATCCGCAACGATTTCTTTCGCAAGCTGGTCTCGCTTTCCCAGGATTTTTACGCACGCTACCGGACAGGCGATATCATGGCCCGCGCCACGAACGACCTGAATGCCGTCCGCATGATGTTGGGGCCGGGCGTTATGTACTGGACCGAGACATCGATTACATTAGTGCTCGCACTCATCGTCATGTTGAGCACCAATGTAAGCATGACGCTTATCTCGCTGATTCCCGCGCCCATCGTTTCGGTGGCGGTGGTTCTCTTTGGACGGCAGATTCATACGCGATTCGAACACATCCAGAGCATGTTCTCCGATATCAGCAGCAAGGTGCAGGAGAACCTGGCCGGAGTCCGGATCGTGCGCGCGTATGCTCAGGAGAACGCCGAAGTCGCGCAATTCGAGAAGCTGAATCGCGAGTACATCAGGGAAAATATCGGACTCGCGAAGATTCAAGGCATGTTCATGCCGGCGCTGCAGGGACTAATCGGGATTACGTTCCTGCTGGTTCTTTGGGCGGGCGGCGTTCGGTTGCTGCGGCACGAGATCTCGCTTGGCAGTTTTGTCATGTTCAACACCTATATGGGTATGCTGATCTGGCCGATGATTGCGCTCGGCTGGGTGGTTAACCTGATGCAGCGCGGAACGGCATCCTTGAAACGGATCAACGAGATGATGCGGCAGCCGGAAACCGTTAAGGCTCCGGAAGCGCCGGTCGATCCGGCGGAATGCTCGCCTGAAATTGTCTTTGACGAAGTGACGGTTCGTTTTGGCGACCGTGAGGCGCTATCGGAAATCAAATTACGCATTCGTGAAGGCGAGACCTTGGCGATCGTAGGCCACACCGGCAGCGGGAAGACGACTCTGGTGAATTTGATTCCGCGCCTGTTCGATCCCTCTCAGGGGTCCGTCGAGTTGGGAGGCGTCGATTTGCGGCGATTCCATCCGGAAAAGCTACGGCAATTAATCGGCTTCATTCCTCAGGAGACGTTTCTGTTCAGCGCGACTCTCGCGGAGAACATCGCCTGGGGCGCTCCCGGAGCAACTCGCGAACAGATCGAATGGGCCGCCGATGTCGCGGGGCTCGGGCCGGATATTGCCGTGCTTGCCCACGGTCTGGATACGACGATCGGCGAGCGCGGCCTCACGCTATCCGGAGGACAGAAGCAGCGCGCCGCCATTGCGCGGGCTATCTTGCGCGATCCCCGTATTCTGATTCTCGACGACGCTCTGGCGAGTGTAGATACCATAACGGAGGAAAGAATTCTTCGTGGACTCTCCGCTGTGATGCGGGACCGGACCACAATCTTGATTTCGCATCGGGTCTCAACCGTAAGGGACGCGGACCGCATTATCGTTTTGGATCACGGCCGCATTGTGGAGGAGGGAACTCACGAAGGATTACAGCGGCAGGGCGGTTACTATGCCGAGCTTTATCAGAAGCAGTTGCTCGAAGAAGAATTGGAGGCGATTTAGCCAATGACAAGAAGAGAGTTGATGGGATCGGTCGCGGCGGCTGCCGGAGCTGTTGCCGCGGCTCCGCTACTAAGCGCGCAGGAATATAAGATCGGCAAAGCGGACATCAAGATGGGCGTGGCTTCTTACTCGTTCCGGAAGTTCCCGAGAGCGCAAGCCATTCAGATGACGAAGCAATGCGGGACTCCGTATATCAATATCAAGTCCTTTCACCTGCCGCTCGACAGTACGCCGGAGCAGATCGATCAGGCAAAGAAGGAGTTCGAGGACGCGGGACTCATTATCGTCGGCGGGGGCACTTTCCGCTTTCCGAAGTGGGATGAGAAAGAGATTCGGAGCGCCTTCGAATATGCAAAGCGCGCGGGCATGCCGCTAATGGTTGTAATGCCGGAACGCGACATTCTGCCGAAGCTCGGCAAATTCGTCGAAGAATACAACATCAAGATCGCGGTTCACAACCATGGGCCCGAAGACAAGAACTTCCCGCGGCCGCAGGATGCTCTGGCGATCGTCAAACACATGGATCCCCGCTGCGGGCTCTGCATCGATATCGGCCATACCGCAAGAACGGGCGTGAATGTCGTGGAATCCATCGCCGAAGCCGGTCCGCGTCTGCTGGATATGCATACGAAAGACCTGAAGGACATGATGGTGAAAGAAAGCCAGTGCGATTGCGGCGCGGGCAAGATGCCGTTCCCGGCCATCTACCAGCAACTGATCAAGATGGGTTACAAGGGCTGCTGCAATCTCGAATACGAGATTCACGAAAACGATCCGCTTCCGGGCATGGAACGCAGCTTCTTCTACATGCGCGGCGTGTTGAACGGGCTCAATTATCTCGACAGCAAGCGCGCGTAATGGCATGCCGCGCCCGCGGCTTTACAAAATCTGGAGCTACCTTCGGCTTCTCACAATCGTGGCCATTTCAAGGCTTTGTGGCGCGCCAAGGGTCTCCAGGCCCTCAACGACGCCCTGCCGGTCGGCGGCCGGCCGATTCTGGCTCGCTTTCCATTTGCCTTCGATCCGCTCGATCGAGATTTCAACGCCAATAATGGCTGTGCTCAACGCATTGATGTAGTCTTTGGGTGCGTCATCAACACTCCAGGGCTGAGCGAATGCCGATTCGTTCCGATCGGTCAGTTCTTTCAAATGCCGAAGCAGGCCGGCTTGTTCCTCGAACAACCTGGCTCTTCCCCAAACATGGACTGCCACGTAATTCCAGGTCGGCACGACTTTCCCATGTTCTTTTTTCGACACATACCAAGATGGTGTGATGTAATGCTGCGCGCCCCGGAAGATAGCCAGTACTGAAGGCGAGGACTCCAGCATTCGCCACTGAGGATTAGCTCGCGCCAAATGACAGCGCAGCACTCCCGGCGGGTCGGCTTGGGGATCGAGGAACATTGGCACATGTGTTGCTTCCAGCCCGTTGGAATCGTTGCTAACGAGCGCCGCCAGAGGATGCTGCCGAATGAACGCATGGAGCACTTCGATTCGACTCTCTGCAAACGGCTCCGGATTGTACATATGGAGAGTGTGCCACAACGAGTTCTGTCCGGGGTTTGCGCTCTTCGTTCATCCAACATCTGCCTTCGTCAAAGCAGCCGGCCGTTGGATATCGAGCACGGGAATCTCGATGGTTGTCTTCGTCCCTTTCCCCGGCGCGCTATCGACGGTGAACCGGTAATTGGATTCGAATAGCACTTTCAGTCGCTCGTTCACGTTGCTTACACCGATGCCTTGCTCGAACAATTTCATCAGCTTGGTTTCTTCGATGCCGACGCCATCGTCCTCAACAACCATGTAGAGCCGCGACGCATCGCGCCAGATCCGAAGCCGGATCGTCCCGCCGCCCACCTTGGTCCCGAGGCCATGTTTGATTGAGTTTTCCACGATGGGCTGCAGGATCATGCTCGGCGCCAGTCGATCCAGCACGTTGTCATCGACTTGTTTTTCGAATTTGAGCTTGTCGCCAAAGCGGATCAGCTCGATGCCGAGGTAATCGTCGATAAACTTGATCTCGTCGCGCAATGGCGAGAAGCTATCCGTTTGCCGGAGCAGGCGGCGCAGAATGTTGGAGAGCTTGTAAATCATGCTGCGCGCCTTATCGGGATCGATCCGCACAAGCGTCGCGACGGAGTTGAGCGTATTGAAGAGAAAATGCGGATTGATCTGGTTGGTCAGCGCCGCCAGTCGCGCTTCGGTCAGGCGCGCCTGTTGAGCCGCCAGTTTCTTTTCCGCACGCGCCGTGGCCCAAATGCGAATGGGGATCGAAATACAGAACAGGGTTGTGACAGCGAGAGCGACGAAATGTACGACGATGTCGCCCGACCAGGTTCTAGCGATGGAGAACGTGCCGTGGACGGGGAATTCGGTCGCAAGCGCGATTCGCAGGAACTCGGTGGTGACAATGGCCGCATTGCAGACCAGATTGTACGCCGACCGTTGAATCGCGCGCCGTTCAAGTACTGTTCCGCGCCGAATGGCCTCGCGAACTACACGGTATAAATTTAAATCGATAAAAGCAGAAAAGTACCAGACGTCCTCTTTATCAGGCGCCAGATCGCGCATCAGTCCCCCGAGGACGCCCGCGGCCGCGAAGAACGGCATGGACATGCGCTCGCCCACCAACATCGCGGGAATGGATACGCATAGACCAGTAACCATACCGGTGACATAGCCCGCCAGCATGCCGGCGATGATCGCGCTTTCGAGAGCAAGATCAATTGCCTGGTATTGATTGGGGGTGACGATGCGCGCTGTCTCGCCCGCGCCGAAGATAAAGGACAGAATTAAGGCCAATTGCAGGCGCTCGCCGATAGTCCTCTCGTCGTTGAGCAGGATTCGCTGGATATGGCGGAAACGCATCAGAATGCTCGCGACCGAAGCGGCCACGGCAATCTTGACGAGTAGCGAAACCAGATGTTGCTCTTCGAGCATGTGGGACGGGCGAGGACGGCTGCTTATCAGCCGAACTCTATAATAAGAGTAAGCTGTTGGTCCCTATAGATCTCTAGCGTCCATTTGCGCCGCTGCGCTTGGCGGCAGGACTGAGGAATTTTGTCGCAATTCACGCTTCGCAAGGCTGCAGAAGCAGATTTTCCGAGCCGCTTCGGACACTTTCGCATTTTCGGGTTTGAAGGATCGCGCGACGGTCAGGTTGAAGAGGCCGTGGCGCTGAAACTCGGCGATATATCGCCGGCCTTGGGCGCTCCCCTGGTTCGCATTCACTCGCAGTGTCTCACGGGAGATGTGTTTCATAGCCTGCGCTGCGATTGCCGGGCGCAGCTTGAACTTGCTCTCGATCAGATTGCGCACGAAGGCCGAGGCCTGCTCATCTACGAGAACCAGGAAGGGCGCGGCATAGGCCTGATGAATAAGCTGCGAGCCTATGAGCTGCAGGACCAGGGACTCGACACGGTGGAAGCGAACGAAAAGCTCGGGTTCGAGGCGGATCTGCGGGACTATGCTCTGACGGCAGCCATTATCAGATGGTTCGGCGCCGACAAGGTGCGGCTGCTCTCGAACAATCCCGATAAGATTGCCGCACTCGAGAAAGCCGGCGTTCATGTAGTCGAACGCGCGCCCATCGTGGTGCCGCCGCTCGAGACCACGATTGAATATCTGCGCACAAAGAAGGAAAAGCTCGGACACCTGTACTAAAGGACGTGTCCCTGCGGTCCGAAACCCGGCGACGCATTCGTCGCACCCTACAACCACATCTCTCCGGTGCCAAGCCGGTTCGGCGCCAGCGGGAGAGATCGTGCTAGAAAAGAAGTATTCCGAAAAAGGGTAAACGGCGGCGATTGGGCCGCCTGGGAGGGGCGTCATTTTTCGTTACGTTCCAGTAAAGGGACAGCCTTCGAGTCCTCAAGAGATTGCGCGAGTAATCTCCTGGAGCCGGCGTGAGTTCTTGCGCACTGCTACAGGCGCCGCCGCGGCCGGTTCGCTGTTCGGCCTCGCGCCGCTACGGGCGCACGCGTTGCCGAAAGGCCGAAAGGCCGTGGTCGTCACCTTCGGAGGAGGAGCCCGTGACGAAGAGACCTTCATGCCCGAGGGCCAGGAGAACATCCCTCATCTTCTGAACGAACTGATTCCGCGGGCGACGTTCTTCACACAAGTCGTCAATCGCGGTATTTTAGGCCACTACGTTGCGACAGCAAGTCTCGCGACAGGCGTTTACGAGACATTTAATAATTTCGCGGCCGTACCGCCGGACAATCCGACTGTATTCGAGTATTTCCGAAAAGATTTGAAGCGGCCGGCGTTCGATACCTGGGTGGTGGCGCCGAGCAACGGCTTCAACCGGATTGGCGAAAGCGATAACCGTTCGTACGGCGCCGGATTGGGCGCCGGCGTAATTCTTCCTAAGCGCCTGCTGGCTTCGGCGCTCGCGCCGGGCGAAGGGAACAAATACGATCACCTGCTTCGCGACAACTATGAAACGCCGCTCTATGCTCCACAGCTCAGCGGCAATGGGATAGAGCTACACGAGTTGGCTGAGGTGATGAAACTATCGGTGGCGGATTTCGTCGTGCATGCGAAGACACTCGATAGTCCGGATGAGCTGTCCGTGTACATCGCGCGTCAACTAATGCGCCAGCTTGCGCCCAGCCTTCTTTGGATAACGCTTCACGATATCGATGTAGCGCATGCGGGCGCCTACTCGCTCTATATCAACGGTATTCAGCGATCCGATCGTCTGTGCGCCGAAATCTGGCGCGCCATCGAAAGCGAGCCTGAATACGCCGGCAAGACGACGATGTTCATTCTTCCCGATTTCGGCCGCGATTCGGACACCGACGCCGGCGGTAACGGATTTCAGCACCATCGTACCGGAGACCAGCTGTCACGCACGACTTGGATGATGGTGCTGGGCCCAGGCATTCGTGAGAACGTCGTCGTCGACCGGCCCGTGCAGTCGACGGATTTGGTCCCGACGCTGGGCGGGCTATTCGGATTCCAGGCCAAGTTCTCTCAGGGGCGGCCATTGACAGAGGTTTTGTGATGATTGCCGGCCAGCTCAAGCCCGAGCAGTTCGATGGCTATCCACCAGAAGCGAAGCGGCTGGCGACGAGCCATATTGCCCTTCTGCGGCAGCTTCCACTCGGCTTTTTGCCGTTATTGCTGAAAGAGCTGATCGTCTACGATTGGAAATTTCCAGCGGAGCGAAAGGAGCTGGACAAGCAATTCACCTATCTTGCATCGCTCTCGCCTGCGCAATTCGATCGAGAAATGTCGAGCTTCTCGGGACTGCGCCTATCGCCGGAACTGGAAAATTTCGACTGGATCAATAAACCCGGCATTTTCTCAGAACAGCTTTCGGCTCATCTTTGGGCTACGCACCAGATCGACACGTTCCGCGCTGCGGCCGTCGGTTACGTTCACAAGGTGAACGCGTCGGAACGCCACGAGCCTCTACCATTGCCCAGGTTGGGTATCGTCCTGGTCGGCCGGGGCGTAACCGCCAGTAAGCATCCGTTGTTCCGTAAGCTCCGGCCGCAGGGCGTCTACTTCAAGCAGGTGAATGCCGATAACGCGCACAAGCAGCTGATGGAACTCCTGGACGAACGCGCGCAGGCACATCCGTTAGCTTTCGGCCACTGGTACATCGATGGAAGCACGAGCGACACGCAGTTCCACTCCGGCGTGACTTGCGTATCGTATGCGTCCCTGCAATCGGTACGGACCGTTCTGGTGGACAAAATCGAAAAAGCGTACGAGTCCGGCATGGGTTCCGAAGCCCTGCGAACCATGCTCGCCGAGATGCGTCCCGAAGCCCTGGGCTCGAAAGCCCTGTCCGGCGATCTGATTCTCGACCGGTTCCAGATCAGTCTGCTGACAGAAGGCTCGGGAACGCAGATCTACAGCACGACGTTCGTGCAATGGGCGGCTCGTGAGGCGTTGCGGCGGGCGCAGCCGTTGACTCTTTTTGCGCGCTTTGCTCCTCGTCAACGCGAGCGGTCGATGAAAGAAGTGCTGGCGGGAACGCTGCTCACGCCGGGTCTTGACCCCGAGGGTTCGCTCATCGATGCCGATATGGGCGCGTACTACACGTGGCTGAATCAGCAGAGACTTTCCGGTTCCGGAGAGTCGCGCTTCCTGGTCTGGTTCGAAGATCACAACGAAGTTCTGGCGATCGGGCCGGAAGTGGCTCGGGGAGCCGAACTGGACAGACCGATTGTGTTTGAAGAGATTCTGAAGCAGATCGCTTGAGCCTCAGCTTCCGTGCCGGCTGTACTTCAGAATCGCCGCAACGCTGCAAACTTCCCTAATCTCGCCGTTGATCGCCATCTCCACTGCCTGCTCGAACGGGCGCCATGCGGTGACGATTTCTTCGACCGGATCCTGATCCACGCCGACGAAATGCAACTCGCGCGCTACAAACAAGTGCTGCACGTCGGTGGTCACGCCATTACATACATCAACGCTGCCGAGATCTTCCCAGCGCCTGGCTTCAAAGCCGGTTTCCTCGCGTAGCTCGCGCCGGGCGACTGAAAGCATATCGGTTTCGCCTTCCGCCGATCCGCCGCGCACAATTTCATAGGTATAACGGCCGAGAGCGTAGCGCCATTGGCCGACAATCGCAATCTCGCCTTTGTCGTTGAATGCGAGCACGCCTATTGACGGCCGGATCTCAACCACGCCGTAGATGCCGGGCTGCCCGTCCGGGCGCAGCACCTCATCTTCGCGAACCCGCAGCCACGCGTTCTCGTAGGCAACCCGCGAACGTAAGGTTTTCCAGGGATTCCGAACGGCCATGCGCCGATTGTATCGTCCGTTAACTTTACAACAGTGCGAAGGGCAGTAATCCCTGGAGGCGGGGTCGATTTATATTTCCGAGTTTGGCTTTTCGTACGGCTTTACGAGGTACTTCGCGGCTTCTTTCTGGGCTCCCGCCGTGTCATCGTGAGTCCGCATTGCCTGCCGGTATTCGTTCACCGCGCGATCGCGCTGGCCCGTAACGTCGAAGAGCTTCCCAAGATTGATGCGCGACCAGACCTCTACCCAACGGGGTTGCAGATCGCCATCAATCGCCGCGCGGAACTCATTCGCCGCCGATTGATAGTTGCTCTGCTTAAAGAACAGTTCGCCAATACGATAATGCGCCAGCGAGCTGGTTTTGTTCACATCCAGCGCTGCCTGGTATGCCTTCAGCGCATTCGCGAAGTCACCCACCTGGACAAACTGCTCGCCGCGGCGGATCGCGACTGAGACGCGCATCGTATTGTCCATGCGCAGAATCTTGTGGTCGGGATCGAGCGTGATGGATCGCGGCTTGCCGAAGGTGTCCACGCTGAATTCGCTCGCGGTGCCCGTCACTTCTACTTTCTTGTTCTCTGGATTGCCTTCCGTGTCGATACGAAGGTCGACGGGCATCCGGAATGTATCCATATCCTGCGCCACTTTGCCCACCACGCGGAATCCCTTTTGCGTCCGGAAAACCGTGTAGGACAGCTTGAACTCCGGAGCGCCGCTCGACTCGAGCCATTGCAGGAAGAAATACTTCAAATCCTGGCCGGACGCCTGCTCCATAACCTTGCGAAAGTTCTCAGTGTTGGCGGATTTGAAGCTGTATTGGTCCATAAAGGCCTTCACGCCTTTGAAGAAGACCTGATCGCTCACAACGCCTCGCAGCATGTTGAGGACGGCCGCGCCTTTCGCGGCAGTGAGCGCCCAGAACTCCGGTGAGTAGTCTTCGAGGCGTGACGCCTGAATCATGGGCGGATCGGTCACTGTCAGCGCCTCGACGTAATCGTTATGCAGGTCGTTATCGGCCGCTCCGGGACCGCCGAGGTGCTGCAGATAAAGGATTTGCGAATAACGCGCGCCACCGTTGGTAAGCCATAGGTGGTTGCGATTCGATGGCGAAACCAGCACACCCCACCATTGCCGCGCGACCTGATCGGCCAGAACTCGTTGGTTCACCTGCGTGCCGATCGTCGATGGGGAAAGGAAAACAATGCCCGGCGCGGCGTATCCGTTCGGGGCGCCATCGTCGGTTTCGATCAGCGTCATGCTGGCTTGCGGGGCCAAACCATAATCGCTGGTGAAAAACGCCATCATTTTACCCGTTTCCTCGCCGTAGTTCTGCGCCACATTCGCATGCTGGTGGAAATATACCTTGGTCGAGATGCCTTCCGAGGACACAGTTTGCGGATCACCCTTTACGATGGCGAGACTACCGGGAAAGCTCGCATTTTGCGTGTAAGAGAACGAAGAGAGATTGCGGTCGCCGCCCAGCTTTTCGACTTTTTCATCGCCGCTCGCAATCACGCGATAGCCATCCGGCGTGGTGATGTGCAGGTCCGCTTTGAACCTGTCGACGGTATACCCGCTTACGGGGAACCAGCGCGCAGGATAGAGCAGGAACCCGATGTTGGGCTTCAGTTCGGCGAACGTGATGCCATAAACCGGAGAATCCTGGCTACCGGTGAACTGACCCTCATACGTAAATGTAAGCTGCGTGGGCTGGTTCTTTGGCAACGGTTGCGAGAACGCCACGCGGACCGTCAGATTCTGGCCATCGCGGGTTGCCTGCAGTGGCTGACCGCCGCCGTCGACGACTTTGTCAACCTTCAGTGCGTTGTTCAACTCGAAGACGGCGCTATCGGCATCATCAAGCGGCGTGAAATCCACCTTGGCCGTAGCGGTCAGCGACTGCGTCCGAGGGTTGATGTCCGCATCGATCGCGTAGTGCTGCACCTCAATTCGTGCGTCTTTCGGTTGTTCCTGCGCCAGTGCGCAAACGGTAAGGGCACAGAACAGGCAGGCCCATCGGATGCTCCGCATGAACTGATTGTCTCCTGTCACGCTTAGTTCCTGAAATGACCGAGTTCGGCGGCCATCAGCAGAGCCGCACGCTCGAAGGGATCGAATTGTGCCGTCAATTTCGCTTTGATGATGGCAAGGTCCCGCCGCATGCGCGCTGCGTTCTCCGGGTCGACCAGCAGAGGCGAGGCGGCATCCGCCAGTTTGTCCGGCGTCATTTCGTGCTGGATCAGTTCGGGAACGGCCATGCGGCCTGCGATCAGGTTCACCATGGAGAGATAAGGAACTTTGACAAGGCGCCTGCCCGCCCACCAACTCGCGGAAGTCACTTTGTAGTAAGTGACCATGGGCGTGCCTAAGACTGCCGCCTCCACCGTTACGGTTCCACTTGCCGCCAGCGCCAGATCGGCATTAGCCAAAACGTCCCAGGTTTCGTCCTCAATTACTTTGATGGCCAACTCGCGGATGGGTTCCCGAAAAGTTGCAAATACCCGCTGTTCCGCGAATCCGTTTGGCGTGGCAAGGACGATCTGTAAGGGGAATCTCTGGCGAAGGATTTTGAGCGCGCCTAAAAGGTCAGGCATGTGACGTTGCGCCTCGCCAGCCCGGCTTCCGGGCAGCACCGCGACCGTTAATGTCCCCGCATCGAGCCCATGACTCGCAAAAAAGGCATCCCTCGTCGAAGTAGGTTTTACGGCGGTCGCCAGGGGGTGGCCAATATAGGTTGCGTCCACGCCGCGCGAGCGGAACCACTCCTCTTCGAAAGGAAACAGGCAGAACAGCTTGCGTACGCGTTCACGAATCTGCCGCACTCTGCCTTGACGCCACGCCCAGACCTGCGGCGCAACCAGGTAAAACACAGGCACGCCCATGGTTCGCAAATGGCGGGCGAGGCGAAGGTGGAAATCGGGGCTATCGGTGAGCACGGCTGCGTCGGGTGGATCTTCGCGCAGGACGTGAATCAGCCTTCGGTATTCCCGGTAAATACCTGGAAGGTGTCCGGCCACTTCGGCCAGTCCGACAACTGACAACTTCGCAGAGTCGACGACGGTTTCGACGGAGGCTTCCTTCAGGCGCGGTCCAGTGCATCCGAAATAGCTTGCGGAATCGTAGTGCTTGTGAAGCGCGCGGACCATTCTGGCGGCGTACATGTCGCCCGACGCCTCTCCCGCAGAAACCAAAATCCGCACGTTGGCCTCAGTGTACCAGCCAGTTAGACGGCTGTTCGTGAAAGTTCGTCTGCTAGAATCGTCTCGAAAGTAGATGTCAAGCTCACGAGAGTCGGCCCCTATCAATCCGGCTCAGTCCAATTCTCCTCGCGTCAGCGTTGGGCAGTTCGCCGAGCGGTTTCGGACCGAAGCCATTCCGCTCAGCAACACCTTCAGCTACTTCTGCGCCTCGGTGCCTATGAGCGACGAGGTGTTGAAGGAGTATTTGGAAGAACCTATTGCCGCGCTGCCGCCTAAAATAGCGGCGATGCTGCCGCGAATCTCGATTTTGTTGGTGCCTTACCTGGAGCGCATGAACCCCAATGGCAGTCCGAAAGGCACGGGACGTCGCGCCGTTTTGCAAAAGGCTCTGGCGGAATTCGTGGTTTCGGAGCGCCCGGCCGAAGGCAAGATTTCCTGGGTATCGCAGGTCAGCTTCGAGAATGAAACGGTTCTTGTGTTCGCGTTGAAGGAACACGATGTAGCCGAATACCACTACCGCCTGTTCCGCCACCTGGCTGTGCTGGTGGCGGATAAATGGGATCCGGACACCAGTTCCAAATACCTTTCCCTTGTACGGGAAGAGCTCAACACGCGCGTGCATGGCGAAGTGGACGAAGAAAGCTGGCAGGCGAAGCAGACCCTGCTGCGGCGGCAAACCAACGTCAAAAAAGAGACGGCATCGTTCCTCGATTACGCGCGGCTGTCATTTATCGACACATTGACGCTGTACTTACACGGCATCTGCTGCGATATCGATGTCGAGACCGGCCCGCGGCAACTGCCGAGCCGCTATCTGCGCAAACGCCTGCAGCTCCTGCGAAGCCTTTATCCTGCGCCCAGCGGCTACGCAGTCTTTCCCGAAGACATGGAGACCACCCCGGCGCGTAAGCCGTAGGTAGCATCCGGCGGCCGTGCCCCTACGCGAAATTCCCCGTCCGTCGTAGGGACGAGGCATCTCTCGCCCGCCTAAATGTTTCCCGCAAGCAGCGCCTCCAGCATCATGCGCGCATTTTCTTTTCCCGACTCTCCTACTTCCCCGAGCGGTCCGACGCAACTGGGGCAGCCGGCATTGCACGGACACGAACGCACAAGGTCGAGCGCGCCTGTGAGTAGCCGGCCGCGCAGCGTGAATAATGGCTGGCTATGGCCGATCCCGCCGGGATAGTTGTCGTAGAGAAACAGATCCGGCTCCCACGTGCCGGTCGTTTGGGCGGCGTCGGTCAGCGATAGCGAGATATCGCGCGCATCGCACATCAGCAGAAGCGCTGCGATCGTCTTCATGAGGTTGCCGGCGGCAACCAGCGAGTTCTGCACCTCGGCCGATGAAAGTTCAGGAAACGTTTTGATAAATTCGGCGGGAAAGTGCAACCAGAACGCGGTGGTATGCATTTCCTGCTCCGGAAGGGACAGTTGGCCCGCGCCGACATTTTCCAGCGTATAAAACTTGATCTTCTTGAAGCCGATGACTTGCGATTTCACTCGTACTTCGCCATGTAGGGTGCTGGCTGCGCATGGCAAATCGGCCGCTTCGAATGACGCGATCTCCTTCACTTGCGTGTAGACGATTGCGTCGGTGAAATAGTCCGAGTCTACTTGCCGCACGAACGCTTTTCGCCCGTCATAGTCGAATTTATCGACTTGATATTGCCGGGAATCGTGCAGGTAAATCGCTTTCTCGTGCAGCGTCGTCAGCGCCGTGGGGAAATCTACTTCGGCGACGATCTTGTGATCGCCCGTTATGTCCACGACCACGAAGTTATCGCTGCTGACAGATCGCAGGCTGACGGCATCCGCCGGGTAGCTGTCGCTTACCCAATGCCACGCGTCGCCCGAATGATGCAGCAGTTTCAGATCTTCCGACAGGAAATGACATAGGTTGGCAATATCATGCGGTCCGAAGCGCTCACCATCTCGTATCGGCAGCTCAAAAGCGGCGCATTTCAAGTGGCTGAGCAGGATCTCCAGATTGTCCGCGTTGATGTAGGCGTGTTCCGGATTCTGCCCGAAGAAATACTCCGGATGTTCGACGATGTATTGATCGAGAGGAGCGCTGGAGGCGACTAGCACGGCCATTGACGCAGCCTGCCTCCGGCCGGCCCGGCCTGCGCGCTGCCACGTGGATGCGATCGTTCCCGGGTACCCGTCCAG
>Ga0134125_10001448_pt1 | contig 29194 bp, 23 predicted proteins | sample KB31751_FD_96464 | JGI IMG/M metagenome (GOLD analysis project Ga0134125, IMG submission 96464) | Terrestrial soil microbial communities with excess Nitrogen fertilizer from Kellogg Biological Station, Michigan, USA - KB3-175-1 | ecosystem: Environmental > Terrestrial > Soil > Unclassified ... | reverse complement strand
TGCGTAAGCGTGAGAAGCAACGCCAGCTAGTTGCCTCACAGAAACTGAGCACTCCACGGTCAAGTTCGGAATTCGCTGCTCTTTCCCTGCCAGAGTCGAACCCTGACCGGCGCGAGCCATCGTAAGTGATTCCATCCGAAGCGATTACCTGTGGAATTCCCGTGAATCCCTGCCCCGTTCCCTGCCGATCTCGCAAAATCTGCGATTCTTGGGCAGGAATTGCAGAAGTCCGCCCGTAGAGAGCGGAAATTCGCTGCTAAATTCGCTGCGGCAGGGAATTCAGGTGATCGCATCAGGCGACAGTCGGCGGGACCTTCCGACTGAAGCTATTCCCGTCCATGCGGCTGTTTACCCGGCAGCCAATGCGGTACGAAGTCCGAATTCGCCAGCCAGCGCAGAGGCTCGATCAGCGATTGGATGGCCTCGGTCATGAAGCTGAAATCAAGATGAGCGAGATCGTCGTCGGGTTTGTGATAAGTGGGCGGCGTACCCCATCCACCGGCGGTGTGCGCGACCACGCCTTTCAGAGCCAGCGGATAGTTATCGGAGCGCTCGAAGAAGTGCTGCTCGGGATAAGGATCATCCCCCAGCAACGCCCCATGCTGCACAAGAGTTGGACCGAGATTAGAACGGTCCCAGCCCGTGAGCAGCATCTTGCCCTTAGGCATCTTCGGATCCTGATCACCGATCATCTCGAACTCCAAATTCGCAGCAATGTGCTCGAGCGGGATTGGAGGATGTTCGCGGAAGTACGTCGACCCAAGTCCTCCCAGTTCTTCGCTGCCGTAACAGACAAAATAAACCGTTCGCTGGAGCGCTTGTCCTGAGGCCAAAGCATGCGCCAGCTCGATGACCGCCGTAGTGCCCGAAGCGTCGTCGTCAGCCCCGTTATAAATGGAATCGCCGTTCACTGGCGTGCCAATTCCGAGGTGATCGAGATGCGCCGACAGCAGAAGAACTTGCGCGTCGGGGCTGGAGTTCTTGCCGGGCAATACGCCAACCGCGTTGTAGCTGTATCGCGGCGTATCTTTCGTTTGAAGCTGCAGCGAGATGGTCGTTCCATCCGGCAAACGCGCCAGCTGATCACCCGCATTCGAAGTGAGTGAGACTACGGTAAAACCGGCGCCCATTACGCCGCCTGTGCTTCCGGTAAGATGCGGGTGAATCGAACCGCCTTCCCCGCTTACCGCCTGCATCTTCTCTGGAGTGAGTCTGGGATCGACACGGAGCAGCGCCTTTGCTCCGGCCATCACGGCTCTACGCGCGACGGCGCGGGATTCCTCTCCAAGATCGCTGGCGAGAAGAACGACGCTTCCCGGCTGAAATCGCGCCGTACCCTGGTTCGCTGCCGTGATCTTCAACAGCGGACCGGAAAGGCCCTGCCCGTCAGTACGCGAGAGTAGGAAATCTCTGCCCTGCTCCAAGCTGATGCCGGAATTCTGCGCCGTAAGCGTTGGTTTACCTTCCATCAACGGCTGTACCAACTCAACGCGCTGGATGAAGGTTCCGTCAGGCGCGCCCGGCTTTAATCCAAATCTCTCGAATTGCGACGCAACATAGGTCGCCGCGACCAGCTCGTCAGCTGTCGCGCTGCCTCGGCCGCGCATGGCATCGCTGGCCAGGAACATCTCGTGCGCGCGTACCCATTCAGGTTTTACTTTCCAACTTGAGGAGTCCTGGGCGAGAGCGCTTAGCGAAAGACAAAAAATTAAAAGAGAAGGGTTGACCAGGGTCTTCGTTCGGAGCATTTGCGGGCAGTATATAGGAGCACGGCGCAGCGACTTAGCAGAGACGGGAGCAGTTCAGGAGTTGTCGCGGCCGTTTTGGACTTTGGGAGAAAGCCCTTGAGTTTAGCAGGAAGCCCCAATTAGGAGGAAGCCCCCGACTGAAGTCGGGGGCTTCCTCCTAAACCGGCTCAATGAGTGATGGCTCGCTCCGCCTACCGCGCGACTCCCGCCACTCGCTGTTCCACCTGCGCTTCCGGAACCCTTTCCGAAATCGGGTATCCCAGAGTTCGCGAAATCGCCATGGCTGCGTTCTTTGCGGCCGCGGCAACTACCGGAACCCTCTCGCGGGTGACCCGCGTGGTCGGACCGGAGACGCTCAGCGCCGCCGCGATCTTTCCCGAGGCTTCGAAGATGGGCGCCCCGATGCAGCGCGAGCCCAAATAGGCTTCTTCGTTGTCGATGGAGTATCCGCGCTGGCGGATCAGGGCAAACTCTTTCCGCAACTGCGCGGTGCCGCGAATAGTGTGCTGAGTGAAGCGCTCGAAGCTCATGCCGTCGAAGAAATACTGCTGCTCCTCTTCCGGGATAAACGACAACATCGCCTTTCCCAAGGCGGTACAGTACACCGGACGCCGCATGCCAACCTGGGAAACCAGACGGAACGTGTGCGAACTCTCCATCACGTCAAGGTAGAGGACTTCGCGTCCGTCGAGCACGGCAATGTTCACCGTCTCGCCAGTAACACGCCAGAGCTGTTGCAAAATGGGACGGCTCAGTTTACGCAGCGTCGTTTGATACGACGCGCCCGAGGCCAGCCGCGCGAGTCGCACGCCGATCGCATAGGCGCCCGACGAATCGCGAAAGACGTAGCCTTCGTGTTCCAGGTGCGCCAGAAAACGATAGGCTGTGCTCTTATTGATTCCCGTCAACTGCGCCACATCTTTAAGCTGCAGGCCGGAAGGCGCATCATGCAGCGTTTCAAGAATATGGAGAACCTTGGTGACGACTCCCACCGGAGCCGATTTCGATTCGCGAGCCCTGATCATGGAATATTCCTCAACGCGGAATAGGATGCCACAGATTTTAACTCTTGAAATAAATATTTTTTATCTTGAATTCGTCGATGAATCCTTGCTATAGCAGGTACTCCGCTAGCCGCAGGGTCGGCTCCTGCCTCTTCAAGAATCCTGCGCTCGCTACGGGGTGGAGGATCTATGCGGTTTGCGAAGACATCGACGTTGCTGTCGATCCTTTTTTGTTTCGCATTTTGCCTGCCGGCACTCGCTCAGACGCGAGGCGGCGAAGCCAACGGCACAGTCACTGACGCGTCCGGAGCAGTGGTGCCGGATGCAACGATCACGTTGACGAACCAAGGCACGAATATTCAGAACACCACAACCACGAACAATAACGGCTATTTCGTCTTCGTCAACGTCCAGCCGGGCAATTACAAACTAAAAGTTGAAAAGGCAGGCTTCAAGGCTGTCGAATCCAGCTTTGTGGTCGTGGTGAACCAGGCCGTGACGCAAAATATGAAGCTCGATGTCGGCAGTGCCGCTACGACTATCGAAGTTACGGCGCAGGCGCCTGTGCTCGACAGCACGACTAGCTCGCTGGGCACAGTCATCGAAGAGAAGACCGTACAGTCGCTGCCCCTGAACGGAAGAAACTTCACCCAGTTGCTCACTCTCACTCCTGGCGTCACTCCGGTTTCCACTTCCCAGAATAAGAGTATCGGTGGCGTCGAAGGCAACGTTGGTATTCCGGGTTCAGGATTTTCCGATCCCTCCTTCCATGGCCAGGAAAACCGCTCGAAGCTGTACTTTTACGACGGAATCATCAACACGAATATTCGCGGACCGACATACATTGTGATTCCGAACATCGACATGGTGCAGGAGTTCAAGGTCGTTGGCCAGGATGCGAACGCCGACATGGGCGGAGCCGCAGGCGGGGTCGTGAATATGATTTCCAAATCGGGAACCAATCACTTCCACGGGTCTGCCTTCGAATACGTTCGGAACAACGCATTCGATGCGCGCAACGGATTTACTGACATCGCCTCGACCGGCGCGCCCAAGGCGCCCGCCCCTTACCACCAAAACCAATTTGGAGCGACGATCTCCGGTCCAATCATCCACGACAAGACGTTCTTTGCTTTTGGATATGACGGTTGGCGCTATAACAAACCGGATGGCTCGACCTCGTACGTGCCCACACTGGCCGAAATCAACGGTGACTTTTCAGCAACTAACCTGTCGGGAACCAGCAATCAGATTTTCAATCCGTTCTCAACTCGCAGTGCAGTCGTAAATGGAAAGACAGTTCTCGTTCGCGATCCCTTCCGCTGTGATGCAAGCGGCAATCCACTGCCGCTGCTTCCCGGAACGAAACTGCAGGATCAAGCCACCGGCACCGCATGCAACAAGCTTCCAGGCCTTCTGATTAATCCGGCGATGCAGCAGTTCTTTAAAACGTACGCTGCCACTCCGAACTTGGCCAATCCAGCTGATCCCCTGCACGATTTTATTCAAAACCGCTCATCGACTAACAACTCTGACGGATACAACGTCCGAGTCGATCATCGCTTCAGCCAACGCGACAACGTCTTTTTCCGCTTCACTCAGCAGAATGTTTCCACATTCACTCCCATCGGCGAGGCAGGCTCGACCGCCGGTGGTTCACCTGGACGGAACTATGGTGGCGATTACGTCCATACCTTCGGTGCAAGTCTGATATTCGATTTCCGCGCCGGCTACGCTGGCCGACCTGGAGTCGACTCCAGTCAGCAGAACCAGCACACGGCAGGTGTTGGGCCTCTGAGCCAAGCAGGGTTTACCGATGTCGATAAATACGACGGCATGCTTGTAACGCTCGCGGGTCCATGGTCGAACGGCGGCAACAACAGCTTCGGCATACGTGGACCTGCGCTCCGCGAGAACCCAACCCGCAGCTTTACTCCAAGCGTTCAGTGGCTCAAAGGAAACCACAACATTAAAACGGGCTTCTGGTACATAAACGCGAAGCGCGTGCAGGACAACACGTTCCAGACGTTCGTCTTTTCCAACACGCAAACCGAAGACCCGCAAAAAACCGGCAGCACGGGGCTATCTCTGGCCTCAGCCCTATTGGCTCTTCCGAGTTCCGTTTCGGGACAACTGCCAAATCGGGCAGGCGGAGAGGTAGCGTTTAGTTATGCATCGTGGGCGGCATACATTCAGGACGAATGGAAGGTGCGTCCAAACCTGACGTTAACGCTCGGCTTGCGATACGACTACCTCACTCAGCCGCAGACTACCGACGGCCGCTTGTGGAATTCATTCGATCTGCAGAACCAGCGCTGGATCATCGGGGCGACGTCGATGCCCGGGTTCTGCAGTGCGGTCGGGCAGGCACCATGCATTCCAGATAATTTTAAGAACGATGCTCACTTCAACAACGTCGTTTTGGCAGGCAAGCAATTCTTTGCTCCACCGCCGATCAAGGACAACTGGGGACCGCGCCTCGGCGTGGCTTGGCAACTGCGCCAAAAAACGGTGCTGCGTGCAGGTGCGGGATTGTACTGGGATGCACTTCCTGCGCGCAGCCAATACGCCCAGAACGACCTCGAAGCTGAAGTCTGGCCGGATGCGGTCGCATTCGCAGTAGCCAACGCAAATCTGGATGCGAACTTCCAGACTGGCAGCACTGCCCCCGTTCAGTTTGTCAGCGACATCCAAGGACACTTCCCCACGACGTTGCCGACGGCAACGCCTTGGTCTATCGGCGGGTTCAGTGATGACCCACGATACAAGGATCCATGGGCGCTGCAGTATCACCTCGAATTGCAGCAGGAATTAACATCGCACACGATGTTCTCGATCGGCTATGTTGGAAGTCAGGATGGACGACTTCCATGGTCAGGTCTAGCGAACGCGGCGAACCGCGCCTTTCCAAGTGGAACACAAGCCTCGTTGCCGGCCGGCACAACCTGTCAGACAGCGACTGTAACTGTTGTCGACTGCTTCCGCGCAGTGCCATGGGCCAACATCAACAACTACACGATGAGCATTGCCAGATCGAGCTATAACGCTCTGGAATCAAAGCTCGATCATCGCTTCGCGAATGGACTCAGCTCCCTCGTCTCCTACACCTGGAGCAAGTCGATCGATGAAGGGAGCGGATACTTCGGCGTAGAAAACGCGCTCGCTGGAGGCGGTTCAACCGTTCAGAACTACTATGATCTGCGCAGCGCCCGGGGTCCGTCGGGATACGACATTACCCACTTCTTCTCCTGGTCGAACGTCTACGAATTGCCGTTCGGACGCGGGAAGAAGTTCCTTTCCGGTGGTCCTCTCTCTTGGATCCTGGGGAATTGGGAAAGCGATTCGATCCTGCAGGCCCGTTCTGGGATTCCCTATAACCTGCAGGTGACCGGCGATATCGGCAACCTGAAAGGCAGCGCGCCGAGCATCGGTACGTACGGGCGGCCCAACGTAATCGCCGATCCGTTCATTGCCGGCGCGGTGGCGGCAAATCCGGATCCGAAGTGCCATGCAACCGTCTCACAGGGAGGCATCGCTCCGGATTCTGTTCTCAACAAGACCAACTACTTCAATCCGTGCGCCTTCGCTGTTCCATCCGGAAGCTTCGGTGGCCTCGGACGCAATGCGTTTCGCGCTCCTGCCGTGTGGAACATGGATTTCGCCATGATGAAGAATTTCCCGATCGGAGAAGTTACGCGCATCCAGCTTCAGGTCCAGGCGTTTAACGTTTTCAACGTCCAGAATTGGGAGGCGCCGTCGCAGGTCACGATCAATTCTTCAGCGGCTGCAATTAACGGCAAGGCAGGGCAAATCACCGCTCTCGCTCAAGGCACGACCCCCCGCGAATTACAGTTTGGATTGAGGTTTGTGTTCTGAGAAGCAGTGTTACCAAAACCACCGTCATGCCTCGCGCAGCAGCGAGAACGTTTCGATTCGAAGCTTTGAAGTTGCTGCGCGGGGGAACTGTTCTTAATCTGCGGTCGAATATCAGATCATTGGAATTGATCCACCGCTAAAACCCGTTTCACGCTATCAAACAAACTCAGGAACAGTTGTGATTCGCAGCCTCAGGGTCGAAAATATTTGTATCCCGATTTGGAGACCGGAAGATTGCCCGAGACCCTAACACAAACTCGCGTCTTAAAACTCGATCGCCGCGACGATGTTCTCATCGCTCTCACCGACTTGCGTGCAGGCGACGAGATTCATTTTGGGAACGATAGTTATAAGCTCGTCACTGATGTTGCTGCAAAACACAAATTCGCGCTGCGAGACTTCGCAGTTGGAGATCGGATCACGATGTACGGGGTGATGGTCGGTAAAGCCATGCAGCCGATCCGTCGCGGCGAGGCGATTACGACGCGCAATCTTCGCCACGAAGCTGCGGAATTTCATCAGAAGACCGGCACTTATGACTGGTATGGGCCCGATGTCGCTAAATTCAAGAAGCGCACGTTCTCTGGCTATCGCCGGACCGACGGCCAGGTTGGCACCAGGAATTACTGGCTGGTGGTGCCATTGGTCTTCTGTGAGAACCGCAACATTGACGTGTTGCGCAAAGCTTTCGATGAGGGGCTCGGATACGCACCGCCGCAGGTTTATCGCGAGCAGGTTTCCCATCTTGCCCGGCTCTATCGCGAAGGACGCATCGACGCCATCCGCAGTTATCAGCAGACCTCGGAAGATGGCCGGCAGCAGCATCGCGGATTTTTCGAGAACGTCGATGGCGTGAAGTTCCTCACGCACGAGCGCGGCTGTGGCGGCACTCGCGAGGATGCGCGCAATCTTTGCGGACTGATCGCCGGATACCTTCATCATCCCAATGTCGCCGGCGCGACCGTGCTCAGTCTCGGCTGCCAGCACTCGCAATCCGACATTCTGCGTGAAGAAATTCAAAAGCGCGATCCGCATTTCAACAAACCCTTGATTCTGCTCGAGCAGCAGCGCAGCCCTTCGGAACGCGCGATGCTCTCGCAAGCCATCCGCGAGACTTTCCTGGGAATGGTTGAGGCCAACAAAATGAGGCGTCAAGAAGCTTCACTCGCGAGCCTCTGCGTTGGACTGAAGTGCGGCGGCTCAGACGGATTCTCCGGTATTTCGGCAAACCCGGCGATCGGTCACGTATCCGACATCCTGGCTGAGCTTGGCGGCAAAACCGTGCTCGCCGAGTTCCCCGAGTTGTGCGGAGTCGAACAATCGCTGATCGATCGCGCTACCACGCAAGAGGTCGCCGATCGTTTTATCGACCTCATGCGTGACTACGCTGCGCGAGCGAAAGCCGTACGCGCAGGCTTCGAGATGAATCCGTCACCCGGCAACATCAAGGACGGTCTGATCACCGATGCGATGAAGTCGGCCGGCGCTGCGCGCAAGGGCGGAAGCTCGCCTGTCACAGGCGTTCTCGATTATCCCGAATACACAACGATGCCTGGACTGAACCTGCTCTGCACTCCTGGCAGCGACGTAGAGGCCGTCACCGCACAAGTCGGCGCTGGCTGTAATGTCGTGCTGTTTACTACCGGGCTGGGAACGCCCACGGGCAATCCTATTGCGCCGGTGATCAAGATTTCGACGAACACGCAGCTCGCACAGCGCATGTCCGACACAGTCGATATCGACACCGGGCAGATCATCGCCGGCGAGGAGTCGGTCGAAGCAGCAGGCGAGCGCGTCCTCGAATTTATTCTCAAAGTTGCCAGCGGCGAGATGAAAACGAAAGCCGAGCTGCTGGGACAGGACGACTTCATTCCCTGGAAACGAGGCGTTTCACTCTGAACGCAAACGGCAACAATTCGGCTGCATTCCGGCTGGACGGCAAGAATACTGTCATCACCGGCGGAGCGAGCGGCATCGGCAAAGCCATCGCGATCAGCTTCGCTGAAGCCGGCGCCTCAGTCCACATTATTGAAGTCGATCAAAAGAACGCAGAAGAGACCACAAAGCAGATTCGCGATGCTGGAGGGAAAGCCCAGTGGACGCTCTGCGATGTTTCGAATCAGCAGCAAGTCAAAGAGGTCTTCGGAAGAATTGCCGCCACTGACCCCATCAATATCCTCGTGAACAATGCCGGCGTATCCCATATCGGGAAGCTGGAGAACACGCCGGAAGACGAGTTCGATCGCGTTTACCGCATCAACGTAAAGGGCGTGTACAACTGCATGTACGCGGCGCTCGAGTCGATGAAAGCTGCGGGCGGAGGCGTGATTCTGAATCTCGCCTCCATTGCCGGACTCGCCGGACTCGCCGACCGCTTCGCTTACAGCATGAGCAAAGGCGCGGTGCTCACGATGACGTATTCCGTTGCACGCGATTATGTCAACCACAACATCCGCTGCAACTGCATCTCCCCCGCGCGTGTGCATACCCCATTCGTCGATGGATTCCTGCGCAAGAACTATCCCGGACGCGAGCAGGAGATGATGCAGAAGCTCTCGCAGCTGCAGCCCATCGGCCGCATGGGCCAGCCGGAAGAAGTCGCGTCGCTGGCGCTGTTCCTCTGCTCCGACGCCGCTGGTTTCATTACGGGAAGCAATTATCCGATCGACGGAGGATTTCTGAACCTGCACGGGTAGTCTGTTTTGGTGGGAACCCCCGACTTCACAGGCTGCGGAAAAATGCGAGCACTGAGAGTGACAGAACCGGCGCCGGTAGGCGGGGTCCCCGGCAAGCGCAGCTGTTGCGATTGCTGGGGTGCTCAGCGGTGGGGCAGCCGCGGGTGTTGGGGCTGCGTTTCTGAGCAATTGCTGGCAGTATCGTCGCATTCGGAGTTCGCCTTTCGGCGACCTCCGACCCACCGGGTACCGCCTGCGGTTCTGTTTTGTATTTTTCCGCAGGCCCGTAACGTCGGGACTCCCACCGTGATGTCCGCACAACATCGGGGCTCCCACCGAATTTCAACTTCGTGAATGAGAGACTCGCAAACTTCACCTCCGCACATGCGCGTCGATTCGCACCAACACTTCTGGCATTACGATCCGGTTCGATACGCCTGGATTACCGACGAAATGGCGGGGCTGAAGCGCGATTTTCTGCCGACAGATCTTCTTCCTGAGCTGCGTGCCAACGGCGTCGATGCGTGTGTTGCCGTGCAGGCGGACCAATCGGAAGATGAAACTCGCTTTCTGCTCGGTCTTGCCGACAAACATCGCGAGATCGCCGGAGTCGTGGGATGGGTGAACTTGCTGGACGAAAAAGTCGAAGAGCGACTCGCGCATTTTTCCCAATTCCGGAAGCTGCGCGGTTTTCGTCATATCGCGCAGGCCGAGACGGATGACCGCTTTCTGATGCGGAAAGATTTCTTGCGCGGTGTAGGTCTTCTTGGGCGCTTCGGCTTTACCTATGACATTCTGATCTACGCGCGCCACTTGCCCGTCGCGAATGAATTCGTGCAGCAATCTCCGGAGCAGAAATTCGTCGTCGATCACATCGCTAAGCCGCAGATCACGGCTCGCGAGTTGGATGGGTGGTCGCGTGGCATCCGCGCCATTGCCAAACATCCGAACGTTTGGTGCAAAGTCTCAGGACTGGTAACCGAAGCAGATTGGACGCGGTGGGCAGCAGGCGACTTACGGCCATATCTCGATGTGGTGTTCGAGGCCTTCGGCCTAGATCGTCTGATGTTCGGGTCGGATTGGCCGGTGTGTCTGCTGGCCGGCAATTATCGGACAGTAAAAGCTATCGTGGACGATTACACTCAGAGTTTCTCGGTGATCGACAAAGATAAGATTTTCGGAGGGAATGCTGTCCGCTTCTATGGACTTGCAGCTTAAGGACAAGGTTGTAGTCATCACCGGAGGCGCCAAGGGCATCGGCGGCGCCATCACACGCGCGTGTGCCGAAGAAGGCGCGATTCCGGCGATCGTAGATCGCGACCAGGCGGCGCTGGCAGAAATCGGAAAGCTGCTGACCGGGAAAAATCAACGCTGCCTTTGCATTTCCGCCGAGTTGAGCAAGGCAGCCGATTGCCGCCGCGCTATTGAACATACACTGAAAACATTGGGGCGAATCGATGCCTTGGTCAACAACGCGGGCGTCAACGACAAAGTCGGATTGGAACACGGCAGCCCCGACGAATATATAGCCTCGCTCGAACGCAACCTGCTGCACTACTACAACATGGCGCACTTCGCGCTTCCCTATTTGAAACAGGCACACGGTGCCATTGTGAACATTAGCTCGAAGACAGCGGTCACCGGCCAAGGGGGTACATCCGGCTATGCTTCGTCGAAGGGCGCAATTCTGGCGCTGACGCGCGAGTGGGCCGCCGAGCTGCTGCCCTACGAGATTCGCGTGAATGCCATCGTTCCGGCAGAAGTGATGACTCCGCTCTACCGCCAGTGGCTCGACACATTCCCAAATCCGGAAGAAAAGCTGAAAACGATTGTGGCGAAGATTCCTCTGGGCCAGCGCATGACACTGCCGGACGAGATAGCGGCCATGGCCGTCTTTCTGCTTTCACCGCGAGCAGGCCACACGACCGGTCAGCACATCTTCGTCGACGGCGGATATACGCATCTCGACCGCGCGCTCAGCTAAACAGAACCGTCGGCGGTAGCCGATGGGGCAGCCGCGCGTTTGCGGCTGCGCTTTCCATGCTTCAGATCACACGAGCACGTTGTGGCTTCTTGGAAGTCAGGTTTGCACTTTTCGTGCTTCCAGCAAAAGCCCCTGCAGATTTTGCAAACGCTCAGTGCCGAGGGATCCTAACTGCCGGCGGTGCATCTGCAGGATGGGTTCGTCGAGGCGGGCGAGCAGTTTTAGGCCATTGCGCGTGATCTTTGTCATCACGGTGCGACGGTCCTGAGGATCACGACTGCGTTCGATGAGCCTGCGCTTTTCCAGGCGATCGAGCAAGCGAGTCACATCGGGATCGCGCGTGATCATGCGATTCGCGATTTCGCCGCATGCAAGTCCGTCCGGCGCACCGCGCAGAATTCGCAGCACGTTGTATTGGTTGGCCGAAAGGTCCTCTTTCTTGAGTACTTGTACGACTCCGCGCGAGAGCATGTCTGTAGTGCGCAGCAGTGCCAGATATACGACTTCTTCGACACAGACCTCTCGCTTACTCGCAGAATGCTGTGCTTTGCTCACAGCTCATTATTTGTTGTAACGAGCATCATTGCAACGCAGAGGCATCCATCACCTCTGTAAAGAGCCGGAGCGCGGCATGCTGCATCGGTATCATCATTTCCCTTCTGTGCCAGTTGTGAATGGATTGGCCCGGTGCTGTGAATGCTCAGTGGCTGCGACTAAGTGCGATGGCGGAGGGAGAGGGATTCGAACCCCCGATACCCTTTCGGGTATAGCGGTTTTCAAGACCGCCTGTTTCAACCGCTCACACATCCCTCCGCGATCCTAAATGATTATCTCATTCGCTCGCGAGAATTCATCGGCGGCACGACGACGAGTTTGCGGTCTGCTTCAAACGTCGAAACGCGGATTCGACCATTAGGATCGGCTTTATCCGCTCTGGCTTACCGAGGTAACAGCTAAGTACCCGGTCGTAACCGCCGGCAGGTAATTCCAATTAAGGATTTCCAATCCCAGCGTTACTCTGCATTCTGCGCCACTTCCATTTTTTATGAGCAGCGAGTCCACCCTCACGCCTCGCAAAGAGACCGTCTACGACGGCCCGGAGGTGGACCTTTTTAAACCGCGTCAGCTCAAGCCCGAGATTGCTGAGACCCACGCGGGAAAAGAGACGGTACACCAAGGCGAGATTCCTGACTTCATCAGTCGGCGTTTCAAGGGCAAACCCGAGCAAGAAGCGCCGCTGAAGCCACAGACCGAAACCGTCCATCAAGGCCCAATTCCGGAAATGTTCGCGAAGCTCGGACGCATCGCGCATGACCTCGTTATGCCGGACCGCGAGACCATCTACCAGGGACCGGAAGTCGTCTTCCGTCAGGTAGTCGATGTGAAGCAGTTAAGCTTCGAAGCGGGAGAGAAGAAAGAAACGGTTTTCGACGAGGCAAGCTTCGTCGCCAAGCGGGTCGATACCAGCGCCGCGCGTAGTTTGGTTACGCGCCTGGTGCAGCGTGCATCGGTTCGATTCTTCGCAGTGGCTGTCCTATCTGGAATCGAACTCTATGTCTGCCGGGAAAATTTGCCCATCGCGATCGCTTCGGGAATCATGGCATTCACGTTTGCCATCGTCGGCGTCCAGACATACAAGCTGAACTTGAAAGCCCTGCTCCTGGCGATCGGCCTGTATGCCTGCAGCACCTTGTTCATGATCGTGAATGGGATCATGGGCGATCATATGCTGGAGATGATCATTCCCCTGTTCTCGCGCGCCTTCATGATATATAACCTGCTCAGGACTTACGGACTGCTCGTCGATCTCCATCTGCTCGAAGCCGAAATCTACTAGTACGAGCGGCCGCTCCGCCGCATGATCAACGCACTCGTTCGCTGGCTGCTGATGTCGCTCAGCCTCCTGATTGTTTCCTATATCGTTCCCGGATTTTATGTCCGAAGCCTCGGGGCAGCGCTGGTCGCTGCGATCGTGTTCGGATTCCTGAACGCGACGCTGGGATTGATAGTAAAGATCATCACCTTTCCGCTTACAGTACTCACACTTGGGATCTTCTGGTTCATCATCAACGCGATCGTTCTTGAGATCACGTCAGCGCTGGTGCCGGGATTCTTCATTCGGCACTTCCTCTCGGCGTTAGTCGGAGCTGTCGTCCTCATGTTCGTGAACATGCTCCTGCGTGCGCTGGTGAGAGAAGTGGAGGCGCCGCGGTATTAATAACGGAGCCACAGTCAAGACCCGCACAGGATCTTCCCAGACTCATAGAGCAGTTGTGAGCTGCTCTACTTCATCTTCGTAACCGTAGCCTCGATCTGGAATCGACCCGTTGTGTCCACCTCATCGGCGCTTGTGAGGAGGGTCGGTTTTCCCAGCGGAAGTATGTTGTGAAGCTGAACCTTCGTTGTCCGCACAATAGGCTGTCCAATGCGATTTTCTGGTGCGACTCGGCTTATATCCACACCGGTGTAAAGGTGCACATCCGAGTCCAGAGGTTCAACCGAACAGTCGATGTTCACGCCAACATCCAGGTACATAAACTGTGACGTGTTGACCAGCGGATTGCCTTCTTTTGAGGCACCGGTTGCGATAGGAATACGACTGCCGAGGCGCAGACTGCCCTTATCCATCGGCCGCACCAGCACTATGTACGTGCGGGCGTTTACTTTCTTGCTGTCCTGCAATTCAGAAAATATATATTCAACTCTGTAGACGTCATTTGGGGAACGCAGTTTTGCTTCCTGGGCGCGAGCGGCCACGGAGACAAAGGTGAATGCCAGGCAAATATAAGCTGCGAATTTACTTATGCTTGTGAGAGTCATCGTTTCCTTTCGAATCAGTCTTGGGGACGGCTGTTCGCCGGAGTCTCCAGGGGCTCAATGCTTAGTTCCGTGATCGATAAATCCTTAGGATGGGAATCCAGCGAGAGCCGGGCAACTTCTGAGAATTGCTGTTGCGCGCTAAGTTGAGCCGCGAGTTGCGCCAGCATGCGCTCTTGATCGGTTTCCGGATGAGCCATGGGAAAAGTCGCCAACTTCGGCAAATGTTCTTCAGACTGAGCACGGGCCACAACACGCGTGGAGCCGCAGCAACTACGATCTTTGCTGATGGAGGGTACCGAGCGCGTGCGCTTGTGAATGCTTTCTCTGGACGGTACGGAACTTGCATTTAGCGAGGCGCCGTCCGCCGTCGTCGCAGGACTCAACACTTGCGTGGGCCGATTTGCCATCGTGCGCCGCGGCTGGCTCGGGCGCAGAACAGCGATAGCGATGGCAATCGCGAGAACGGCCGCACTGGCCATCGCCAATAGAGGCCACCAGCCGAATGTGTGTTGAGGCTGCGACGCCAATCGTGCCAGCACGCGCTCCTCAAGTCCCAGGCGCGGCTTGGCATCCACCCTCGCACGCAATGCCGAGTCCAGCCACTGGTCGAAATTCTTTTGCTGATCGGATCTGTTTTCAGCGTCCATAATTGACACCCGTTAACTTCTGCAACTTCTCCGCGAGCCGCTGCCGTGCGCGGAAGACGCGCGCTCGAACTGATGTCTCGCTTATGCTCAGGATCCTTGCAGTTTCCTCGCTGCTGAGCTCCTCGACCGAAGTGAGCAGCAGAGCTTCTCGTTCTTTTCTTGGGAGCGCAGCAATGAGCCGGTCGAGCAGAGCGAGTGTCTCGCGCGAAATCGCCTCGCGCTCCGTGCCGCTCGCCCGAGAAAATGGCACATGGATTCGCTCGTCGAACTCTTCCTGGTCGTGTTTTCCTCGGCTGCGAAATCGATCCACGGATGCTCGCCAAGCAATGCGCGAGATCCACGCTTTTCCATCCTCAATGTTTCTTGCTCCGTGCTTTGCCACACGCAAAAAGACTTCTTGCACGATGTCCTCGGCATCCGCGTGGTTCCGGACTACTGAGTACGCGATGCGAAACACCAGCCGCGAGTGTTCGCGCACCAGGCGCTCAACGTTCGGCGAAACGCCGGAGTCGGTCACGCAGCGTGACTCCGCGTGTGCAAGATCGAAGGCCATCGCGCCGGAAATGGAGTGCTCCAGGCCACCCATGCTACGTCTCATGAGTGAAGAACGGGAGTTCATGGGAATCGTTCGGGATTTTTCAGTGCGTTTGGTCTTGTCATTCCGAACCGCTGCTTTTCGCGGTGAGGAATCCCTATCGACTGCTATGCGGTTGGAGAGCACCAGACATTTGCCGTCATGTGAGCAAAGAATGCAGAATTCGTTGGCCGACCAGGGCTAAATAGTGGCTGCGAGCGCGACCAGCATAGACGTCCGTAGGGATTCCTCACCGCCGAAACCAGCGATTCGGAATGACAAATCAATCCCTCTTACCCCTGGAGCTTGCGGGCGAGGATCTCGTTGACCAGCACCGGATTCGCCTGGCCCTTCGAGGCTTTCATGACCTGACCGACGAAAAAGCCCGCAACCGTCTTCTTGCCCGCTTTGTATTGCTCGACCTGCTTGGGATTGGCGGCGATCACTTCATCGATCATTCTTTCGATGGCTGACGTATCGGTGATTTGCTGCGGCTTTTCCTGCTCGTAGATGGCGGGAAAATCCTGGTTGCGTTCGAAGGCGAGGTCGTAAAGGTCTTTGAGGATCTTGCCGGAGATCGTTCCGCTCTCGACCAGATCGGCGGACATCGCCACGCCTTTCATGCTGATGGGCGACTGCTCGATTTCCAGTCCGCGAGCTTTCAGCCGGCCCATAATCTCGCTCTGCACGAGGTTGGCGACACGCTTGGGATTCTTCGCAGATCGTGCGGCTTCTTCGAACTGATCAGCCAAGGTGCGAGAGGCTGTGAGGACAGCAGCGTCGTAGGCCGTGATGCCATATTGGGAAACCATGCGTTCACGCCGCGCCTCCGGCATCTCGGGTAGGGAGGCGCGAATTTCTGCCTGCCATTTCGCATCGACGATCAGCGGAAGGAGATCGGGTTCGGGGAAGTAGCGGTAGTCGTGAGCTTCTTCCTTTGATCTCATGCTGTAGGTCCTGCCCTCATTGGCGTTGTAAAGGCGGGTCTCCTGCACGACCTTTTCGCCCGATTCGACGATCTCGATCTGGCGCTCGATTTCATACTCCAGCGCATCGCGAATGAAGCGGAAGGAGTTTACGTTCTTGACCTCGGCTTTGGTGCCGAGTTTCTGCTCGCCCCGTGGGCGGATGCTCACGTTGGCATCACAACGCAGAGAGCCTTCCTCCATGTTGCAGTCGCTCACGCCGGTGTACAGGATGATCTCCTTCAACCGCGTGAGGTATTCATAAGCTTCATCTGGCGAATGCATGTCGGGCTCGCTGACGATCTCGATCAGAGGTACGCCCGATCGATTCAGATCGACGTATGTGAAGTGCCCCGAATCGGGAAGACCGTCGTGCAGGCTCTTGCCCGCATCTTCCTCCATATGTAGCCGCGTGATTCCGATTCTCTTCGTCGCACCATTCGCGGCAGGTATGTCGATGAAGCCATGCTCGGCAACCGGCTTGTCGTACTGCGAAATCTGGTAGCCCTTCGGCAGGTCGGGATAGAAGTAATTCTTGCGCGCAAAAATCGAGCGCTCGCGAACCTGACAATTGATGGCCATTGCAGCTCGCACCGCAAATTCGACGGCTTTGCGATTCAAGACAGGAAGTGCTCCTGGTAGCCCCAGGCACACGGGGCACACATTTGTATTCGGAGGAGCGCCAAATGCAGCCGAGCATCCGCAGAATGCCTTCGTTTTCGTAAGAAGCTGGACGTGTACCTCGAGTCCGATCACAGCCTCGTAGCGCGTGCGCACGTCGGGCGAGAGCAAGGTGGCCATTGCGAAGATTATAGAAGGTGGAGGTTTGCCGACGTGGAGCCGGCCGCCCTCGGCCGGGTGTTTGTTACGGACTTTTGCCGAAGTTGGAGATCAGAGGCATGACACACTAAACAATATTGTCATTACACACAAAACCCGGGCGAGGGCGCCCGGCTCCACGTTACTCGGAAGAAGACAGCAGAATCAGGATGCCCTTGCCTTGTCATTTTTGCCGTCGAGCCCTTCGCCCAACAGACGCCCGAAGGGTTCCAGTCCTTCGATGTTGTCGCAAACGATCTTGATTGCTCCCAGAACGGGAACAGCGAGGACCAGCCCCATCGCGCCCCAGATCCATCCCCAGATGAGCAGGCCAAGCGTGACAGCCAGAGGATTCAATTCCAACCTGCCGCCGATCACCTTCGGATAGAGCACGTTCATCGAGAACACGTGCAGGCCGAGAATGACCACGGCGATGATGATGATCCCAGTCCCGTGCAGCACGCCAATGCCGGAGGCGATCGGAGGCAGCAAGGCAAGAATCACTCCAAGATAAGGAATCAAACTCAGGAAACCGCTGATGAGTCCGAGGAAATAAAAATACGGAAGATGAAGGAAGGCAAATACGATCCCGCTGGCAATTGCCATAAAGATCCCAATCACGAAGTTGCCGACGATGAAGCCCTTCATCATCTCGGAGATCTTTCCCATCGTGGAATATGCCTTCAGGCGCTTTTCCGGTGGGAAGAGGCGCACGGTCGAGCGCCTCATGTGCTCCTGCCATGTGAGCATGAAATAGACGATGAATGGAATAAAAGCGATGGTGAGGAGAACCTCCCCGATGTTGGCGATTTCCGAGCCTCCAATGAGCCCGCGAATTCCGCTTTCCTGCTGAACTTTTACCGGAACGGCATTTTTGTCTCCACCGGGCATTACACCCTGCGTGCTCTTCTGAATCTGTTCCGCGCCCTTTTGGTACTTGCCCATCACCTTTTTGATTTCGCTTTGCACTCTTGGCAGTTGGTGAGCAAAATCTACAGCGCGTTGATAGAAGAAATAACTGAGTCCGTATAGAAGAGCGAGCACCAGCAGAACAGCGATTCCCGAACCCAAGGTGCGCGGGATCTTGATCTTGCCCATCAGACGAACGAACGGTTCAAGAATGTACGCAATCAAGATTGAGGTGAAGATCGTGACCAACACCAGCTTGGCAAAATAGCAGACTGCGAGAACCGCAAGGATCGTGAGGACAATCTGTGTAATCGTGGCCTTGCGAAGTTCTTCGTGAACCTCCTGCACGCCTTCGCCAAGGTCTTCGAGTTCTGCCGCCGTTTCCGCGGCAATATCATTTGGGACCGGAGTCGGACCTTTCTTTTCCTGCTGCTCCGATCCTTTCGGCCATAGCGATTTTGAAGACACTGTGTCGGCTTCTCCTCGCAGGTAAGATGCTGAGCGCACCTATAATCGCAGCATGGAGGCTGAGCAAAATCACGCCAGAGGGCGCGTCCTCGGACTTGACGTTGGCGCACGCCGTATTGGAATCGCAGTCTCCGATCCGCTCGGCGTCACTGCACAAGGGCTTCCTACATTGCAGCGCCGGAACCGCCGCTACGATCAATCGGAGCTGCGCAGAGTGGTTCGCGAATATGAAGTGAGCGAAATCGTGGTCGGCAATCCTCTGCGCATGAGCGGGCAAACCGGCGCGCAGGCGGAGAAGATGGCAACTTTCGCCGAACAAATCGAGCAGGATCTCTCGTTACCAGTGCATCTATGGGATGAGCGTCTGAGCACGGCAGAAGCTCACCGCCTCCTCGATGAGACTGGCATTCGCGATGCGCGACGCAAAGAAGTAATCGATAAGATGGCAGCGGTGCTGATTCTACAATCGTTCCTGGATGCGAGAGCTGCCAGAAGATAAGACGTGGAGCCGGGCGCCCTCGCCCCTGCGTTTGGAGCATTCCGACACCTAGGATCAGAATGTCGTCGCGAGCCGTTCATGGCTCGAGATTTGAAATTGTTGATCGCGGGCAGAAAACCCGGGCGAGGGCGCCCGGCTCCACGTTATCCAGCTCGCGCGATTACCACTCTGGGAATCCCTCGGAGGTCTGGAACTGAATGCACATTGCGCCACTCATTCAGGAGTTGATGAATCGCCTGCTCTTGCGAAAAGCCGATCTCCATCACTAGCCAACCACCCGGCTTCAGAATCTCACGCGCTTGCGGAATGAGGCGGCGGTACACATCGAGTCCTTCTTGCCCGCCGAACAGAGCACAATGCGGCTCGTGCTGGCGGACTTCAACCTGCAGCTTGTCGGCTTCGCTCTCGCCTACGTAAGGAGGATTGGAGATGACCATGTCGTATGTGGAACCAAGATCGAGGTAGTTGCCGAGCAGATCGCCCTGAGCGAATTTGATGCGATTGCCAAATCCGAGCCGCTGCGCATTGTCGTGAGCAACCTCGAGTGCGGCGGCTGAAAGGTCTACGGCATCGATCTTGGCTGTTGGCAATTCAGAAGCGAGTGCCAACGCGATGCAACCTGATCCGGTGCCCACATCGATAACGCGCGGGAATTCGATATTGCGCAGCAATTCCAAAGCTGCTTCAACCGAATGTTCCGTTTCGGGACGCGGTATCAATACCGCTGGAGTGACCAGGAGGTCCAGTCCCCAAAACTCCTGATGTCCGGTAATGTATTGCAGCGGCTCGCCGCTCGTGCGCCGCTCGACAAGTTCTCTATATCCGCTGAGCTCGCGGCAGGAGAGTTCGAAATCGGGATGTGCGTATAGATACGCTCGGTCGTGTCCGAGGACGTGCATCAGCAGAGTCTCGGCATCAAGCCGAGCGTCGCCTCGCGCGCTGACCTCCAGGCGCTCTGTGGCTTGCTTAATGGCAAGATCGAGCCGCAAGGCTCCCTTCCTTAAACCGTCACCATTTCCTGCTTGAGCTTCTCGGCTTGGAAGTGGGCGATGAGCGCGTCGATGAGCGGCTGAATTTTGCCGTCCATCACTTCCGGAAGCTGGTGGATGGTGAGCCCGATGCGGTGATCCGTTACGCGGTTCTGCGGGAAGTTGTAGGTGCGAATCTTCTCGCTACGATCGCCGCTGCCGACCTGCGTCTTGCGTTCTTTGGCAAGCTCCGCCTGCTGGCGCTCCAGTTCGACTTCATATAGACGCGAACGCAGAACACGCATGGCTTTCTCACGATTCTTGATTTGCGACTTCTCGTCCTGACAACTGACCACGGTATTCGTGGGAATGTGCGTGATGCGCACGGCGGAGTAAGTCGTGTTCACCGACTGGCCGCCCGGGCCAGAGGAACAGAACGTGTCGATGCGGATATCTTTTGCTTCAATTTTGATGTCCACTTCTTCCGCTTCCGGCAGTACTGCCACGGTAATTGCAGAAGTATGCACGCGTCCTTGCTGTTCAGTTTCGGGAACGCGCTGGACGCGATGCACGCCGCTTTCATATTTCAGCTTGGAGTAAGCGCCATGGCCTTCGATCATGGCTATGACTTCTTTGAGCCCGCCAACTCCCGATTCGGAACTCGACAGCACCTCGACTTTCCAGCGCTGCGATTCGGCATAGCGCGAGTACATGCGAAACATCTCGGCCGCGAATAGCGAAGACTCGTCACCGCCCGTACCTGCGCGAATTTCGAGGATGACGTTGCGTTCGTCGTTTGGGTCTTTGGGAAGCAGAAGCACCTTCAGCTCCTCTTCAGTCTTCTCCATCCGCGATTGCAGGGTCGCAAGCTCTTCCTCGGCCATCGCCTTCAGCTCGGGATCGTGTTCGTCCGCAAGCATGATTTTCGTATCGGCGATGCCTCGCCTTAGGTCCTTGTACTCGCGATACCGATCGACAATCGAGGTGAGTTCACTGTGAGCCTTGGCAGTTTTCTGATAGCGCGATGAATCGCCGATGAGTTCCGGCGAGGCGAGCGCTTCCGTGAGTTCCTGATATTTATTTTCGATTTGGTCTAGGCGTTCAAACATAGATAGCTTCCGAGCTGCGAAGCTTCGAGGCCTCGAAGCTCCCAGCGGATAATTTATTTTTGTCGCGAGAATTGAGAAGGAGAGAAGGTGCGCGGCGGGGGCCGCTAGGCAATCACCAGTTCGCCACCGTTTTGTGTTTCGAGTTCGAGGGCGGCATCAAGGGCGCTGATCGCGCAGACTACCTGCTCGTCGGACGGCGGCTGAGTCGTGATCCTCTGCAGCCAGAGTCCCGGCTTCGTGAGCATCGCGAAAAGTGAGTTGCGCTTCTTCGCCGCGTAGCGGATCAACTCATACGAGATGCCGGCGATAAACGGCAGCGCGATGATTCTTAGCGCGAACTTGCCCCAGAAGGTCTGAATCGGGAACAGACTATACACGACGATGCAGATCAGCATCACCGTCATCAGGAAGCTGGTGCCGCAGCGCGGATGCCAGGTCACAAAGCTCTGTGCTCTTGGCACATCCACAGGCTCGCCGCTTTCGAATGCGAAAACTGTCTTGTGCTCGGCGCCGTGATATTCGTAGACGCGATGGATGTCATTGGCCAGCGAAATTCCCCAGACAAAGAGCAGGAACAATCCAATCCGGATCGCTCCATCTACCAAGTTGAAGAGGATCTGATTGCCAAGTGTGGGAAATGCGTGTTTCAGACCAGTAGCAGCAAGCAGCGGCAGGAACTTGTAAAAGAGGATGAAAAAACCGAGCGAAAGGACGATGTTGACCGTCGCCATCCATCCGCTGATCTCGATCTTTTTCTGAGGCTTTGAGTTCTCCGAGGGCTTCCCCGTCATCTCTTCCAAGGCTACATTCGCCGAGAACTTCAGAGCACGAAAGCCGAGCATCATCGCATAACCGAGGGTGACGACGCCCCGAACTACGGGCCAACCCATCCACTTGCGCTTGTCCGATGGACGCTCCAGCAAGTCTGAATGCGTGACCGTCTCGCCCGACTGCTTGCGAACCGTAATCCCCCAAGCGTGAGGCGTACGCATCATGACTCCTTCTAGCACAGCTTGGCCGCCAACGAGGGTCTCCTCTCCGCTCTCGAGAGCGGGGAGCAGCTGCGTTGCCGCCAGTAGTCGAAGGTATTGCTTCCAGTAAGTCATGCCTGCCCAGCGGCAAAAGTGGTAACCTGTAGCAGTTACCAGCTGGCCCCTTTCATCATTATACGTTAGGTATCTGTCAGAGCCGCGCGTATGGTACTCCGGTCGGTGCCTCGCCGCAACTTTTTGCCAGACCTTCAGTTTGGCAGTTACGAACCCCCATTTCGATGAGTAATTTACCTGAGAAGATTCATTCAGCCACGCAGGAGCTTCGCCGGCTTCAGGAAGATATCCAGACCTCGACACCCGCTCCAAGCCTGGCGGAGGTCGATTCTGGTGCTGTTCGCGAGTTCAAGGCAGCGATCGACTATGTAAGGCAGCTTCTCTGGAATTACATTCAAGCTGACACCGCTCAGGGCGGGCAGAGTGTCGACGAAGAAGTCCGCAGCCTGCGCCTGCAGCGCGTGACCGAAATGCTGCAGGCGATCCAGCAAGAAGTCAAAGTGCGAAAGCTCACACCAACTCCCGCTACAGTAACTTTCTTGAATGCTGTGCAGGAGATTGCCGACGCCGCTTTTGACCGACATTCGGGTTCAGGAACGGAAGTCGAGAAGGCGAGCTAGGCGGTTAGAGCGCCAGGTACTCGGTACTCGGCACTCGATGCCAAACTGCTTTGCCGATTGCTGACTGCCGATTGATTTTCTCGCTACCATCCTTTCATGCTGCGCTTCGCCCAGCTCTGTGAAGCTGTTGCTGCAACCACGAAGAAGCTGGAGAAGCGCAGGCTCGTCGCCGAATACTTTTGCGCGCAGCCGGAGCAGACAGCTTCGCAGGCGGCGATTTTCATTTGCGGCGATGTGTATCCCGCATTTTCTGAGCGTACGCTCAACGTCGGCGGTTCGATCGTGTGGCGAGCTGTCCAACAAATCACCGGAGCTTCTGAGCGGGAGATGTCGGCGGCTTATCGGCGAACGGGAGATCTCGGAGCCGCTGCCCACCTGATATGGCCTGTGGAGTTCACCGGCTCCGTTCTCACTCTTCCCGATTTGGCAAAGCTACTCGATGACATCGCAGTCGCTCATGGTCCGGCCGCAAAGCTGGGGAGAGTGACAACCCTCCTGCGGCAATGCTCCGCTGTCGAAGCAAAGTACGCGATCAAGATCATGGTTGGCGACCTGCGCGTAGGCATGCGAGAAAGTTTGGTGGAAGAGGCGATTGCCACGGCTTATGCAAAGCCGGAAGCGGCGGTGCGACGAGCGAACATGCTGCTCGGCGATATCGGCGAGACGTTACGTTTGGCCGCGGAAGATCGGCTGACCGAAGCTCAGATGCGGCTGTTCCATCCGATCGGTTTCATGCTCGCAGCGGAAGTGAAATCGAGCGAAGAAGGCTTGTCGTACTTCGACGATGCCCAGGTGGAAGACAAATACGATGGTATTCGCGCTCAGGTGCATTGTGGCGAAGGCAAAGTGCGCATTTTCTCGCGCACGCAGGACGACATCGCTGAATCGTTTCCCGAATTAATACCGGTGTTCGCAGGGGTGCGCACGCCATTGGTCCTTGACGGTGAGATTCTTGCTTGGGGAACAGATGCAAGCGGCGCCGCATCTGCAGGGAGCGCTTTGCCATTCTCTGCTCTCCAGAAACGGCTTGGTCGCAAGCGAGTCACCGAAAAAATGATGCGTGAGGTTCCCGTGGTGTACGTCGCTTTCGACGTGCTCTATGCAGGTGATGAAGTGGTGATCGACCGTCCGCTGCGGGAACGCTCCGCGCTTCTGACCAAAATCATTTCAGAACTTCCGGCGTCCTCGACGAGTGGAGGTCTCACAGAACAGGGACGCCTTTGTTTTGAAGAAGAAGTAGCCGCTGAATCGACGCCTCGCATATTCCGTGCGCCTTTCGCCGAGGCGCACACGCCGGAAGACATCGAGCGCCTCTTCGCCGAGGCGCGTGCGCGCGGCAATGAAGGGCTGGCGATCAAGAACCGCACCTCGTTCTATGCTCCCGGCCGTCGCGGGCACGCATGGCTCAAAATGAAGCGCGAATTGGCGACGCTCGACTGCGTAGTGACCGGAGTCGAGTTCGGAAATGGGAAGCGCGCGGGAGTGCTGAGCGATTACACCTTCGCTGTCCGCGGAGAGAATGGCCGGTTGATGAACGTCGGTAAAGCCTACTCCGGATTAACCGATGCAGAGATTGCCGAAATGACCGAATGGTTCAAGCAGCACACTCTCACTGACTTCGGTCACTCGCGTCTCGTCGAACCGAAGATCGTGCTGGAAGTGGCATTCAACAACGTCATGCGATCGGATCGGCACGAAAGCGGCTTCGCTCTGCGTTTCCCGCGCATCGTGCGCCTGCGTCCAGACAAGCCGCCGGAGGAAGCGGACACAGTGAAGCGCGTAGAAGAGATCTACCTGGGTCAGCATCGGGCGGAATAGAAAGGCACTCGGCTGTCGGCGTTCGACGAGTACACCGTATGGCCTCATCAAGAAGGCTACCGGCCGAGAGCTGATAACCGAAAGCCGACAGCCTGTCTATTCCACATACGCAATCACGCACTTCAGATATGCCGTTTCGGGAATGCCGGCGACCACGGGATGATCCTGGCTCTGGCCGCGCAATTCGAGCAGGCGGATTCGGCGATGCGCATCGCGTGCGGCTTCGGCGAGCATGGAGAGGAAGTCGTCCTGGCTGACATGATGCGAGCACGAGCACGTCACGAGAATGCCGCTCGGCTCCAGCATCTTCAGGGCGCGCAGATTCAGCTCTTTATACCCCCGAAGAGCGGTGGGGAGAGCGCGTCTAGTTTTAGCGAAAGCAGGAGGATCGAGCACGATCGTGCCGAACTTCCGACCAGCGTCTGACCAGTCGCGCAGAAGGTCGAAAGCATTGCCTTCGATCCATTCGATCTCTGGCGCACGTAGCGAATCACGATTAAGTGCGAAGTTCTCTTCTGCGGCTTCGAGTGCCCCACGGGAGGCATCCACGCCAGTCACTTGCGAGCAGACGCGCGCGAGATGCAGCGCGAATCCACCTTGATAGCAGAAGACATCCATCGCCGCTCCGCGAGCATAACGCTCGGCAGCAGCGTAGTTCTCCCGCTGATCAAGAAAGGCGCCTGTCTTCTGGCCTCCCAAAGCGTCGTACTGAAAACGCACCGCAGACGAACTACCCGTAGCGTTCATTTCAACGGTCGTGTTTGACTTCTCTCCTGCGATCAGGCCGCCTGTAACGGCGGAAAGGTTTTCGAGTTCGCGAATGCGAGTCTCTACGCGCTCCACAATTCCCGCCGGTCGCAGTTCATCGTGCAGCGTTTGCACAACGGAATTCCGTACTTCGGCGCGGTCCATCGCCTGGGTCAGAACCTGAAAAGCGACCAGATCGTTATAGCGATCGACGATCAAACCTGGCAGGCGGTCAGCTTCGCTGAAGACGATCCGGTAGGCATTGGTCTGCTGAAGAATTTCCAGGCGCTCGCGATAGCGGATGGCTGTACGTATTCGTTCGGCTAGGAGACTCGGCAAATCGGCAGTCGAACACTCGCGTTCGGAGATCATCCGAAGCGCGATTTGCGAACTGGAACTCGATAATGCGTAGCCGAGAATGCGGTCTCGCTCGTCCGAGAGGCGAACGACCTCGCCTCTCGGCAACTCGATCTCAGGCTCCAAATCGGAGCGATACACACAAACGTGACCCAAGCGCACGCGTGCCGCTGCGCGGGCGTTGACTCGAACTGTGAAAGAGGAGGATGAGGCTATGGATCGCGAAGCGCGAGCGCGGCGGGCGGGCATGTGAATCGATTGTATTTCGATCGGTTCTATATCTGGAGGAATTGACAACAGAACCGCCGGTGCTCGCGGACAGCGATGGTCGGATGGCACGGTTCGGCAGGCACTTGCGAAGAACACGCCGCAGACTGCGCGACTGCCCCACCGCCTACCGGCGGGGTTCAGTTTCCCCTAGCTCGCGGCCGTCAACTGAGTGACCACAGCTCTTTCCTTCGTCGGCCGTCGCGCGATAAGCGGCAACACCAGAGACGCTGCCATGACGATGGCGATAACGTAAATGCCGGTGGTGTACTGTCCCGTGGCCTGTCGCAAGCGCGCGATCATGATCGGCGACGGAATCGCGCCGGCTCCCCAGGCTAGCAGGATCCAACCATAGATTCCGCCCATGTACTTTGCGCCGAAGTAGTCAGCCGTGAAAGAAGGCATGGTGCCGAAACCACCGCCGTAGCACAGGCCGATGATGGCGAAGGCGACGCTGAAGACGGTCACGTTGGAAATCTGCGGCAGAGAGAAGAAGACCACTACCTGAATGAGAAAAAGCAGGAAGTAGACTCGCGCTCTCCCAATATGGTCCGAGACCCACGCCCAGAAGACGCGACCGAGTCCGTTGAAGATCGAGATCAACCCGACCATGCTCGCCGCCTGGACAACAGTCATGTGGATCATTTGCTGCGCCATTGGCGAAGCCTGGCTGATGATCATGATTCCCGCAGAGACGTTGAGGAAGAGCATCGCCCAGAGCAAGTAAAACTGCCAGGTCACGACTGCTTCTTTTACCGTGTAGTCGTAAGTGCCTGCGGCTTTAGAAACGGCGGTCTTGGGCTGCCATCCCGGAAGAGTCCAGCCCTGGGGAGGATTGGCGTAGAACTGCGCGGCTATGACTACACCGATGAAGTAAACGATGCCGAGCGTCAGGAACGTCGCGGGCACGCCTTTCGCGAGAATCTCGCGCGCGGCAAACGGACTCATTACAAGTGCGCCGAGCCCATATCCGCAGACGGCTACGCCGGTCATCAGCCCGCGCTTATCCGGGAACCATTTCACAAGTGTTGCAACGGGCGTGATGTATCCCATACCCATGCCCAATCCGCCGATCACGCCATAGCTGAGATAAAGCCCACTTAGGGAATGCTTACTGGCGGCGAGCGAGGCGAGCAGATAACTCACCCCGTAAAGTACGCCGGCCACAGTTGCAACCTTGCGCGGACCCACGCGGTCCATCCACAACCCACCAATGACGGTCCCCACTCCGAGAAACAAGATTGCGAGGGTGAACGTTAAGGAAACTTGCGTGAGTGTCCAATGCTCGACGCTGATCAGAGGTTTGACAAAGACACTCCAGCCATAAGCAGCGCCAAGGCAGATTTGCATCACTACCGCAGCTACGGCGATGCCCCAGCGGTTTGGGATTTTGTTCGAAGCCATCGTCTTCGTCTCCTTGCGTTCTCTTGCTCAAGCCACAGCTACTGCGGCGTCCCCTGCCAGACAGGTTGCTCCTACGATCTCCACGGTTGCGTTGTAGTCGGGCACGCCGCTGGCGTCGAGGCGGCCGGCGGGAATCAGCACATTGACTTCCGGCCAGTGCGCCGCCAAGACTCCCGGACGGATGCGATCCACCCGCAAGCGCCCTTTGAACCGGCCTAAGTCGTTTCGCAGCGTGATCGGGTCGCCGTTTTTCAATCCGAGGCGCTCGGCATCTTCGGCGGAGATGATCACGTCATCGCGTCGGGCTCCGGTCAGCGGATCGACGTCGTCATGGATGATACTGTTGAATTGCTTGCCGCGACGCGTGGTGAGCAGGAACTGTCCTGCAGGCACCTGCTCGTCCGGAAGCTCGACCGCGGAGAAATGCCCCTTTCCGTCGGGCGTGAGACATTTGTCGACGAGCAGGCGACTGCCGCCGTATTGGAAGTTATCGCCCTTGTACTTGAGATTGGCGATGCCTTTATACGTTGGGCAGACGTGCTCGATTTCGTTGCGAACGTCCTGTGTGTCGGTCCAAGTGAACGCGTTCTGTGCTCGCATCGGATCGACCTTGCGAGCGACCAAAATGGGAATCTCCCATTCATCTTTCGTTTCGGGAATACGCGGACCGGGAATTTCGGGGCTGAAAATGACCCGCCGCTCGGTGCTCGTCTCGCTGCCGCCACCGCGTTGCTCGTAGCGCGTGCGGGCTGGAAAGAGGATGACCGTGTCTGCCGGGTCGACAAGCATCGTCGGGTTCACGACGATGTCCTGATGAACGCGCAGCTTGATTTTGCCCAGAGCGCGATCGACCAGCTCCGGCTGCGGCAGTGTCTGCTTGAAGTTGCCGCCACTTTGCCACAGCGCATCGATCTCACCGCGTTCTGCTGCCAGGATCATGTGGGCTGCAGGCATTCCCTTCCAACTCGGCGGCTCGAAGCCCCACATTTGCGGAGTTGCGAAGCGCTTTGCGTTCTCTTCCGTTACAGGAAAGCCCATCACGTATGCGGACGGCATTCCGCCCATTTCGGCGCCGCCCTGCACGCCACTGTGCCCGCGGATGGGCATGAGTCCTGTGTGTGGACGCCCAATATTTCCGCGCGAAAGTTGAAGGTTCACGATCGCGCGAACGTTGTCAGTCCCATATCGGTGTTGCGTAATGCCCATGCTCCACACCACGATGGCGTGGCGTGCCTCGCCAAACATCTTGGCGAAGCGGAACATATCGGCGCGAGTCTGGCCGGCGGAGCGCTCCAGTGACTCCCACGAGAATGAGCGTGCTTTCGCTTCTACCTGCTCCCAGCCGACAGTGCGTGCGGCAATGAAGTCGCGATCAACCCAGTTGTTCTCGATGAGGTGCTTGATGACGCCGTAGAAGAAGGCGATGTCGCCACCCGCATGTACCTGGAAGAAATCGTCGGAAAGTTTGGTGCCGAAGAGCGCGCTCTCGGTGACCGATGGAACCCAGTAGCGTTCCATTCCGGGCTCAGCGTAGGGATTCACTACAACAATCTTTGTCCCGGCTTTTTTCGCGTAGTAGAGATACTTGGTCGTGACCGGCTGATTGTTGGCCGGGTTGGCCCCGACAAAGACGATCAGATCGCTGCCGATCCAGTCCGAGTATGAGCACGTTGTCGCCGCACAGCCGACGGTCGCCATCAGTCCGGCTGTACTCGGAGCATGGCAGATGCGCGCGCTGGTATCGACATGGTTTGTGCCAATGAACCGAGCAACTTTCTGATGTGCGTAATAAGCTTCGTTGGTCAAGCCGCGGGAAGTTAAGAACCATGCGACACGCTTGGGATCGATCCTCTTCAATTGCTCCGCCACG
>Ga0134125_10001447_pt1 | contig 29201 bp, 25 predicted proteins | sample KB31751_FD_96464 | JGI IMG/M metagenome (GOLD analysis project Ga0134125, IMG submission 96464) | Terrestrial soil microbial communities with excess Nitrogen fertilizer from Kellogg Biological Station, Michigan, USA - KB3-175-1 | ecosystem: Environmental > Terrestrial > Soil > Unclassified ... | reverse complement strand
GGCCAGTCCCATTGCGACCGGCCTCACCGCTGACGGCCTTGACGGGATCTGTGCTTGTGGGTCTGAATCGCCATTACTCCGAAATGTACGCACCCTTATTTCCGAGCAGCCGGCGGAACAAACTTTTGCGAAGGCGGTTGGAGCGTAGAGATGCGGGCTCTCAGTTCAGCACCACTATCGCGATTGCGCCGTCAGTAGATAAATTGTCACCAGTTGCATTCTGAAATTTGCGCGGCGCATCCGGACGCGCGATGAGTCTCCACGCCTTCACGTCGCCTGTGAAGACAAGGTCGTCCACCACCTTCTCTCGCTCCAGATCGATATCGGAATTAACGGAGTGGGTGAATGTTTTGTCTTTTCGTGAAAAGGAAATGCCAATGTCATGCGTTGCGGCCGCGATCCACACCGGCGACCCAATGTAACTCTTCCCGGTTTGCCAGATGCGGATATGATGCCGTTTCGAAAAAGTATTCATCTCCTTCTCGAAGACCAGCGCAGGCGGCTCTCCGTCAACGGTCAAAAGAGAAACAGGGCCCTGCCGGTAAGAGTGGTGATCGGCGACTGCTAGAAAAGTCTTCACATCAGTTCTCATATCGAGATCCTGAGCCGCCATCCACCCGGCGCTTGTGAAGGCAGTCTTTAACTGCTCGGACGTGCCGAAAAATGTAAGGTTAATCAGATCGGATTTAACGTGGCGGTGTGTTTCCGTCCGTTGCGGCAGACTATCAATCAGATCGCGCAAGTCTTTAGCCGGACGGAGCTCGGCAGGTTCGCGAAGAACATCGGGCCGCGGATCGCCGGGAATGGAAAGCGGCGAAGTCAGCAATAGGCTCATCTCCACTCCAGGCTCATATACAATGCGAGGTTTCTCCGCTTCCGCGACGACGAACTTACCGAGTTCCATACCTGCCAGTACTGCCGGGTGCGCGGCGGCGGCCAACATCAAAAGATCCTCAACCGTATCGGGCTTTCTTCGCAGCGGGCGCAGTCCGTGAATTACGCCATCGGCATCCACCGACTCGCGGGCGTTGTCAACGTCGAGAACCCGTGCGTGAAAATTTATGGCACGATTCCCGTTGCCGGTTAGGCTGCCAAAGTGGAGCAACAGCACGGAATGGTTCAGCCGCTTGTGCGCGGCGCTCGGGTCGGCAACTTCGCCCGCAACCAAAAATCCAGCGGGAAGCAGTTCTTTTCCGTTCACGCGAATGGGGGCAATCAGGATTGCCGGTACCGGATCGCCCGGACGCACTTGCTTACTCGCCAATCGATTTTTCAGACGGATAGAGAGCTGGGCGCCGGCGGGGATTTCGGCGGCAAAAGCGACAACGCGCAGTGAAAGCACAATGAGAGCAAATAGAAGAGCGTGGCGCATGGAACGCAAGAGCGAACATCCCATATTCGTCGACGGCTAGTCAACTTTTAACAGGTACGGAGCCGCCCGAGGGGCGTCGTCTGACGGTACTAAGTTTTCCAGCGATTTCGATACTTCGAGGGTCAAGAGGGCTGGCCTCTGACATTCATGGTCAAGGCGTAATGCGGTGCGTTTCTTCATTCCAAAAGACCGGCTTTTTGAGGAAGTACGATTCATTGGCCATGTGGCACGCGATTGCCGCATGGTTGCCGAACACGGCATTTTCGGCTACTTGCTTCCGGCTCTTTGTTGCCTGGAAGAAGTTCCACAAGTGGGGCTTGACGTCGTCCCAATTCGGCCCTTCGTAGGCGGAATTGTCGGTTAGCGGTTCTTTACCCAAGCGGCGCGGATGCTCTTCGTGCCATTGCTTCACATATTCAGCACGCATTTTCTCCGGGAAGCTGCCGGAGTAATAGCTTGGTGCTTCGTCCTTGCCGCTTTGGGGCAGGATGCGCAGGCTGTCGCCTTGCGCTTCCATTACTCCTTTCGGCCCGAGGAACCGCGCGATTTCCGGAGTGGCGGAGGCGAGATCGAGGCGGACGTAAACGGGTATGCCGTGATAGTCGAACAACACTGCATGAAAATCGGGCATGTCGCGGCCATCTTTAAACCGGAAGATGCCGCCAATCGCGGATGCTGAGCGCGGCGCTTCATTCCAACCAAGCGTGTACAGCATTCCACTCAGCAGGTGGACCATTAAATCGCCACCAACACCGGTGCCATATACCTTCCAACAGCGCCAGCGCGCGAACCGCTTTGGATTCAACGGAATCTTAGGTGTATCTTTCAGCCACGTATCCCAATCGAGGTTACTGAGCGAAAGATCCGGCGGAGGCGGATACTGCCAGGCGCCGTTCGGACTGTTGCGGCCGTAGGTTAACTCCACCATTTCGATATCGCCTATGGCCCCAGCCGCATAAAGCTCTCGCGCACGGGCACATAGCGCGGAACTGACTCGCTGCGATCCGATCTGGACGATGCGGTGGTTATCCTCGGCGGCTTTCACCATCGCGAAGCCTTCCGAAGCGGTATGCGACATCGGCTTTTCGCAATAGATGTCTTTGCCGGCCTTGCAGGCATCGACCACTACCTGCTCATGCCAGAAATCGGGCACCGCCGCGATTACGCAATCGATGTCTTTGCGGTCGAGAATTTCTTTGTAATTCCGGGTTGTGAACAGATTCGAATTTCCAGTGATTTGCTTTGCGAGCGTGTGGCGGCCGTCGTACAGATCCGCCATTCCCACGCACTCCACTCCGGGGAGCGTGATTGCATTTTCGAGCAGGCCGGAGCCTTGCATGCCCACGCCAATCATGGCGAAGCGAACGCGATCACCAGGCGCCACTTGCTGGGCGGCGTTAAAAGCAAGCCCTTCAAGCTTAACGGGCCTGGCGGCGGCAGCGGCCGCCATCGATAACCCGCTAGCTGTCAAAAATCGGCGTCTTGGAATGCTTTCGCTCACGGAAGTGCCCTCCCTAACGGACTCAGTAATTATGTCAAAACGGGTCCTGGCACTTAATTTACCGGTTAATCCAAAGATCGCTTGTTAGGTGAGACATACCGACTATGAGCTTGTCCTTTGCAACACTCAGATAGGTGTGGTTTTGACGGAAAAAATCGAAAGAGTTTGCGTGGAAATGCTCGAATGGGATTGGTTCGCCAATCGGACGCTTATTTTTTGGATTTAACTTTTGAATCCAAACGCAGGTGTGGGAGTCGCGGCTGGAAAGAAAGTAGATGGCATTTCCGCCGGGCGTGAAACGCGGCTTCGTATCGGAATAGCGGCCGTCTGTCACAGGAATCCATTTATCCGGGCCCAAGGCTTTTCCATTTTGAAAAGGCGCAACGAAAATCTGACTTGCGCCCAAGAGCCGGCGCTCAAATGCTACCCAGTGATCGTCGGGAGAAAAAAATGCCTCGTATACCGGGTGGCCGGAATCGCGGATTGCGTCTGTTCCCGTCTTGGAAGACAGATTCAAGGCTACAATCTTGTCTTCTCCCTCGCCCGGTAGAGCATATTTCTCCGCCAGCACGACAGAATTATTCGACGAGATTCCGCGTATCGCACAGCGCTCACAAAGCTTGGTAGACTCGATGCCCCCGGCCGCGGCGAGAAAGGCATCAAGGCGCTCGCCCTGAGCATCCGTTCGACCGACAATGAACATGGAGCCATCCGGCGAAATCGCGTTTGTTTCGCTGCCGATTCCCGAGACATTATCGTGCAGTAAACGTTCAGAACCGTTGCGCATATCCCGCAACAGACAGCGATTCGGCTCACCGGGATTTGACTGGGTGTGCATCATCCAAAACCCGTCGCGCGAAATCGCCGGGGAATGGCAGTTCAATTCCTCTGGTAACGGGAGCCGATCTGCCGAACCAGACTTCTCACCCCGGCTATTAATCGGAATCTGATAAATCGTACCGCCCAATACCAGAGTGTTATAGATCAGTTTGCCGTCTTCGGAAAGTCGTGAGTTTCCGCCGATCTGTCCGGAGCCGGACGCTAATTCCTCGGCCTCATCTGCAACCTTCCCTGAAGGAAAGGTTTCGACACACCTTAAACTCCAATTGCTGCCGGTGTCGATCGCATAGACCAACCAGTCACGTCCATCGCTCATCCGTACCCAGTCGCGCACCACCGCAAACATAGAATGATCTTGTTCAATTCCCAGCAGCCATATGCGGCGCGGTTCGCCTCCCTTTAGCGGAGCAGCCCACCAACCCCTTAATTGCCGGGAATCAAGGTTTCGGATGCCACAAAAAAAATTTCTTTGCCCTCGGGCGACCAGCGCGGCTCGCCATACGCTTTCAGTTCCCTGGCAAGCGGTACGACAGACGGTATGCCCCCGTTGGACGGAATAGTAAATGGTCTCGCTTCGTCGTCCCAATAGAGAATCGATTCTCCATCCGGCGAGAAGCGGGGATTGAACCCTGCCTTTGCGATGAGCTTGGGCTCGCCGCCAAAACTAGGAACGACAAAAATACCGCCCCCTGCCGGTCCGAGACGAACACGATTCTCGCTCCATCGGCCGAGAGATCAGGCGTCATGTCCCGGATCCGGGCCATCTGTGACGCGTATCGGCTTGCTGCCGGACGTAAGCCGTACCCACGCATGCGGCAACTCGCCAGCCAAGGCGGCAATATAGGCGATGAGTTTCCCGTCGCGAGATAACGTGAGACCACGAACATGTGTGGCAACATGACGGCTCTCGCTTTCTATATGCTTGTGAGCGCTTGGTAAGAATGGAAGACTTGCTGCGCTAATAGCTAATACCGCCACCAGAGTTAGCCATAGCCGATAGTCGTGGATCCATGCTGGCAGGTATGCAGAACCTTCAGCGCGGCCTAATTCCCTGTCCCCTGACGCAAGATCATCGACCGGGGCGGGCTGCACCGCTGGAACATCGCCGTTAGCCGTTGCTAATGTTACCGAAGCGATAAAGCGGTAACCTCGCCGGCGACCGTCTCCAGGAAACGCGGCATTTCGGAACTGTCGCCGAGCGCTTCGCGAACTTTACGGATTGCGGTGCTGATAGCGCCGTCAAAATCAACAAATGTATGGCTTGACCAGAGTTCAGCACGAATTTCGTCCCGGCTTACAACGTTGCCGGCGTTGTTAACCAGCATTAACAAAACCTGAAAAGGCTTATCCTGCAGCTTGATCCGAATGCCGTGTTTCCGTAATTCACCCGATGAACTATTCAGTTCGAATACTCCAAACCGAAACGCGCCATTGGGCTTTGACGTGGCCATTACATCCCAAGTTGACGTTCATATTACCGGAACGAGTCGCATTTTTAAAGACTGAATTACTTCCAAAGCGCGAAATAACCCAAAACTCGACGCAACTGTCTCATCTTCAGCAACATAGGTAGACAACTCATTTCAGAGATAAGTCAGCGGTAATCCATAGCGGAATCTACCCTTGTTGGTGGAAAATTGGATGGCGCTCAACGGAGGCGCCATGGGTTTCACACACAACTTTCTCTTGGCTTGCTTAGTATTTCTCGGAACGTATCCCGCCTGGGCAAAAGATCGACGCGATCCAACCAGCGAAGCCAGCACTACCCCAATTACTATTCGCGTGTATGTCCCCCCTGACATCTCGCAGTGGACAGTTGCCGCGTCTGAACAAGAGGCCAGCCAACTGCTACGGAAGGTCCATGTTCGCTGGCAATGGTTGAATTGTACAAAGTTTAATGCCTGCGTAGACGCTCCGGGGCCGTCTGATCTCGTTATCCGCATATTGCCCTTTGCCTTTCCCAACGCCGTGGCGGGCACCTTGGGAGTGCGATCTATACTGCAGGTTCCGGTAGCGTCGCCTTCGTTTTTTACGACCGCATCATGGCACTTCGCTCGCAAACACGAATACCGATCAAGATGATAGGAAGGATTATGGCGCACGAAGCTGTGCATCTACTTTTACCGGGCGCACCACACGACTCTCTTGGCCTGATGTCCGCTCTCTGGCCAGAGGGGTCTCTAGAGTTCCGGGAAGCCGCTCTTGAACTTCCGCCCGATACCATTCGCCGGATCGAAGCCGAAGCGAACCGTCGAGCAGGTTTCCGCGCGGCGGTGCGGGCCGGCGGAACTTCACGACCCCTTGCGCGGAAATCCGGAAGTTAAATTGGGTTACGTTCTTCGGGAACCTTTTCCGAATTTTTTCGTCTCATAGTCCATCGCGCGGCGCCATCGAGGTGGGCTCTGCCATGGATACTGTCGTCAAAGACTTGAAGCACTCGTTGCGGATGTTTTTGCAAGCTCCCGGGTTTACCGTTGCCGCGGTTCTGGCGCTGGCGCTGGGCATCGGCGCCAACACAGCCATTTTTTCGGTGGTGAATACCGTGCTTTTGAAGCCGCTCACCTATCCCGAACCCGACCGCATCGTTCAATTTTTACTGACGTCGCCCGGAGGTTCGGGACCTGGGGCATCCGTTCCCAAGTTCGCCGTCTGGAAAGCGCAAACCAATACATTTCAGGATGTCGCGGCCTACGATTTTGGAGGGCCCGGCTGGAACCTGACCGGCGGAGCGTATCCCGAGCAGGTAAAAGGGATCCATGTCACCGAAGACTACTTCAAGCTGTTTGGCGCACAGGTCGAGCGCGGACGAGCATTTACGCATGAGGAAGACAGCCCGCACGGCCCGCACGTGGTGATGATCAGCGACAGCCTTTGGAGGCAGCACTATGGCGCAGACGCAAACATGGTGGGCAAAGCGATCGATCTGGGAGGAGAGCCTTACACAGTCGTCGGCATTATAGCGGCGAGCTTCCATTTTCCTTCCGATCCCGATATCTGGATGCCTTTCCAGTTTGATCTCAATTCCAGCGATCAGGCGCATTACTTTGTCGCGGCTGGCCGCTTGAAACCGGGCGTCACGCTCGATATGGCGAAGGCACAAATGAAAGTGGCAACAGCCGAATTCCGCCGGAAGTTTCCGGGAAATGGCGTGCTGGGGCCGAAGGACGGATTTTCAGTACAGCCGCTGCGGGATTCAATCGTTAGCGGCGTGCGCGAGTCTTTGTGGATTCTGGTTGCCGCGGTCGGCTTTGTTCTCTTGATCGCTTGCGCGAATGTAGCGAACCTGCTGCTGGTGCGCGCCACGACCCGTAAGCGCGAAATGGCGATTCGCGCGGCGGTGGGAGCCGGGCGATGGCGAATTGTCCGCCAGTTGCTCACTGAGAGCGTCCTGCTTGCGATAGCCGGAGGAGCTTTGGGCCTTGTTTTTGGCTATATCGCCATGCGTGCTCTCCTCGCGGTCAGCCCGGGAAATATTCCGCGCATCGGAGAGCACGGCGCGGCGGTCACGCTCGATGGAAACGTGCTGCTGTTTACGATTGCGGTATCACTCGTAACAGGCGTACTGTTCGGCTTGATTCCCGCGATCGATGCCTCGCGCACCGATCTTGCCGAGACATTGAAGGAAGGCGGCGGGCGTACGGGGAGCGGGTTCCGGCAAAACAAGACGCGCTCCGTGCTTGTAGTGAGCGAGATGTCGCTCGCCATCGTGTTGCTGATTGGTGCCGCGCTGTTGATTCGAAGTTATTTGGCGCTGCGCACAGTAGACCCGGGCTTCACTGCGCACAATGTACTCACTATGCAGATGTCTCTTACCGGCCCGCGTTTTGAGACAACGGCCGGAGTCGCGCAAATGGTGCGGACAGCGGTAGAACAAATGGAAACCATACCGGGAGTGGAAGGGGCCGGCACAACGGCTGCTTTGCCGCTTGAAGGCGGATTCGGTTTGCCGATGAATATCGTAGGCAGGCCGACAACGAATGGCCCGTATACGGGCGGCGGTGGTTGGACGAGCGTTTCTGCTCATTATTTTGAAATCTTCAAAATTCCGCTGGTCCGCGGCCGATACTTCAACTTGCGCGATGATGCTACTTCGGCTCCGGTGGTCATCATCAATCAGGCCATGGCCAAACAGTTCTGGCCGAAAAGCGATCCACTTAAGGATCAGATCATTATCGGCAAGAACGTCGGTCCGGAATTTGCGGACCCACCGCGGCAAATCGTGGGAGTTGTGGGCGATGTACGTGATGGAGGCCTGAACCGGAATCCGCGCCCCAACATGTACATTCCGGTATCGCAGGTTCCTAATGGCATGACTGCGTTGAATGCGCGCATTGGGCCGATTACGTGGCTTATCCGCACGCGTGGCAATCCGAGCGGCGTCAGTACCGCTATTCAGAATGAATTACGGAAGGCAAGCGGCGGACTGCCCGTGTCGCACGTCCGCACAATGGATGAGGTGGTAGTAAACTCTACCAGCCGGCAGAATTTCAATATGCTGCTGCTGACCATTTTTGGATGCACGGCGCTCTTTCTTGCCGGCATAGGCATCTACGCGCTAATGGCGTATTCCGTGCAGCAGCGTACACAAGAACTCGGGATCCGCATGGCGCTCGGGGCACAATCGGGCGCGGTGCGCTCGCTGGTGGTGTGGCAGGGTATGCGTCTTGCAATTGCCGGCGTACTGTTAGGCACGGCAGCGGCGTTCGGCTTGACGCGATTCATTGCCAACCTGCTTTATGGAGTTAAATATTGGGACCCGGCGATCTACATTGCTATTCCACTATTGTTAGCGGCGGTAGCATTGATCGCGGTCTGGCTGCCAGCGACGCGCGCTACGAAAATCGATCCCCTGGAGGCGTTACGATACGAGTGAACAGCCGCTTATTCAGCCATTCAACTTGCCAGTTCACGCGGAAGCCTGCTATGCTTTAGTAGATTCACGCCAAGTTCGAGGTGCCGCAAATGATAAGTAACATCAACCTAGCCTTCCCAAAAGCTTCGCGGCATTTCCTTCCCCCGCAGCATTAACTTTCTCCAGGTTCGTTTTGTAGTTTTGAACCCGTAGCTTGTCCGGCGTGGCCCGGCCAGCTTCTTTGTTTCGCGGCATCGGGAAAACCGCCTCCAAAAATTTTTCAATTCCGTTTATCTTTTGGGTGTTTCGCTTTTCGGGCGAAATTGCCGCGTAATCAGAGGCCTTTTTTGAATCCGTTTTTTCTATGTCTGCCAAATCCGTTTCTCAAAAAGCGATCGTAAACGTTCTTATCTTCCTGTTCCGGCATTGGAGGAAGCAGGCAAGAATCGTCTGCCTCATCGCCTTTAGCATGTCGCTGGCGACCGTTGCCGATCTTCTGCTTCCCGTGTTTTCCGGCTGGCTGGTGGATGCGATTGCATCCACAAAACTCCCGAGAACTGATGCCCTTCACGCAGCCGCGACTGCCATCGCGCTGATGGTGGCTATGGGCGTCTTGTTAATAGCGGCCCGCTATGTCGCGATTATTGGCCTGTCGCGCCTGACCGTGGGATTGATGTCGAAGATTGCTTCCGATGCGTTTTGGCGCATTCAGCGCTTGTCTAGCGACTGGCAGGCCAACAACTTTGCGGGCTCCATCGTGAGGCGCATCACGCGAGGCATGTGGGCCGTAGATTTGATGGATGACACGCTGTTGCTTGCATTGCTTCCTGCGTTATTGGTTCTTGCCGGTTCTTCTCTGGTGCTGGGCATGCATTGGCCCAGTATGGGAATACTGGTTGGCATCGGTGCCGCTTGCTACGTGGTTATCTCAATCGCTCTTTCGGTAGGGCACGTGGCCCCGGCCGCGCGTTTATCGAACGCGCAAGATACACGTATCGGGGCCGCGCTCGCCGACTCCATCACTTGCAATTCCGTGGTGAAGTCGTTCGGAGCCGAAGAGCGCGAAGAAATGCGCCTGGGCGGAGTGCTATCGAAATGGAGGGCGCGTACGTTTCGTCATTGGAAGTTTGCGACTCGAAGCAATGCTGCGCAGCTTACTGTGCTATTGGGTTTGCGCACCCTCGTCACCGTCTACGCTCTTTTGCTCTGGTGGCGTGGCGAAGCAACAGCAGGGGATGTAACCTTTGTACTTACCAGCGACTTCGTCATACACGGCTATCTCCGTGACATCGGCCAGCATGTAGCCAATTTGCAGCGCAGCATAAACGAAATGGAGGAGTTGGTGTCGCTGCAGGAAGAACCGCTCGGCGTGGCCGATGTGCCTAAGGCGAAGCCTCTGCGCGCTTCGCGCGGTGCCATTACGTTCGATCGCGTCGATTTCACCTATAGCGGCCAAGTACTTCCCTTATTCTCCGATTTCTCGCTGCACATCAGGCCAGGAGAGCGTGTTGGCCTGGTGGGACATTCCGGCTCCGGGAAGACGACGTTCGTCAAATTGCTTCATCGCCTTTACGACGTAAACGGCGGGCGGATTCTGATTGACGGGCAGAATATCGCCCTGGTCAGCCAGGGTTCTTTGCGCGCCCAGCTAGCATTGGTTCCGCAGGAGCCGATTTTGTTTCACCGGTCACTCGCAGAGAACATCGTTTACGGGCGTCCGGAAGCGTCCATCAGCGACATTGAAGAGGCTGCGTGCCTTGCAAACGCACACGACTTCATTAAGCAGCAGCCAAAAGGCTATGCAACGCTGGTCGGGGAACGCGGCGTGAAGCTTTCCGGGGGCGAGCGCCAACGAATCGCTCTGGCGCGCGCATTTCTCGCGAATGCACCGGTGCTGGTGCTGGACGAGGCTACCTCCAGCCTGGATTCGGAATCGGAAACGGCAATTCAGGAAGCCATGGAACGGCTGATGGTGGGACGTACTTCGATCGTAATTGCGCATCGCCTCTCAACTGTGCGGATGCTCGATCGGATTCTTGTCTTCGATCACGGCCGTATCGTCGAAGAGGGATCGCACGACGTTCTGGTTCAAACGGTTGGAGGAACCTATCAGCGGCTATTCGAAAAGCAAGCTTTGGGATTGATTTCGGATTCCGCATAGTTTGACACAAGGCGCGGCAATCTTGACGTGTTTCGCCTTTTCGAACGTGTTGATTTTGCCGCTCCCAACCGGACTATCCACAACGGGCGTCAATTCCACGAAACTCGGATCTCTATATCTGAATCAGTTGGGTATGGATAAACCAGACGCTTCGACCAGTGGCACATTTACACTTGGGGGCGATCTCACACTTAACCGGCTCGGGTTTGGAGCGATGCGCATTACGGGCAGCGGCATCTGGGGTGAGCCCGCTGATGTGGAAGGCGCAAAAAAGGTGCTGCGCCGCGCGGTGGAATTGGGCGTGAATTTTATTGACACGGCCGATTCGTATGGCCCGGAGGTTAGCGAACGATTGATTGCAGAGGCGCTTCATCCCTATCCCAAAGAACTGGTCATTGCCACGAAGGGAGGCCTGACGCGCCAAGGTCCGAATAAATGGGCTCCGGTGGGACGCCCGGAATATCTACAACAATGTGTGGAGATGAGTTTACGGCGGCTGCGGGTGGAGCGAATCGACCTTTACCAGTTGCACCGAATCGATCCCAAAGTACCGGCGGAAGAATCCCTGGGAATTTTAAGAGACTTGCAGAAGGCAGGAAAGATACGGCACGTAGGGCTTTCGGAAGTCTCCCCAGCGGAGATTGAGCGCGCCAAGAAGACCGTGGCCGTCATCAGTGTTCAAAATCAATACAATCTCGGGGACCGCCGGCACGAAGATGTTGTGACTTACTGCGAAAAGAACGGGCTCGGATTCATTCCGTGGTTTCCGGTGGCAGCGGGCAAATTAACCAGCGTGGGAGGCCCGCTGGAAAAAGCGGCTAAAAGCAATAATGCAACGATGGCCCAGCTTGCTCTAGCTTGGCTGCTGCACCGCTCTCCCGTGATACTGCCGATTCCCGGCACCTCATCCACCGCGCACCTGGAAGAAAATATAAGGGCGGGAGAAATTCGGCTCGACGAGAACGAATGGAAAGCGCTAGAGCAATCGGCGCAGTCAGCGAAGGCTTAGGCGGACGGTTAGGGGATAGGATTGATGAAATATTCGCGAGTGAGTCTCGCGGCTCCTTTGAACTTACAATTTTTCCGAGCAGTCAGTCTGGCCATTGTCTGCGCCGCGCTGCTCTCGGCGAATTTATCGAGCGATGACAAGAGTTTTCTTTCGACGGCGGCGGATGCAGGGTTAGCGCAATTGGAGCTGGCAAAACTTGCGTTGGAAAAGTCGAACCGGCCCGACATCAAAATGTTTGCTCATCAGGTGATGACCGACCGCCAAAAAGCGAACCAGGACTTGCGTCAACTCGCAGAGCAGAAGAACGTTCCTTTTCCAAACGACCTCACATTGAAAGGCAAAGCGGAAAAAACACGGCTGGAATTGTTATCGGGCGATCAGTTTGACAACGCCTACATTGCCGCCACGATCGACCACGGTACCAGGGATATGCAAACGTACCGAAAGGAATCCAAGAGCGGGATGGATTCCGATGTGCGCCAATTTGCATCCAAAAGCCTCCCGATCGTACGTGAACATCTGGCAATGATCAAGGCAATCCGCGGGAAACCGAACGCCGCCTCGAAATAGCTTGACAATCGGTTGCCATCGGAGCAGTCATACAGTTATGAAACGGTGTGTTCTTCGTTCTTTCCTATATTCCGCAGCAATCGCTGCAAGCTGCGTTATTTTTCTCGCTTATTGGGACCAGCGAACGATGACCAAGCGCAGAACAGACGAAAAGCTCGACGAGTTGTTGAGCGAGACTTTTCCGGCAAGCGATCCGGCGCCCTATTACTAAAGTTGACAGCCTCCAGCGGCTGATTACTAAAAAGCCCATTTAAACGTGTGCTCTTTACGCGCGCAATATTGCGGGCATCGAGTAGTGTTTTTTTATGACCTGAGCTTTGTTTTGGGCATATAATAAGTCAAATTCCACGCGCAGGAGTGGTAATGCGTATATGCCTTAAATGGGCTGTTCTTGCGGCCGCAACGGTTTCGTTGCAAGCGTTGGCCGCCGGACCGCCCGCCGCCGGAGTTGATTTCGACCGCCAGGTGCGGCCGATTCTTTCCGACAATTGCTTCCAATGCCATGGCCCGGATGAAAGCCACCGCATGGCCGGGCTGCACTTTGACACTAAAGAGGGCGCTCTTGGGAAGCCCGGGGTAATTGTGCCGGGGGATTCGGCGCACAGCAAGATGTACCAGAAGATCAGCAATCCGAATCCCGCGATGCGAATGCCTCCGACGTATTCGGGAAGGAAGCTAACCGCGGAGCAGATTGAAACTATAAAAAAGTGGATCGATTCCGGCGCGAAGTGGGAAACACATTGGGCCTTTATACCGCCGAAGCGGCCCGACGTGCCTGTCGTGAAAGACACAGCCTGGCCTCGAAACGATATCGACCGGTTTGTGCTGGCAAAGCTTGAGGGAATGGGCTTGCATCCCGCCAAAGAGGCGGATAAGGCAACTCTCATGCGTCGCGTGACATTCGATTTGACCGGCTTACCGCCGACGCAGAAGGAATTGGCGGCGTTTCTGGCCGATAAATCGCCCAATGCCTATGAGAACGTGGTGGACCGGCTGCTCGCGTCACCCCAATATGGCGAGCGGATGGCGATGCAGTGGCTCGATTTCGCGCGGTACGCCGATACACACGGCTATCACATCGATAGCGCGCGCGATATGTGGATCTGGCGCGATTGGGTGATCAAGGCGTTTAACAATAACATGCCTTACAACGAATTCACGGTCGATCAACTGGCGGGCGACCTGCTTCCGAACCACACGCAAGCGCAAGTGATTGCGACGGGCTTCAATCGTAATCACATGATTAACTTCGAGGGCGGCGCGATTCCGGAGGAATATCAGAACGAATACATTGTCGACCGCATCGACACAACGGCTACTACTTTTCTTGGCATCACGCTTGGCTGCGCGCGGTGCCATGACCACAAATATGATCCGTTTACGCAGAAGGACTTCTACAGCTTCGGCGCTTTCTTCAACGGCATCCCCGAAAAGGGGCTTGACGGTTATACGGGTAACGCGGCTCCTTTTTTGCAATTACCAACCGATCCACAGAAACAATATAAAGACACGCTAATCGCAGCGCTGAAAAAGACGGACAGCGAAATCGGCGCGGCGCAAGCGGCGTGGGAACAGCGCCAGCGTCAGATGCCTGTCGCCGATATCACCGATGGATTGGTTGCCGAATACGCATTTGAAGATTCTTTAAACAACACCGTAGCCAGTGGTCAGGCGGCTAAGGTTGTTTCCGGAAAGCTCACCTACACCGACGGACGAATCGGCCGGGCCGCGAATCTCGATGGTGAGCCACTATTGTCTTTCGGCAATGCCGGCGCGTTCTCGAAGAGCAAACCTTTCACGGTAGGTATCTGGGTGCACCCGGACGGTCCCTCGGGCATGGAGATTTTGCAGCGCTACGATAAGACCGCAAAGAACACTCCCGGATACGAAATTGCGCTCGCTTACAAAGGCAAAAAAGGTTGTGACGTCATTGTGCGGATGCGCGACGGCGGCCCGGAGCCAGGCTTGGAAGTGAAATCGCGCGAGGGGGTCGCGGTAGAAGATTGGAGCCATGTTGCCGTTTCCTACGACGGTTCCGGTACTGCTAACGGCATTCAGATCTATATCAATGGGCAAAGCATTCCGTCCGATGTTATTAACGACAAACTCACAGGCGACTTTTCCAATAGTGGCGAACTGCAGATTGGCAACAAGGAATGGGGTACGGCGTTTAAGGGCTCCATCTCGGAACTGAGGATTTATAGCCGCCGCCTTTATCCAAATGAAGCGCTCGAGGTGGGACTCTACGGTCCGATTCATTTCCTTCTCCAAATCGTTCCCGGCAGGCGAAATGACGATCAGAAGAAATGGCTGCGCTCTTATTTTCTGGCGCAAGTCGCCAATCCGACCGAGCATCAACTGAGCGCAGACGAAAAAGGGTTGAATGCAGGGTTGGATGAGATCAATCGTGAGATTCCGTCCGTAATGATCATGCAAGAGATGCCGAAGCCGCGGCCCACGTATGTTCTGATGCGCGGCGATTACCGCCTTAAGGCCGATCAGGTTTCTCCAAACACGCCGGCCGTGCTGCCGCCGCTGCCGCGCGATGCTCCGAAGAACAGGCTGACGCTTGCAAAATGGATTGTCGATCCCAGCAATCCGTTAACGGCTCGCGTGGCTGTGAACCACTTTTGGCAGATGTATTTCGGCCTCGGCATTGTGAAGACATCGGAAGATTTCGGCTCGCAAGGCGATCCGCCGAGCGATCAGCCATTACTTGACTGGCTGGCAACGGAATTCGTGACGAACAAATGGGACGTCAAAAAAATGCAGTGGCTGATCGTCACTTCCGCGACCTACCGGCAGGACTCGGCGGTAACACCAGACTTGCTGGAACGCGATCCGGAGAACCGGCTGCTGGCGCGCGGCCCACGCTTCCGCCTGCCGGCTGAGATGATTCGCGACAATGCACTTTTTGTCAGCGGGTTAATCAATGACAAGATTGGCGGGCCGAGTGTGTTCCCTTATCAGCCGAAAGGGTTATGGGAAGAAATGGCATTCGGCGGGAAGTTTTCGGCGCAAACGTACGTGCAAAGCCATGGCAGCGATCTATACCGCCGCAGCATGTACATCTTCTGGAAACGCTCGGTTCCGTATCCATCGCTGAACACGTTCGATGCGCCCGACCGAGAGAAGTGCACGGCGCGGCGGACAGTGACAAATACGCCGCTACAAGCGCTGGTGCTGATGAACGATCCGACCTACATTGAAGCCGCGCGCGCTTTTGCGGCCCGCGATATGCGTGAAGCCGGCCCGAATGAAACGGACCGGATACGTTATGCGTTCCGAATGGCGACCGATCGCGATCCCACTTCCAACGAGGAGGCAATTCTGGAGAGTCTTTACCGGAAGCAACGGGCGCACTATGATTCGAACAAAGCGGCAGCGGACAAGCTTTTAGGTGTTGGTGAATCTCCCCGCGACAAGAAGCTCGACCCGGTGGATCTTGCGGCCATGACGTTGGTAACCAGCACGATTCTAAACATGGACGAAACGATTACCAAAAATTGAGAAGAGCCAAGGAACACACAATGAATCCTATTGCAGAAGAGCAGCTTGCAATGACAAGGCGGCAGTTGTTTGGCCGTACCAGCAAGGGCATTGGCGTAGCAGCGCTCGCCTCCTTGCTGAATCCGGCATTGTTTGCCGCCGAGCAGCGCGATCCGAAAACGGGCGGGCTGGTGGGATTGCCCCACTTTGCTCCCACGGCCAAGCGGATCATCTACCTGCACCAATCGGGCGCGCCGTCGCAGATTGATCTCTTCGATTACAAACCGAAGCTCGTTGCGCTTTCCGGCACGGAACTGCCGGATTCTGTCCGTAACGGCCAGCGCATTACCGGCATGACGTCGGGACAGAACTCGTTCCCCGTTGCGCCTTCCATTTTCAAGTTTGAGCGCTACGGCAAGAACGGGACCTATATCAGCGAGTTGCTTCCGCACACGGCGAAGATCGTAGACGATATTACGATCGTTAAGACCGTCAATACCGACGCCATCAATCACGATCCCGCGATAACGTTTATCCAAACTGGCTTTCAACAGCCGGGACGGCCCAGCATGGGTTCTTGGGTGACATACGGATTAGGAAGTGAAAATCAGAACATGCCGGCGTTCGTTGTTCTGATCTCGCAGGCGAATGCATTAAATCGCGATCAACCTCTATTCACGCGGCTTTGGTCGAGCGGGTTTCTGCCGTCGAACTATCAGGGGGTCCGGTTTCGCGCCAGCGGCGATCCGGTGCTCTATCTCGCCAATTCGGACGGCATCGACAAAGACACGCGGCGCGCGATGCTCGATAGTCTTGCCGAATTGAACCACATCACTGAGAAGACTTATGGCGATCCGGAAATCTCGTCACGCATTTCGCAGTACGAGATGGCCTATCGCATGCAATCGTCCGTTCCCGAGTTAACCGATTTATCGAAGGAGCCAGCCAGCACCTTCGAGCTATACGGCCCCGATTCGAAGAAGCCGGGGACGTATGCGGCCAACTGCTTGATGGCGCGGCGACTTGCCGAACGCGGCGTGCGCTTTATTCAGCTTTACCACCGCGGATGGGATCAGCACAACGATTTGCCGCGGGATATCGGCTTGCAATCAAAAGGGACAGATCAGGCATCGGCTGCCCTTGTTGCGGATCTGAAGCAGCGAGGCTTACTTGATGACACGCTGGTCATCTGGGGCGGTGAATTCGGCAGAACCGTGTATTGCCAAGGCCAACTGACAAAGACTAACTACGGGCGCGATCACCATCCGCGCTGCTTTAGCATGTGGTTTGCCGGAGGCGGCGTGAAGCGCGGATTTGTGCTTGGCGAAACGGACGATTTCTCGTACAATGTAGTGTCCGATCCGGTGCCCATTCACGACGTGCAAGCGACTGTGCTGAATTGCCTGGGTATCGACCACACGCGCCTCACATTCAAATTCCAGGGCCGGCATTTCCGCCTGACCGATGTGGCGGGAAAAGTAGTGAAGCCGATGTTGGCGTCGTCGCCTGCATAAGAGCATCACTGTAGTTGCGCTAAGGCGCCGCGGATGTACTTTACGGCTTGAGCCGCTTGTAAATCGGACCCGAAAGCCTTGAAATGTATCGGATCCTGGTGAAGGTCTTGATGTTTCAACATGAGAGCATGTTGATCGTCAATGGCTATGTTTTGCGCCTTCACAAGCGCATCCGCGATGGCGTTGCGCGCATCAATGCGTTCATTTGTCGCTCCCTTCGAAGCACTGGGCGCTACTGGCGTAGTGGTTGCCCATATCAAAATACCGTTAGGAGCGGCAATTCGTTTGACAGCGCTTAAGAAACTGGGGAATGCAGCTTTGTACTGCTCCTCGGTGTAGGCCCAGCCGTGCATACCGTTGTTAAAATGCACAACTTGAAACGGAATCCCTTCCATGGAGGCGAACTCTTCAATTTGACGTGCGAGGCGAGGATCACCCACAGAAGTGGAGCTGGCCATCAGATAAACGTTCGCGATCCCCTCAAGTTCCTTTGCTACCTTCGGAGCGTAGTTTCTGGTAATCGAGTCGCCGAGCAATAGGACATTAGAAAGCCCGCTATTTGGATTGTCAGGGCGCACCTCCCATGTCCACTCGATGGTCTCTGGTATCGAAACCGTCTGCGCCTCCAAACGTGAGGTCAGCGGAAGCAACATCAGACAGAACACGGCGCAACTTGCAATGGGGTTGAGGACGCGTAATGGTTCTTTTGTCATTTCAATTCACTATCTGGTCAAGGCCGCAACGTAAATTCAGGATGTGCCCTTCAGGTCGCAGGACGCACCGGGCGTCTGCGGAGTTCGATAAACGCCTCCCTCGACACACGCCGGGTGCACGAAGTATTCGCGTAAATGTGGAATGTGCTCCAGGAAGAGACTTTGATGCCCCAGGGCAATGTGATTAAACAAGACCAGGTGCTGATGGATCTGTCCCATGTCGCCAACATGCGGCACAATCGGTAGTCCGCGCTTTCGCGCCAGGAGGCTGACGGTGAGGAATTCGGAGATGCCCGCCAGCCTTGTGCAATCGGCCTGTACGATTTGCACTGCGCCCGAGCAGATGAAATTCTTGAACAGCACGCGGTTTGGCACATGCTCTCCGAGGGCAATACGCACCGGAGCGGCCTCCTGAGCGAGTACGCGGTGAGCTTCCAAATCGTCTGGATGGGTCGGTTCCTCGATCCAGAAAGGGTTAACATCTTTCAAAGCCTGGCACATATGCCTCGCTTCGGCAAAACTCCATTGCTGGTTGGCATCGAACATCAATGCGCATTCAGAACCCGTCACCTCGCGCAACATGTGGGCGCGCCGGAGATCGCGGTTTTTATCCTTGGAGCCGACCTTTAGCTTGAACGCTCGAAAGCCGGAGCCAAGAGCCTTTTCAGCATTTTCCCGGACGCGATCGTCGCCATACTGAAACCAACCGATTGAGGTGTCGTATCCGGGATAGCCCGAGCGAAGAATGCTTTCTCGTCTGGCTCGCGTCGGCATGTGAGCGTGCAGTATGCTGAGTGCGTCCTGCCGGCTTAACTCGTCCTCAACATAGCTGAGATCGAGCAGCGCTACCACCCGCTCTGGCGCGAGATCGAGCAGGAGTTGCCACAAAGGAAGGCCGCGCGTCTTGGCCCACAGGTCAAAGCAAGCATTCACAATCGAGGCAAGCGCCAAATGAACGACGCCTTTGTGAGGGCCGAGCCAGCGTAAAGATGGATGATTAGCAAGCTGAAGCGATACCGCGCCAAAGTCCATCATTAGCTCCTCGATGTCTCTTCCCACAAGTTCCCGACCCAATTCCGCGATGGCATCGCAGACGATCCGATTTCCCGGCCCGAGAGTTAAGATAAGACCATATCCCTCAGCGGGAGTTCCGGTCGCTAAACGCGTGACAGCGAATGCATACTCCCGGATGTTGTGTACCGCATCCGATCCCGCTCCCCCATGCAGGGGGAATCGACGATCCTCCGCTTCCAATCGAGTGATAATCGCGGTCTTCATTTCTATCCGATTTTGACCATAAAAGCGTTTAAATTGAGATATATCACGGGATCTAGCGCCAGAAGAAGCATGCTGAGCGCTTGGCCCCGCCATCTCTGAAGAGAGGCTAAAGAATGCTGCAGCGTATCGAGAATGGAACTTTACTGAAAGAGCAACTCGCAACCCAGCTTCGAGCGGAGATCATCGATGGCAGACTTCGAGGCGGACAACCAGTCGTGGAGGCGACCTGGGCGCGGGAGTTCGGCGTTGCTCAGGCCTCGGTACGTGAAGCGATTAACCTGCTAATCAGCAAAGGGTTTCTCGTGAAGAGCCTTGGACGTAGCGCTCGCGTTCCACAGTATTCCGAAGAGGATCTCGTAAAGATCTACTAGGTACGCGCGTCGCTTGAGGGACTGGCGGCAAGACTCGCCGCTGAAGCCGGCGCCGATTTGTCTGAACTGAAAATTGCACTTAAGCGAATGGAGGAGGCAAGCGCGGCATCGGATATAAATTGCTTAATAGAAGCCGATCTCGCTTTTCATCTATCGCTGGCCCGATGCTCCAGGAATCCGCTGCTCCTGGAAATGCTGGAGCGGCTGCTCTCTCCACTCTTCACATTCGTGATGCTGCGGGTTCGCGAAACCAATGAGACCACCGCCAGTTGGGCGCCCGATCTGCCACGCCACGCGCAAATGATCTATATGATGGAACACAGTAGCCCTGCGTTAGCCGCGCAATTCGTCGAGGATTGTGTGCACCGGTTCAAGTCATCCGCGGACGCGGTGTGGTCGCCGGCGATACAACGAAAAGCAAGAAAACGGCCGCTGATAAACGCACAATAGGACCAGTAACATCCATCGCCTCTAATGGAGCCGCTGGTTCCCGTTTTCTTTCCAAATAGGATAAGAGAGTCCGGCGAGACGATTGATGACAAAGGCTTGCACCGTCAAAAGAATGACGGCAGCCTCGATAATAAGCAGGTATTCCGGTCGCGCGATCAAGCCTAGCGAAACAATCATTGTGGTGGCCCCAGCCGGCGGATGACTGACGTGAACTAGAACCATAATGGCGGCTGTAAGAGAAAGCGATAATGCCGCCGACAACACACGCGGCCAATAAATTTCGACCGGAAGACCAGCAGGAAGATGTGTCATGCCAGTAGCCGAGCACGCGGCGTAGCCACAGCAGAGAGCAATCCCGTGTCCGACAATTGCATTTCGAGGACTCGCCGACTTTGCTAGCGGGGTGAAAAAGAAGAGATAGGCCGTAGGACCGAGCGATGGAAAGACAAACGGGTTATTGGTGAAATAGGCAAGCAACGCCAGCATGGCAATCGTGATAAAGCCATTCACCAAAACGTAACCGGCCCAGACCAGCCTATGCGGCCAATGGTTCAAGAGCCAATGCAGTCTTATCCTCTTGAACAGCTCGACAACATGCTCAGCCCGTTCGTGCACCGGCTTTGAATGCTCTTCGAGCTCATCCATGGACGTTAAATGTTTAGGCAGCAAATCAAAATATTCGTCATCTTCATTTTTGCCGCCTTCGGTCTGGCGGATAGTGAACCGCGCAATGAGCCCCATCGGACGGGATCATTAGCAGTTCTTCAACGATTGGCGGATAAAAATGCCAGACAATCGTATCTGTACCTGACAGACTGCCAGATGAATGCGGCCACAATCATGGCAGCGCCAAACCCGCCCCGTCATAGAGCACGGGCCGATGGCGCCGCCAATGCTCTTCAAGCCAGATATCCGCGGGACGGTCGTAGTAGTTCCAAGAGAAATGGCGCGAGTTCCTACCTACGAAATGGGCGCCACAGCTACCCAGTTCCGGAGAGCGCGGCCAAAAGGGTGAGCAAATACTAACTTCGCCGGTTTTCACTAGGAACAAGGGATTCATGCGGCAGATGGCGGCCGCCTGCAGCCCCTGCTCTTCGGTTTCCGATGTGAATTGCACAGGACTGCCGGTTGCTTCTCTTGCTTCCCGCATCACAGCATCAATAGCGGGTTCCAGATCCCTTCCGGGCGGCAGCCCTCGAATCCCGGAGTTTAAGTTTCCCGGTGGGCAAACGGAATCGAAGCTTCCGAGATACCGGTCAACATCTTCCGCGAGCAACCAACCGGCTTCCGACTCCAGCCAGTGCGTAATCGTCTCCGGCAACTCCCACAAAATACAATCATTGTCCAGCGCCAGTTCATACCGATCCGGGTAGGTGCGCAACGGCGCCAGCTTCCACGCAACGCCTTCCGCGAATCCGTCATCGAGATGCGGCCGCAGCTTTTCGGGGAGGTCGGTCCACGTAACTTCGCGCCATTCGACGGGAGCAGGTACGGCTCCGGTCCATGCCTCCGCTTTTCGGGCAGGAAGCGAGTTGACGCAAACCAGGTATTTGGTACGCAAACCTAACACTCGTAATGCACACGAAATAGAAAGGCGCAGCATCTCAAAGCCGCGCTCGCGGACATCGCCAATGGTCCACCGGACGACAAGCCGGTTATGGGGCGGCAAGCGTGAAGTCATAGTTCTCCCAAAAAGCGCGATCTACTGCCGCACCAGCACGGTTGCAAGACCGAGCGCAGCCGTAAGTTGGAACCTTCTCGGAATGCCACAAATGTTTGTATGCCTCGTCCCCGCGAAGCAAGTCGATCGTTTGCACATCCTGCGCGGCGGCCTGCGCCACAATTTGCGCCAGCAGCAAAGTGCCGGGACTCAACTCCGCATGGCGCGCGGAGTAACCCATCAGATATAGATATTGCGTACGGCCCCGCCGCTGCGGTGGGTCGAGTAGGGTATAGGCCGCGGCGATTGCTTCACCGTTTAAACGGAGAGAATAGAGTTTTAGCAGCTCCGCGCGAAGCAGCTTCGGTATTGCTTCGCGATGCCAAGCCAGAACGCGCTGATCCGTGAGCACGCCCGCTTGGTCGCGCGCATTCCAGCACTCGCAATGCAGGCGTCGCAACTCTTCAAAGTGCTGAAGCCAGTTATGCTCGTCGGCCTCTACCATCTCCAATTCGCCGTTCCGTGCCGCACAATTGCGGTAGTACCTCACGTTTCGACGGATGTGTTTCGGTAGGCCTGCGATTCCAACAGGCCGAATCCGCGAGCACGATTCGGTGTCAAACAGACCTGAAGCCTCACACCGGCAAAGCGCCTGAAGCAGCAGCGATTCGCGACGAAGCTGGAACACGATCATCCTGTCCCAATTTTTGCTGTCACATGCGATTCGCAGCGCTTCGCTGACGTGTTCTAGCGAGCAGTGACGTGAAAAGACGCCGTCCAAATAGTCCGTTGTGCCGGCACCATTCAGGAGGAGCTGTCGCTCTTCCGTGATCAAATCGCGGTACACATAGAACGGAAGAAATCCAACGGCCGAGCCATCCTGCAAAATGACGATTGCGCATAAATCCTGCTGTCCAAATTGATGCCACCAAGGCAACAGCCATTCGGGGCTCTGAAAGGGTGTTGCAAACGGATCGGCGCTCCATAAAGCGCTCCACTCGGGTACGAAGCACTCAAGATCCGCGGTATTTCTAACTACTTCGTATTCAATTCCCTTATGCATAACCAAACTTTGTATCCTGCCGCTCCAGAAGCAAGCTGTAGAGATGGAAATATCCTTCCGTCATGCGCTCTTTGGAAAAGCGCCGCTCGGCTGCCGCTCGACAGGCTTTCGATGAAATGGCAGTCACATCGCGAATGGCCGCGGCCATTTCTTCAACGTTGTCGACCAGAAAACCGGTAACGCCGTCTTCCACAATTTCCGACAAAGCTCCTGAACGATAAGCAATCACCGGAGTCCCGGTGGCAAGTGCTTCCATCGCAACCAGCGAACTGGTTTCCGGCGCAAGCGTAGGATGCAACAGGCACTTGGCGTGCGCCAGTAGTTTCTGCCTGCGGTCAGGCGCGAGCGGCCCGAGAAATCGATGCTCAATTCTCCCGGCGTTACACCCCAGCAACGGCAGTATCTCTTCTTGAAAATATTTCCGGTGCTCCTCATATGGAAATACTTGCCCGCCAATCAAAATAGGGGTTCCCGCAAGATTACCGGCCTGAAGTGCGGCATGGGCATTCTTTTCAGGGCAGATGCGGCCCAGAACAAGACCAAAATCACGACGCCGCTCACTCTCCCAAAAAGGCGGCAGCGTCACCCCATTTTCAATCACCGGAAAGTCGCGAAACTCCGCGAAGGACCGTCTCTGAGTTTCAGATACGCATTGAAATTGCACTCTGTCCCAAGACGTCCGCCAGATGGTTTTCGGATACCAGGAGGCCGGCAAGTGAAGCGTAACGAGCTTAGGAATTTCTTCGGGTAGCAAGTACCGGTGGAAGTCGAGTCCGTGCATATGAATCAAGTCCACGTGACATTGCGAAAGCGCGCGATTAATTGCCTCCTGGACGCAACGGCGCGGCCGGTCGTCGAGCATTTCGCAGTTTAAAACCGGAAACGAAAAAAGCTCCCCCGGCGATTGAGACCCTTGGCAGGCAACAACTAGCGACCGGTGGCCCGCGATAACTAGCGCTCGATCGATAGTAGAAAGAATTTGTTCCGCGCCGCCAACCGCCCTGTCGCCCACGGGCGCAAACGGAAAAGCGATACTAAGGACACTCAGCGCGGCCGCTATTGACGACGTTCCTGTAGGTTCTCCTCTGCCTTCCGTGCCAACCGACAAAAGCGCGTCGAGTGCATGCCCCATGGGTAACCGTCATAAAAGACTGGTGGAGCATGAGGAGGTTTCTGAAAATCGTAGGCAGGGGCTATGCGAAAACATTCCTGATCTACACTAAAATACTTCAACGTCTCTCGCTGGGTGGTAAAGCAAGCAAGCAATACTTGTTTCTGTTGCCGTTCTTTTTGCGACAACGGGAGGCAACATTCTTCCGCGGGCTGGTCCGCCTGCAAAAACGAGCCAGTTTCAATTCCGTTTGGCCCAGCGTGGTAAAAAGCCGCCTCTATAATCAAGGGTACCGGTTCCTTCTGCCTTTTCCGGAATGCGACAGCATTGTGCACCCCGAACGCGCATGCGTCGTGATCAGGATGACCGCCCTCGTAGGGATGCGTAAGCACTATCTCCGGACGGTAATCGGCAAGAGTTTGAACCATTCGCCAAGTCAGCTCTAAAAGGCAAAGACTTGCCTCCTGGTCAGGAATTTCGAAGCACTGATGGTTCAAGTTTGTGAGGCCGACCACGTTTAAAGCTTTACGAAATTCGGCCTGTCGCGCGCTGCGATACCCCTCTGCCGCGGCGAAGCCGCAGGCCCGGCTGTCCTTTTCGTTGCGCGGGGCGCTATCGGTGACATGTACAAGATGAGCACCAGCGAATCTACGAAGGCGCGCGCCGAGAGCAATTACCTCGTCATCGAAGTGCGCAAGGAAAGCCACCGCGCGAGGCATTCGGCAATTGCTATTCTCCGGCGCAATGGCTCTCTTGAACAGGTATTCGATTTTAGTTGCGCCCTCCATTTGAGGTGCGTTCACGGCCGCATGTAACTATCATGCTAGACGTGAGTGGTTGTAACGTTGCGAGGTGCGCTCATTCTTGCGGAGATTATGGCAAACACGAAGACGATAACACCAACGCAGAGGCTGTTAATAAAACGTCCTGCATTAACACCAACATAACCATAGATCCACGGCGAGAAAAATGTCCAAATACCGAGGACCATATTGCACCAGCTCAACGCGGCGGAGTAGGCGGGGCGTGAAATGCGGAAAAGACTGAAGAAGATAATCAGTGCGCCGACTATCCAGGAATTCCACGCATTCGCGCTCGTATAAGCGCCGTATACCCACGGGGAAACAAAAAACCAAATACCGGCCAGAAGGCATATCACGCTAGATGCCCGTACCATAGCCAGGCCATCGCGCGCGGGACCGCCTCCTGTTCCAACATTAATCTGTTCGTTCGGTGTCATAACATTCATCCTTTCTTTGTCTTTCGCCTGCCAGCTTCCTGGTGAGCAGCACGCAGCTGTTTTTCCAGTTGTCGGTCGACTTAAAGCGCGCTGTTTTTCCGTGGATCTAACATCCATCCCGGTCCGCTCAGCCGATCTGGCCAGCTAAAGATCCGAGGTGACTAGTCTCGCACTTATTGGACGTCGGCTTCGGCAATGAAATTAACAGAGTTAATGTTCTTACTCCGCAGAAATTTTTCATTGTCTAACGCGCGCTGGATCACGTAAGCTCTAATTACAGGCTGCCGCCGCGCTCGACCGTCCCGACTTGGATCTTATTCGCCTCTGTACGCAATCGGGAGTTCCCGCCCAATCCTTTTCAAATTTTCGCAGCCGCGCAACACGGTGTTTTGATCCGACATTTCGCGGTGAGGCTATTGTGCGTTCCGACGACATCAGAACCATTGGCCTAGCGATTTGTAAGAAGATAGCCAGCAAGACGCAGGCCGTAGGCCGTATATCGGTCGAATCGAGGGCGTAGGAAGAAGACATTTTCCTTCACTGTAGCCACATGACACCGTCTCAGAGTCAGACTCGCCGACTTCTAATTCTGCGTAGGTGCTGCGGTTTTACCAGCGACAGGATAACTTTTTCGTACAGGTAGTTACCGTGACTGCTGCGATATCGCTCGGCGCTGTCGGCAAGAGTCCCTAGCGAGTAACGTTCCATCACGATGGGATGAATATAGTATTTCTTGCATGTTGCTGGCTTGTTTCCGAGCCTTAGAGCCACGCCCTTCACTACTTCCACCAATGTTTTTGTCAGCGGCCTATCCGCCGGCTGAGTGGCACACTTTTCCAGAAGAAAGCTGGCGGCGAGACACGTACCGCCCCATGTACGAAAATCCTTGGCCGTAAAGTCGCCACCGCTGATCTGTCGTAAGTAGTCGTTCACGTCACCGGAGTCAATCTGTTGTGGATTGCCGCTTTCATCGACATATTCGAATAGCGCGCTGCCCGGCAAATCTTTACACTTGCGGAGAATGCGAGCCAGCCGTGCATCCTCGACCGTGATCTCATGGCGCTGAGCACTTTTGCCGGAAAACTGAAATCTTAGAACATTGCCAAATACTTTTAGATGCCGGTTCTTCATCGTCGTAAGCCCGAACGATCCGTTTTCTTCTGCGTATTCTTCGTTCCCTACACGAATGTACGTTTCTTCCAAAAGGTTCACAACGGCAGCGAGCACTTTTTCCTTTGGCAGTCCAGACCTTTTCAAGTCGCGCGTGACAGCCCGGCGAATACGCGGCAGCACCTTACCAAAAGCGGCCATGCGGTCGAACTTAATCGCGTCACGAATGGCGCGGTATTTCGAATGATAGCGATACTGCTTGCGATTGCGGGCGTCCCTGCCCACGGCTTGAATATGACCATTCGGATCGGGACAAATCCATACCGAAGTCCAGGCCGGGGGAATGACAAGCGACTGAATTCGCGTTAGCGTGTCTTGGTCGCCAACGCGGCGTCCGTCCGGATCGAAATAGACAAAGCCCTTCCCTTTGCGAACGCGACGGATACCGGGCCCTTTTGGAACGATATATCGTAAACCAGCCTGTTTTGCCGATTGAACTTCATTGGGGACCGCCGATATCGATTGATCTGCCGAGGTCACGCGACGCACTCACTTAGTACGGCGTACGTCCGCCGGTTACGCCATAGATTTCACCTGTGATGAATCGGGCCTCATTAGAAGCGAGAAATACAAAAAGCGGCGATATTTCCACGGGCTGCGCGGGCCGTTCGAAGACAGTGGATTTCCCAAACTGCTTTACTTTCTCGTCAGGCATCGTAGATGGGATGAGAGGGGTCCAGACGGGCCCTGGCGCGACGGCATTTACCCGCACACCGTGTTTTATTCCCAGTTGCGCGAAGCTCTTCGTCAGACTGACAATCGCCGATTTGGTGGCCGCGTAAGGCGCGAGTGTCGGATTAGGATCGTACGACTGGATTGATGCTGTGTTCACGATTGCCCCGCCGGATTTCATCACCTGCAATGCCCGGCGAGTAAGCCAGAACAGAGCGTAGACGTTGGTTTTGAACGTATGATCGAATTCCCCGGTGGAAATTTCGTCCAGGCTTTCATGCGTCATCTGATAGCCTGCAACGTTGGCGATGGTATCAATTTTCCCGAACTCGCTTATTGTCTTGTCGATTAATTCTTCGCAAAGTTGCTCGTTGCCGATGTCGCCCGGCATCAAAGCGGTTTGGCGCCCGGTTGCTTCCACCAGCCGTGCCGTCTCGCGTGCTTCCTGCTCTTCTTCAGGAAGATAGCTGAGCAGAACGTCAGCTCCTTCTCGCGCAAAGGCAATGGCAACAGCGCGGCCAATACCACTGTCTCCTCCCGTGACCAGGGCGCTCCGGTCTTTCAAACGTCCATATCCTTTATATGATTCCTCCCCATGATCCGGCTTCGGATTCATTTCATCGGGAGAACCAGGATGTGCAATTTTCTCCTGGTCAAATTCCGGCTTGGGCCCTTGCGACTTTGGATCAACAGTCTCCGTTTTTTGAGGCGATTTAACCGCAGGCATGTCTTTCTTCTCTCCAGCCGTTAGAGACCTGGAACTATGTTCTAGTAACTGGCTAGATAGGCAGGCTGATTTTCCAGACGGCACCCCTCGTAAATATTCGCGCGTAGTCTTCGCGTCGAGCAATTTTAGGAATTGGCATCTTCTAATTACGACGTTATGTATGGAAGCTATGAGCACATATAATCTTTCACGTTCTGCAAGTCTCGTATCCGGCGCCGCATGTGGCTTGGCGGTGGGAGTAGCAATAGCCGGCACGCTCAGACGTCCCACCCACCGAAGCTTCGCCGGCAAAATCGCACTCATTACCGGAGGGTCTCGAGGATTGGGATTGGAATTGGCGCGTCACCTCGGAGCGCAAGGCTGTAAGTTGATTCTTGTCGCGCGGGATCCGGCAGAGTTAGACGAAGCGGCCAACGAACTTAGCGCTTCCGGAGTGGATGTCCGAACCATTGCCGCCGATGTTTCGGACCGCGCAAGCATCGAGCGGCTGCGGGACGAGGCGCTCGCGGCCTTTGGGCACATTGATATCCTCGTGAACAACGCGGGCATCATCACCGTCGGCCCTGTTGATTCGTTTGAGCCGTCCGACTTTGAACGCGCGATGGACACAATGTATTGGGGCACCGCGCGGCTCACAATCGCCTTGCTTCCAGCGCTCCTGAAAACTGGAGATGCGGATATCGTGAATATTACCTCCATTGGCGGTAAAATCGCGGTCCCGCATCTTCTGCCATACTCTGCCGCGAAATTCGCAGCAACAGGCTTCTCGAAGGCACTAGGGGCAGAACTGCGGGGGCGTGGCGTTCATGTGCTGACGGTAACGCCGGGCTTAATGCGCACCGGCAGCTTTGTGAACGCGGAGTTCGCGGGGAATGCTCGATCGGAATATCGCTGGTTTGCATTGAGCTCCGCCATGCCCGGCATTTCCATGAGCGCGCCGCGAGCGGCAGAGATGATTACCAGAAGTCTGCGCCGCAGGGATCGCGAGCTTGTAATCACAAAGGCAGCGCAGCTCGGCTCCCGGTTTTCCGGACTATTCCCTGCCCTCACCCAAAGGTTGCTGGAGATGGCAAATGACTGGATACTACCGGGACCCGATTCAAATCACAAACACTATAAGGGAAGCGAACTGCACTCGGAGCAATCACCGGTTGTTCAATATCTAACGACACCCGGCAAGGCCGCGGCCGCGAAACAAAACGAGTTTTGATGGGCCCGTTAGGTCACGCTCCTGTTTCCAACACAATGCGAAAACGCGCTTTGCCACTCATCATGCGATCGTAGGCTTCGGGAGCACGGTCCAATGGATAGGCTTCTATCATGGGCAGCACATGAGTCATTTCGCTGAACCGAAGCGTATCTTCCGAATCGATTGATGTGCCGCTCGGCCATCCGTGAATGGATTGCCGCTGCATCACCAGGCCCGGCACCGACGCTT
>Ga0134125_10001446_pt1 | contig 29211 bp, 23 predicted proteins | sample KB31751_FD_96464 | JGI IMG/M metagenome (GOLD analysis project Ga0134125, IMG submission 96464) | Terrestrial soil microbial communities with excess Nitrogen fertilizer from Kellogg Biological Station, Michigan, USA - KB3-175-1 | ecosystem: Environmental > Terrestrial > Soil > Unclassified ... | reverse complement strand
GGACGGCTGTTTCGGTCACGTGCCCCGCTGATGAGTGCGATGTTGATGTTGTTCGTGTGCCTGGTGCTGGGCTCGCTGGTGGCGCGTTATGCGCGGCCGCCGGCCGGGATGGTCGCGTCGCTCAACTGGTGGGTGCTCAACGTGGCGCTGCCGGCGCTGGTGCTGGAGCTGATTCCGCGCGTCACGTTCGATCCGCAGCTGTGGTTCCTGGTGGCCTCGATGTGGCTGACCTTTGGCGGCGCGTGGCTGTTGTTCGGCGTGCTGGGGCCTCGGTTGGGTTGGTCGCGCCAGCGTATCGGCGCGCTGATCCTGGTGTGTGGCCTGGGCAATACCGGCTTCATGGGCTACCCGTTGCTGCAGGCGCTGCGTGGCAGGGAAGGCCTGGCGCTGGCGATCGTGGCCGATCAGTTGGGCACCTTCATGATTCTGGCATCGGCGGGCATCGTGGTGGCTTCCGTCTACGCTGGCGCCGTTGCCAGTCCGCGCCTGATCGCGCGGCGCGTGGTGCTGTTTCCCCCGTTCATGGCGCTGGTGCTGGGCGCGATTGTCGGGCAGTGCGGCGGCTGGCCACCGCTGCTCGATGGTGTGCTTTCGCCGATCGGCGCCACCATGACACCGCTGGCACTTTTTTCCGTGGGCATGCAGTTCAAGCTGCGCGGCGGGCAGCGTCAATGGGGAGCTGCAAGCCTTGGGCTGGGTTGGAAGCTCCTGCTGGCGCCGCTGCTTTGCCTGGCGTTGGGTATCGCCACGGGTATCGGCGGACGGGTGCTGGCGATAGGCGTGCTGCAGGCGGCGATGGCGCCCATGGTGTCGGCGGCCATCCTCGCCGACGAATACGGCCTCGATCCCGAACTGGCCAACACCGTGCTGGGCGTGGGCATCCTGATTTCGCTGTTGACCGTGCCATTGGCCAACCTCTGGCTCGCCGCGTGATGTGTTTGTCTTGCGTGCGGACAGTTATGCACCGAGACTAAACGCACTATCGGAAAGGAGGCGGGTTTGCTATGGCGGGTTTTGAGCGGATCAAGCGATTGCTGGGAAGAGGTACGCCTGTCGATCGCCGCGCGGTGCCCCGTACCGACTTGCCCCGAGGTGCGCGCGTGCTGGTCGTGGACGATTCATCTACCATCCGCGCCGTGCTGGGCAAGATGCTCAGCCAGGAAGGCCATGTCGTGTTCAAGGCACCCGATGGCGAGACAGCCCTCGAAATGGCCCAGACCGAGCAACCCGATCTGATCTTCCTGGACATCGTGCTGCCCGGCATGAACGGCTTTGCGGTGCTGCGCGCGTTGCGCCGCGACCCGGCCACGCAGACGATTCCCATCGTGATGATCAGCGGCAACCTGCAGGCCACCGAGCAGTTCTACGTGCAGCGCTTCGGCGCCGACGACTTCATGAAAAAGCCGTTCGGTCGCAGCGAAGTCTTCGCCCGCATCCAGCACCTCACCAAGACTGGTCGGCTGGTGATCCGCGACCGCGGCCAAGAGGCCACGCCCGCGGACACGGATCCGGAACTCGAGCACGACGCGATTCCCGATATCGCCATGCCCGATCCGCACGACCTGTTTCGGTAGGCCCTAATTTGCAGCACCCCTGTAGGAGCGGCTTCAGCCGCGACGCTTTTGACTGTCGCCCGGCAAGACTCAAAAGCATCGCGACTGAAGTCGCTCCCACAGGAGCTGGTCCGCAAACAACCTCCCCACCTTCACGCTATGATTCCCCTTCACCCGGGGGAGCAACCGTTTGAACCGCCTGAGCATCGTCCTGCCCGCCAAGAACGAGGCGCCCGCGCTGGCTGAGTTGCTGCCGCGCCTGCGCGCCATGCATCCGGACGCGGAAATCATCGTGGTCGACGACGGCAGCACCGACACCACGCGCGATGTATGCGCCGGTGCTGGCGTGCAATGCCTTTCGTCCCCGTATTCCATGGGCAACGGCGCGGCCATCAAGCGCGGCGCGCGCATGGCTACCGGCGATATCCTGGTCTTCATGGATGGCGACGGCCAGCACGATCCCGCCGACGTGGCGCGCCTGCTGGAAAAGCTGGAGCAGGGCTACGACATGGTGGTCGGTGCGCGCGACTGGGGCAGCCAGGCCGGCGTCGGCCGCGGCCTGGCCAACTCCTTGTACAACTGGCTCGCCAGCCGCATGACCGGCCACCACGTAGCCGATCTCACCTCCGGCTTCCGCGCCGTGCGTGCCGGGAAATTCCGCGAGTTCATCCACCTGCTGCCCAACGGCTTCAGCTACCCCACCACCAGCACCATGGCGTTTTTCCGCAGCGCGTACCCGGTCACCTACGTACCGATTACCGCCGCGCAGCGCCTGGGTAAAAGCCACATCCGTCCCCTGCACGACGGCGTGCGTTTCCTGCTGATCATCTTCAAGATCGCCACGCTGTACTCGCCGCTGAAGCTGTTCGTGCCGGCCAGCGGCGTGTTTTTCCTGCTGGGCTTGGCCAACTACGCACGCACCTTTTTCCTGTACGGGCGGCTGACCAACATGAGCACGCTGATGTGGAGCGCGGCGGTGATCGTGTTCCTGATCGGGTTGATCTCGGAGCAGATCACGGCGTTGACGTATCGGCGCGATGAGTGAACTGGCCAAGCCCGTTGTACTGGTGCTGGCTTCCACTTATCCCCGGTGGGCCAATGACGTCGAACCGGGTTTCGTCCATGAGTTGTGCCGCCGTCTGGCAGCCGGCATGGATGTCATTGCGCTGGTGCCTGATGCGCCGGGTGCGGATTCCAGCGGCATGCTCGATGGGGTGCAGGTCATCCGCTATCGCTATGCGCCCCGTCGCCTGCAGACCTTGGTCAACAACGGTGGTATCGCCACGAACCTCCAGCGTCATGCGTGGAAATGGTTGTTGATACCGGGGTTCGTGCTGGGCCAGTACGTGGCGGCGAGGCGGTTGCTCAAGGAGCGACGCGTTGACGTCATTCACGCGCACTGGCTGATTCCTCAAGGGCTGGTTGCGCTTGGCCTGAGGCGTCGTTTCGCCATTCCTTACCTGGTGACGTCGCATGGCGGTGACTTGTTCGGTTTGCGCGGGCGCGTACTCAATGCGTTGAAGCGGCGTGTGGCGGCAGCGTCCTCGGCCATGACGGTCGTCAGCAGTGCGATGCGGGACGAGGCGATGGCCATTGGCCTCAAATCGCCGGAGCTGGTTGTGTTGCCCATGGGGGTCGACCTGCGCGAGCGTTTCGTCCCTGGCGCAGGAGACGAACGCGCAGCTGACGAGCTGCTTTTCGTGGGCAGATTGGTGCCGAAGAAGGGACTGCCCTATTTGCTTGACGCGATGCCCCGGGTGCTTGCCCGACGGCCATCTGTCCGATTGAGCATCGCGGGCTTCGGACCCGAAGAGGCGTCGTTGCGTGCCCAGGCCTCGCGGCTTGGCATCGAGAGCAGCGTGAATTTTCTGGGCGCCATGCCACAAGCATCGCTGCCGCAGCTCTATCGTCGCGCCAGCGTTTTCGTCGCTCCCTTCATCCGCGATGACTCCGGCAACCAGGAGGGCCTGCCGGTGGTGCTGATGGAGGCGATTGGTTGCGGCTGTCCGGTCGTTGTTGGCGAGGTGGCAGGTGTCCATGATCTCCTTGGTGATGCGGCTACCGAAGTCTGTGTCGACGCAAAGAATGCAGATGCACTGGCCACAGCCATCCTGGCCACGCTGGACGACCCAGAGCAGGCACAGGAACAAGCGAAGCGCATCCGTGATGTGGCGGTCAGTCGCGTGGATTGGAGTGTCATTGAAGAGGGCTATGCCGATCTGATCGCCGGCTGCGCGCGCGCAATGCCGTCGAAAAGGGAGCGCACATGACGCATGTACTGGTTTGCGGCGGCGCCGGCTATATCGGCGCGCACATGGCGAAGGCCCTGGCGCGCGCGAATTGCAAGGTGACGGTGTTCGACAATCTTTCCACCGGACATCGCGCGGCGGTTCGATGGGGCGATCTGGTCGAAGGTGACCTGCTCGACAAGGTGGCGCTCGCGCAGTTGTTCGCGGCCCACCGCTTCGATGCGGTCATGCACTTCTGCGCCTTGTCGCAAGTGGGCGAGTCGGTGCGCAATCCGTATGCGTACTACGAGAACAACGTCACGGGTACGTTGAATCTGCTGGAGTCCATGCGCCTTGCGAGCGTCGACCGACTGGTTTTTTCGTCCACCGCCGCCGTCTATGGGTTGCCGGTGGCGGATTACCTCGACGAATCGCACCCGGCCTTGCCGATCAACCCTTATGGCGCCAGCAAGCTGATGGTCGAGCGCATGCTGGCGGATGCCGCGCAGGCCTATGGGCTACGTTCCGTGGCCTTGCGCTATTTCAATGCAGCCGGCGCAGACCCCGATGGCGAGATCGGCGAATCGCATACGCCGGAAACCCATCTCATCCCCAACGTGCTGCGCAATGCACTGGGCGAAGGCGATGGTTTGCGGATATTCGGCAACGACTACGGAACACGGGATGGCACATGCGTGCGCGACTACGTGCACGTTGACGATCTTGCATCGGCCCATCTGTTGGCCATGCGCCACCTCGACGCCCACGATGGCGCGCATCACTTCAATCTCGGCAGCGGCCATGGCTACTCCGTGATGGAAGTCATCGACGCCGCGCGCCAGGTTACCAGCAAGTCGATTCCCTTCGCCGTTGAGCCACGCCGCGCAGGTGATCCGCCAACGCTGGTGGCCGACAGTTCGCGCGCCGCCGAGGTGTTGGGTTGGCAGCCATCGTTTGACGCGATGCCCGCCATCATTGAAACCGCATGGCGGTGGCATCGCACACCGCGTTATTGAGCGCTGGCCTTTTGGCGGGGACGATCGGGCACGCGCGCGCCAAGCGCAAGCAGGTGTGGTTCGAGTCTGCCGATCAGCTGGGCCCAGTCGTCTATGGGCACGTCAGCCACCTTCGGTCGATCGAGTTGAAGCAGCAGCGCACGAGCGAGGTCAGCGGCATCGTCCGCGTGGTACAGGCACGAACGCATGCCCGCGAGCAGGTGCGACATCGCTCCAACGTCCGCGGCGGCAACGGGCAGCCGGCAGGCCAGCATTTCGTATGCTTTCTGCGGAAAACAATAGCGGCCAAACGCCGTGTCGCGAATGCAGATCGCTCCCACATCGAGCGCGTTGAACAAATCTGCCGTGCGGACGTGGGGCAGCATGCCCAGATGGTGAACACGCTGACCGGTCGGCGGCGGAAACCCCGGGTCTACCGGGCCAGCCAACACCAGGTGTACGTCGTCACGCTGCTGTGCAACGGTCTTCCACGCTTCATAGAGCGTGCCGATGCCTTTGTCGCGGTAGAGACCACCCGCAGTACCGATCAATCGTGCATCTGCGGGCAACCCCAGTGACTGACGGGAGGCCAATCGATCCTTCGGGCGGAACACGGATCGATCCACCGTACTCGGCATGGCGATGATCTCGCCTTGCGCGCCGTAGCCACCAACGACCAGTTCGCGCAGTGGTTCGCTGGTGGTGGTCACCAACGCTGCGCCACGCACGGCACGCCGCAGCGCAGACACCATGCCGGGTATGCGCGCCTGTCCAAAGCCTTCGAAATTGTCGTAAAGGTCTACGGCGTAGGGCACATCCAGACGCAGCGACAGCCATCGTGCAAGGGCGACATGCGGGATGTCGGATGCTCCGATCAGCAGGTCAGGTGCATAGCCGCGCAGGCGCTTCAGGAGGTGGTGCGGGTAGCCGACCAGCCCGGGTATGTACAAACGCCCCAGCGAGCGCGACTCCCAGGTCAGCCTGCCCGGCGCTGCATCATGCTCCCACTGCCCCTCGTCGTGGCCCTGGTAGCTGAGGCAGAACCCGCGCACGTCGTGGCCCAGTCGAGCCAGTTGAAAAGGGATCTCGTACAGCCGCGCGTAGCGGTCAGCAATGACATCCTTGCCCATGTACTTCCGCTTGCACAGAAAGGCTATGCGCATGCTCAAGCTTCCCGCCGCACGGATAGCGCGAGTCTGGAAAGGGTTGGGTAACGGAACGGCGCCTGCATCTGCATTACGGTGTGTACCCTCAGGCCTCGCGTGACAGAAAATTCTTCGCCGCCGCCAGCGCCGCGCCTACCACCTGATCCATGTTGTAGTAACGGTATTGCGCAAGTCGTCCGACAAAAGTCACGTCGGCCTCCTGCTTCGCCAGCTCTTCGTAGCGCTTGAACAGTGCCTCGTTCTCGGCGCGCGGCACCGGATAGTACGGGTCGCCTTCGTCCTGCGGGTACTCGCGCACGATTGACGTGCCGGCATGCTGCTGTCCGGTCAGGTGCTTGAACTCGGTGATCCGCGTGTAAGCATGATCGTTCGGGTAATTCACCGTACCCACGTCCTGGTACTGGTTGGTAGCTGGCAGATGTTCGTGCTCGAAACGCAGTGAACGGTAGGGCAGGCGGCCGTGGCGATAGTCGAAGTAGGCATCGATCGGGCCGGTGTAGACGATATGGCCGTGATGGTTGCGGGCCCGTACGTCGGCGAAGTCCACGCCCAGCTCAACGGTGATGTTGGGATGATCCAGCATGGCCTCGAACATTTTCGTGTAACCGCGCAACGGCATCGCCTGGAATGTATCGGTGAAATAACGGTCGTCCGTATTCGTGCGCACCGGGATGCGCGCCGCCACGCCAGCCTTCAGTTGCGACGGGTCCAGTCCCCATTGCTTGCGGGTGTAGTTGAGAAAAAACTTCTCGTACAAGTCACGGCCAACGGCGTTGAGCACCACATCCTCACTCGTTGCCACCGGCTCGCGCGGTTCACGCACGCGCTCGAAGAACGCCGCCGCCCCGGCTTCATCAAGGTCCAGCCCGTATAGCTGGTTCAGCGTGTCGCGATTGATCGGGAAAGGGTACGAAACCCCATCCACCACGCCGCGCACACGATGCTCGTACGGTCGCCACTCGGTGAAGCGCGACAGATACTCGAAGATGCGTTCGCCATTGGTGTGGAAAATGTGCGGCCCATAGCGATGCACCAGCACGCCGTGTTCGTCCAGTTCGTCGTACGCATTGCCGGCGATGTGCGGGCGCTTGTCGATGACGTGGACACGGTGGCCGGCGTCGGCCAACTCACGTGCCATGACGCTGCCGGCGTAGCCGGCGCCGACGATGAGAGTGGTTTCCTGGTTCATTCGGGAAGATTTGGCCTTGGCATAGAAGAGGGTGCGTTCTAGGAAAGCCAACCCTGCTCTCGCATGAAAGCTAGCAGGCGTGCGGTCGATTCGGATTGGTCCATGGCATCGAAGGCCATTTTTCGCAGACGGCTGCGTTCCGGGCTATTCGTATCGGAAAACGGCATTTCGACCAAGGTCTCTAGAAGTTCCTCCCAGCTGGAGAGTCGCGGCCCAGGCATCATGCTGGAAGGGTCGAATTGTGTTTCGCGATCTTCCTGCGAATAGCTGTCTCCATCCATGATGAGAAACAGCACCGGGCGATCAAGTAGCAGGAAGTCCATATAAATGGAGGAATAGTCCGTCACCAACGCATGGCAGTGGGGTAGCAATGGATACACATCGGAATGCGGGGCGCAGACATGCAAGTGGTCGCCCGTGATGCCCTGTGCATTGCGCTCAGACGGGTGAAACTTGAACAGGAATTCAATGCCATGTGTCCTGGCGAACGTATCCAAGCGTTGCATGGTGGCCGCATCGAGTTCCATTGGCGCCTTCAGGGAATCGCGCATGGTCGGCACAATCAATACCAGGCGCTTGCCAACGGCCAGCCATTCGGCGAGTCGTGAAACCACTTGTCTATCCACGTTATGCCATGCAAGGTCGAGCGCCCTGCCGTGCAGTTCACGCGCGAACCCGTTGCGGGGATATCCCGTAATCGGGAAATGCCGTGCAAGAAACGCGTGAGAGAAGACCTTGTCCCGGTAAAACACGGAGGTTGAGCACACCGCGGCGTAGCGGACAGACCGGCCGCTGACGCGGTACAAAAACATACGCAACGCGAAGGCCCACGATCTCGATGCCCATCGTGCACGGCCGACCTCGTGGCGCCAGCGGTCGCGCTCGATACGCTTGAAGCCGACACCGTGCCATAGCTGCACGACGTGTGCGCGAACCAGAAGGAACCGGCGAAAATGGTCGTTCCAATCCGTAGAATCGACCACAGCGCAGCCGCAGCGCAACAGAAACCATATCGATTCAAGTCGTGGATATTGCAACACTTGAAGCTCGTGGACAGTGATCGCACCTGCTGCATCTGGGTATTCGCTGACAAACCGGATATCCAGGCCTGTGTGCCCCCCTGAGGCTTCGATGAAAAAATACTTGGCGTTGTCCAAAAATCGCCCATGCTGTCTGCCGATCACCGCGACCCAGTCCCTCCGTTTCGGGACCAGGAGCGCAATCGGTGCCACAAGCAACCAGCCTAGCAGCGCGTTAAGCAAGGACAGTGCGAGTGTTCCAAGCTCGCGCAACCACCTAGCGGCGGACATCGATTACTTCGCCCGTGGCATCCGCCAGTAACGCGGATAGCGTCGCTTGCGCCACACTGTCCGCGTTAAGCAAAGCGTCGGCGGGCTCGTTGCCGAAGTTCTCGGTACGCATGGGTGTGGCTGTGCGCTCCGGATTGATGGCATTGATGCGTACACCGAACGGCAGGTATTCCTGCGCCAAACCTTGCATCAGGTTCACTACCGCGGCTTTGCTTGCTGAATAGACCGCGCTCATGGCACGTCCACGCGTGTACGAGCTAGACGTGAACAGCGCGATGCTGCCGCCGGTTTTCCGCATCGCTTCGAATGCCTCGCGCGCCACAACCACGCTGCCACGGACGTTTGTGGCGATCTGCTGATCGATGGTGTCATAGTCCTGCCCGGCCAGCAGACCCGTGTGCAAGGCACCCGCCGTATTGGCGACAAAATCCACACGGCCGTGCATCTCGCAAGCACGTGCCAGCGTTGCGCGCACCGCTGATTCGTCGGCCACGTCTACGCCATTACTACGCGACACAGCAAAAACATGCGCGCCAGCCTGGGCAGCCAGCATGGCGATGCGTTGGCCGATGCCGCGGCTGGCACCGAACACCACCAGCACCTTGCCTGCCAAGGCCGTGCCGTTATCGGCAAGCGGTGCTGTGCGCGTGCGCAGTTGGAAAAGCCGATCCGCAAGGTAAATATCCGAGGGATAAGTGATCTTGATGTTGTTGATGTCGCCGGCCACCACTTTTACGGGAGCAAGCTCAAAATGCAGTACCAGCCCGCAATCGTCGGTGACATTCAAATCGGAAGTCGTGGCCGCCAATGCATGCGCACGGCGCAACAAACCGGCGCGAAAACCCTGCGGGGTCTGTCCCAGTCGCAAGGCAGCGCGTGCCGGGATGGAGGCAATGCAGCCATCGGCGCGCGTCGCGATCACCGTATCCGGGGAAAGGATGCCCGTGTCCACCGCATCAAATTCATCCAGTGCGTCCAGGCATCTATCGATGGTGGCCGCATCCAGCAGCGGTCGCACCGCATCGTGTACAAGAATTTTTGCGCCATCGTTCATGACGGTCGCGACCCCAGCAGAAGAACTGGACTGGCGGGTCGCGCCACCCTGCACGATCTTCGTGACTTTGCGATAGCCGGCTCTGCGCACTATCTCCTCGGTCAAAAGGCGCTGCTCAGCAGCCACGACCAGCACGATTTCGCCGATACGCACATGGCGTTCGAATGCGTCCAACGTGTGTTCCAGCACGCTCTTTCCGGCCAGTTTCAGGAACTGCTTCGGCGTTTCCGAGCTGAAACGCAAGCCCGAACCTGAGGCCAGAACAATGGCGACGGCGTGAGTTGTGGTCATGTCTCGCTTCGTGTTGGGAAGATGCTGTCCAGCAGAACCAAATTCTGGTGTCTTGAATAGTGTATTCGGTTGCACTGTGAAACCGCGCCCCGATCAAGATTTGTTCTACGCGAAGATTCGGTCGTACTGAGTTGGATCCAATTTCGCGTATCGGGTTGATACCGGAAGAGCCCCCCTAAATTCGGTCCGCTCAAGCGCACCGTTCAAGCTGACCCGTGAGTTCATTCAGGACTTCTGGGAGCCTGGATCGATCTCCGACTTGGAGGCGCCGCGCAAGACTTTTGCCTCGCCCCTCAGTGTCAATCTCGAGTGTTGCAATCAATGCTAAGCGGGATTGGCCTTGCGCGAGGCGGAGGGGACGCAAGGGTGGCTTGTATAAGCTTCTCGTGTTTGTCCACGCTCGTGTCTACGTCGAATTGGCGAAGCCACTCACCCAAATCAGCTCGAATGGCTCTTGGATTCAAAATTTGGGCGACCATGGCATCAGCTAATGCGTTGACATCTTCAACAGGAACAAGAGTGCCAAACGCCCCATCTGCAAGGATTTCCCGAGGCCCGCTGTGACAGTCAGTGGCTATGACGGTAGCACCAACCGCAAGTGCCTCGATCAGGACAGTTGGCAAGCCCTCGAACCGTGAAGACAAAACAAAAGCATGGGACCTTGCCATGTATGGGTAGGGGTTATGTTGATAACCAACGAGCTCGCAGGCGTCTGTGAGGTTGTTTGCCATGATCTGCTGCTGTAGAAGCTCGCGATCGGGTCCCTCGCCAAGAATCAGCAAGCGCGCGGGCGTCACCTTAACTACGCGGGAAAACGCATCGATCAAGACATCAAAACCTTTTGCCGGTTGAAGGCGCCCTGCAGCAACCAATACGGGTGGTTTTCCGGGCCCGAACCAAGGATGGCTCAACGGTTCGCGCGCGCGAGCGATCAAGCGTTCTGAAATAACGGGATTATAAATTACGGTTACGTTCTTTCGCAGATGTGGGAAATGTCCGATCAGATCTCTTGCGACACCCTTTGATACGGCGATGATTTCAGCGTATCGGAAACATAGATCTACCATCCAAGGCGTAAGGAAGCGGTGCCTTCCTCTGAATCTTCGGCTGTCCATACCCCAAGTATTGTCCTGTCGAATAACACATCGGGTATTCACTCGGGCAAGGAAAAGCGCATATAGCGCGGGCAGCCCGGTATAGTGTTCACTTGCTATAAGCACGCTTGGGCGAACTTGGCGGAGGTAGCGAGCAATGGCTGGTACAGCGCGGAGTGGGCGGGATGCTCCAAGTTTGATCTGTCTGACATTGGCTGGTAAATATTCAGACCTTTCACCATCTTCACGAACTATCAACAAATCGATGATGTAATTACGGTTGCTCAGTTCTTCTGCTAAGGAAAGCAGCATTCCAACTGCACCATCGCCGCGTAGATTCGATATCAGCATCGCCACGTGCAGCTTTGGCTTTTTATGATGTGAGGTCGTCAAGCGCGCAATCCCCAGTGTTTATGTCTCTGTCCTTTGCGGCCCCATAGCCCGTCCCAGACACCAGCAATAGTCGCCCACGTTTGCAAAACTCGATTAGGCTCGTATATCAATGTCCCAATTAAGCGAAAAAATGATGCTGGCACTGTATTATAGTAGGCAGAAAGGCCGAAATGTTTCTTGGCCAGAAGAATGCGATTTCGGACATAATAGTACCGCTTCCATGGCCTCATTCGAAATGTGTAAAGCGTTTTACCAAGAATCTTCACTGGATAGCGCGTGGCTAGGGGGTGATTAATGCGGCTTGAGCCAATTATGATAATGCTTGCTCCAGCCTTTCTTGATCGCAGGCAATACTCAACGTCGTCGAACTGGAAGAAATATCCTGCGTCGGGATATCCAATTTTCTTTATAATTTCAGCGCTTATCAATATACCGAGAAATGGTACGCTACTTACCTCCATAACGGGACGAAGGTCAGAGGATCGCAATAGTGGTCCGCATGTGCTGGAGGACGGTATTATGGGCCAAGCTAAATTCTCTCCTGAAACGGCCGCAGAGGAATAGATGTTGGAGGTATCGAGCGGCTCATTTAATAGTTGTTCCAAGGCATCCGGGCATGGCTCCGCATCGTCGTCCATCATCCAAACCCAGTCACATCTCCCGTCCATAGCTATTTCCATGCCGTGAGCGAACCCGCCGGCTCCCCCGATATTTGAGTCAAGCTTGGACAGGCGTCCTTGGGGAATGTGCTCAACTAACCAATCTTCAACCCATTCTTGCGTCCCGTCAGTTGACGCATTATCTATAATGAGTACCTGTTGTGGTTTGTTGGTCTGGTTGGCGATGGCTTTCAGGCATCTCTCTAAAAGCTCGCGGCGATTAAAGGTTACGATGATAGCCGTTACTAAGCGTTTTGCGTCGTTCATGACTGAGACTCAACTATGTTCACGTATTCGCTAGCTTCAATCCTCCTGCGTTCGAATTCGCCGTAAATCTGGTGAGAGACATCAACTCTATTAGCCAACGTTTCTTTCGCATGCTTCAGGATGTCCGCGATTTCGTCATCGTCAGGGCAAACTGGGTACTCGCGAATATTTTCATATCCGAGCAGTAGTTGGATCGATGTGGTTTTATGGGAGTTTGATGTCAAGAAGATACATGGTACACCGTTAGCGCTAGCCATAATGGCAGGATGATATCGCCCTGTTATATATATCTGAGCTCCGGCCAGCACGCCCATGGCGGCCATTATGGGTGTTCTTTTGGGGAGGAAGAAAACATTACATTCTTTTGCTGCCTTTTCTAAAAAGTTGTCTCCGTCGCATGTTTCAACACAAATCACGCTTTGGCCAACTTCCTTTAGATGGTTTATGAGCTTAACAAATTGGTCGTGTATCTTTTCTTTGTAGCGCCAAGCACTTGAACTTCCCGAGATGCACACATAGGGACGGTCGAAAACTAGGTCGGTCTTTGGTAAATTATCCGGGTGAGATATGCATAGTTTCGGTTCTTTTCGAACTGCTTCCACGCAATACCTTATTCTCGGTCCCCAAGTGAAGAGAGCGTCTGGGATGTGACGAAGATTACTTTCCCCGGATAATGCGGCGACATATTCGTATGACTTTGATTCACGTACTGAGATTAATTTGCAGTACTTCAGTAGTGACTTTGCTGAGCGAAGCAGAGGTAGATTTTCTCCGCTATAAGGGCATGAAGAGATCATTGCGTTCAGCAGATATACGGGTCTTTTTAGCTCTTTCGCTAGCGCAATAACGAAGAGAAGGTAAAGCGCATCTCTCTGTGTGGGGTTGCCGAAAATTAAGGTTCCCTCACCATTTATTATTATTCCTTCAGATTGCAGAATTTTGTTCTCTAAATTAGACAACTCCGGCGCTGATTTGGAGAATTTTCGATATTTTATTATGCTTTTATTCGGATCGTTAGTTATATAATCGTGGCTTGCGCCGAATATTTTGTCGATCCATTGCATCGCGCGAAATATTTTAGGAATATCTCTCCTTATGCTAAATAGTTTGTCGTATATGGATCTGGGTACGATGCCGCCATCTTTTAGTGGAACCTTTGCATATGCAGCCCAAGCTCCCGGGTCGCTGGCGCTTTCTGTTGCATCATATTCTTCTATGATGTTGTTTATTTTAAGGAGCTCCTCAAGAGCATTGCCTGTTGTTCTGCACCCAAAGTTGGGCAGCTCTCGGAGATTATTTAAATATAGATGCATTTCTTTTAGGGATTTGATGGGTGCTGCAGGAAGATGTTATTTTAAATATTTATAGATTAACTATTTTCTTGCAATATTTTAAGGAAGATTCTTTATGTGCAATGACTAGGATGGTTTTTGTATCGGATAGCCCTTGAATGGACTCATTCAACGCATTCTCAGTTTCTCCATCCAGCGCGCTCGTGGCCTCGTCCATGAACAGCACTGGCGGGTCACGGTACAGCGCGCGAGCGATGCCGATACGCTGGCGTTGGCCGCCGGAAAGGCGTATGCCGCGGTCGCCGATGGACGTGTCGTAGCCGTCCTTGAGTTCATCCACGACGAAGTCGTGGATCTGGGCAGCGCGCGCGGCGCGTTCCACTGCGGCCATGTCGATGTCTTTGCGTGCGACGCCGAAAGCGATGTTTTCCGCCACGCTGGCGTCAGCCAGGTAGATGTGTTGCGGCACGTAGCCGATGGCGCGCTGCCATGCAGCGACGTTGCCGGCGTCGATTACGGTGTCGTCAACGTACATGGTGCCGGACTGCGGCTGCAGCAGGCCGAGCAAGATGTCCATCAACGTGCTTTTGCCAGCACCGGTCTTGCCGGTGATGCCAATACTGGTGCCCGCGGGAATACGTAGGTCGAAGTGATCCAGCACGGGCTTGTCGGGCGTGGAGGGATAGGCGTAGCAGATGTCCTGCAGGTGGATTTCCTCGCTTGGCGCCAGCATGGGCCCGAGGGCGGCCGTTTCGGCGTCGGGCAGCAGCAGGTCGTGGTGGATGGCATCCAGTGCCGCCGATGAGAACTTCAGCTTGGCGAGGCCGCGATACATGATCTGCGCCGAGGGCAGCAGGCGGTAGGCAGCGAAGCCGTATAGGCCAAGGGCTGGCAATACGTGGGCGATGTCGCCGCGATTGAGCATCAGCATCAAGGCCAGCAGGATCAGTCCGCAGTAACCCACGGCTTCCACGAAGTACAGCGGCGACTGGCTCAGCGTGTCGCTAGTGGCCATGTGCCGCGACAATTGGCGCGATGCCCTGTTGAATTTTTCCTGGTAAGCCATCGCCGCGTGGGTCACCTTGACGTCCTTGATGCCGCCCAGCACCTCGTTGCAGGACTGGAAGCGGTGCGCGTTGGCGGCTTGCCGCTCCGTGCCGATGCGCACCAGGCGCTTGCGCACCAGGCCGTAGATGCCGCCGTACAGCAGCCCCACCACGATCACGATGGCCAGCGCGGTCGGCGGGTTGTACAGAAACACCAGCAACAGGACGGCCAGCACCACTGCGCCTTGGGCAATCAGTTGCGAGAGAGGCTGGATTAGGTTGAACAGCAACTGATCCACCTCGGATAGCACATTGCGGCTGAGCACTGACGGGTTACGTGTCAGGAAAAACTCGTAGGGTTGGCGCAGATAACGCGACAACAGGCGCGCGCTCACGGAATGGCGCAGCAGGTGGATGAAGCGGTTCAGCAGGTGCAACACGATTGTCTTGAACACGGACGAACCCAGCACCGTGGCAATGGATACCAGCCCCAGCGCGATCAGGAAGCTGCGTGCGTCCTCGAAGCCTAGTCGGTCGTAGGCCAATTGCAACCAGTGGTTCTGATGGATCACGTCGGGACGGCCAAGCACGGAAAGGAACGGCATAATCGACAACACGCCACCGGTTTCAGCCAGCGCCATCAGGGCCACCAGCATCAGCATCCATGCGGACTTGCGCCGCTCGGCTGGGGTAAAAATTGCCCATATCTTTTTGAGGTCGTTTGTCATTCGGTAATCGCGGTGTCCCTGCGCTTGGATGGCCAGCGTAGCCTGTCCATATTGCCTGCGATAACGGGCTAAGTGTGCCGTTGTTTTTAAGTGTGCCGTTGTTTTGCTTTGGTTACACGTGATGTGATGAGGTATCTGATTTTTCGGGTAGGTGACCGGAAGCTTCGCGGCTGTGGCCGCTGTTCTACGAGGCGGGTACCTGTTGGGAAGCTCGAATAACGTCCGTCCTTGGTCCGAAGAACTGGTCAACCCAGCACTTTCAAGACATTGGCTTCCAATGCATTGGAGCGCGGCCGTAGCCGGGATGAAGAGCGAAAGTCGGCTATTTGACGTTCCCCCACTTTGCTTCCTTATTGGCGGGCCAGCATCGCGCGTAATTCACTCAAACTACCGTCAAGCCGCCCACCTATGTTCAGCGCCTCCAATTGTCGCAATGCTTTCTCGGCTTCTGCCTTCCGCCCCTGCGCTGCCAACATGCGCACTAATGTAATCCGGTAGGCTGGTTCGTCGGGTTTCGCCTTGACGGCTTCTTCGGTCATACGCTCACCCAGGTCGTGGTCATGCAGCACGTTCCAAGCGTAGTCGCCATAGGTGGCAAGAAGCCGGGGTCTGGGGCCGGGGTGGGACAGTGCTGCGATGAACGCCTCCATCATCCGATCAGGAGGTAGGTCGCAGTTTCTCTCCCTAGCGCACTGCGTCAGCGCGCCCAGTGAGCTTTCGTCTTGTACCCCGGGCTTGGTCGCTTTCAGCTTGGCGATCATGCTGTCCCACCACGCATCCTTCAGTGGCAGGTGCATCCGCGCGTTCATGAAGATCAGTGCCTGCTCCGGAAGGATGGAGGAGTTGGGCAGCGCAGCGGATTTCTCCAGTGGAGCATACGCCAGCCGGGTGAACGGCGAGTCAGGTTGGTAGTGGGAATAGATGATGTAGGTGCGGCCCAACTCGTACTGCGCGCGGGGCGACTGCGGGGCGCGGGTGGCGAGATCTTCGGCGAGCCGCAACGGGTTGCCCCAGGCGTGAGCGGTGAGCGCAGTGAGGGCGGCCCAGCTCAGCAGCAGGCCGGCGAGCAGGGTGTAGCGGGGGAGCGCGAAAGGCTGGGATTGGACAGGGTGTTCGTCATGTGCGGTCGCGACTGAAGTCGCTCCTACAGAGGGGCGGGGCGGGGCGGCGAGGTAGGGAATGATGGTGAGCATCAAGCCGAAGCTGGCGAAGTAGTTGCGGTGCTCGTAGATCAATTCCAGCGGCAGGACGGTGCCGGTGAGAAGGTGGCAGCCGAGGAACAGTGCGATGCCCAATGCCGTCAGCGGCCTGCGCTTGCGCATCCAGAACATCAGGGCTGCCATGCCGGCAAGAAACAGCATGCCGGCCAGCGTGGTCCACGGCGCCAGCAGACCGGTGGAGACGGAGAAATCGTCGTGATAGAACGACAGCGCACCCGGCGTCGGGAACAGGGTCCACACGACGTAATCAGCGACGATGCGTGCTTCGCTGAGCAGGCGCGTGCTCATGGTGAAATCGCGGGTGGACCACTGACTCGGGTGGAACAGCCCCGGCAACAGCCAGACCAGTCCTATGGTCAAAGGCAACAGCAATACCACGACGAACAGGCCGATGATGCGGTAGTCGGGTTTGTTGCGATGGGTGGGGTGCGTCCTGCCTGCCTCTGATGTGGCAGCCATTGCTGGTGGTGCCCGGAAATTCAGCACGATCCATTCGACCAGGAAGGCGTATAGCGGCAGCATCACTGCCGTTTCCTTGGCGAGCAATCCAAATACGGTGCCGAGGATGAGGCTGAAAATGCAGAGCAACAGGCCCGTGCCGGCTCCCTTGCTGGTACGAGGTGCCAGCATGCGCTGACGCCCGGCCATGTAACCGATCAGGCCCAGCAACACGAACAGGTTTGCCATGCTCTCCATGCGCTGCACGACATAAACCACTGCCGTGAGGTTGATCGGCAGCAACATCCAGGCTCCGGCAATCAGCGCCGCCGTGACGCCCGTGCGCTCCCCCGATCCTGTAGCAGCGGCTTCTGTGGGAGCGGCCTCAGCCGCGATGCTTTTGCTTGCCACCACCAGCAACGCCCGCGCCAGCAAAAACACCAGCAAACCGTTCAGCAGATGGATGACCAAGTTGGTCAATTTCATCCAGAACGGGTCGAGCCCGGTTGCCAGGTAATTGGCGGCAAAACTGAGCGACGCCAATGGACGCTTGAATTCGCTGGACGGCGAGGAAAGCGCAGCGCGAACCAGCGAAGGCAAGCTGGCGTCGGGCGGTTGCACGCCACGGTTCTCGACGATGTTGGGGTAGTCGTCGAACAGGAATCCACCGCTGAGGCCGGACCAGTAGACGGCTATCGTGGCGAGTATCGCCGCCGCGAAAATCAGATTGGGCAGCAAGCGACGGGTAGATGCGCGCATTATCGAGTGACGCCCCGATCAGGATTCGAAGGCCCAGTATTGACGTTTGCGGCGCGTGCGTCGAGGTTCAACTGATGACGCAAATGAGTCAGCTCGTTGGGCCAGTAGTGCTGATATGAAAGAACCCATTCGTGCAGCATCGGCATCCCAAAGCGTGCGGGCATGGTTTGCCCTTTGACCTGTTCATAGTGGTCGAGCAACTGCAGACCCTGCCGAGGGTAGCTGGCTGAACCAAGCGCTGCCGCGGCCTTCAGAGCAAGCGCAGGGCGTACCTGGAGATCCAGCGCCCGTCTGAAATCCAGCAACGCCGCATCGGCCTGGTGGCGTGCCAGTGCAACTGAGCCGCGCAGGTAGACCAGATCTTGTTGCCGCCCTGCGCCAGCCAGCCTGGGGTTCTGCAAACCCGCATTTATGAGGTCAAGAAGTACCTCGGGAGTCAGCCCGGGGCAACTACCCGCCATCGCGACTGGCAGGGTGCGTTCAAACCAGTGGGCGAACAGCGAGCCAGTATTCGCGCTGCCTTGCATCGCTACGCGCGCGGCATCGATGTCCGCTTGTGTGATGCCGCCGGTGAGGCAGTGCGCACCGATCAGGTTGAAAGCCAACTGGCTTTCATCGGGCTTGGTTGCCAGAAGCGCCTGCAATCGTTTAGCCGCCTCTTTTGGTTGCCCCGATTGCATCAGGATTTGTGCCGCGTTGGCCTGTGCACGCGGCGAATCCGGATTGATCTGTGCCCAGACCAGGGCCTGGGTACGCACATTTCCCCACACGGTGGCGCGCGCATGCGTCATCAGCGCCAGGCCCAGCGGCAGTGCAATCATCAGAATCTGCTTGGGTAGTTTCAGCTTGCGCGTGTCCGCGAGCCATAAGCCCAGGGGCCAGAACATCAGCAAGGCCGGTACGTAATTGCGGTGTTCGAAGTACAGCTCCAGCGGAACGGAGGTGGACTCAAGCAGGTGGCCGGCGAAAAAGAACAGTACGGCGAGAGACCATGCCGTATAACGCCGTCGGAACCACCACGCCCCCGAGATGAGTACGACCACCGCCAGGAGCGCCCATAGGGTGGAGAGCGGATGGATCAGTGAAGTCGATGCGGCGTATTGGTCATTGAACAAGCCGCTGGAGAACGGGCGGGGTAACCATAGCAGTGACAGGTAATCCATCACCACGCGCGGCTCGGTCAGTAGACGTTGCGCGTAGGTCCACGAGCGGATGCCTGCATTGCCGCCGTGGAGTATCCCGGTTGCACCAATACGCACCAGGTACAAGCAAATGCCCATTGTGGGAATGATGGCGAAGAGCCAAATTACGAGACGATGTGCGCGCTTTTCCCGCGCTGGAAGGACGTGGCGTCGTGAACCCAGCAGAATCGCCTCGATCACCAGCGCGTAACAGGGCAGCAATATGCCGTTGGCCTTGGAAAGCACACCCAACACGGTGAATCCACCCAGCCCGAGTACGCTCCAGATCAGCCCGGAGCGCAGATGTCCCCCGACCAAGCGTTCGCGCCCGTGGAGCCAGATCAACAAACCGGCAAGCACACAGGTGGCAGGCAACATGGCTTCGCGTTGCACGATGTACAGCGTGGTGGAAACCCACAACGGATGCAGCAACCAGAACGAAGCGCCCAGCAATGCCGCATTACGGCAGCGCGTAATTTCCAGGTTCAACAGACTGCCTAGCCGGTTCAGCAACGCAAACAGCAGCAGGCCATTAGCGACGTGCAGTATGAGATTTGTGCGCTTGAACGGTAACGGGGCAGCAGGCCAGTTACGTGCGTCAATCAGGAATGTCAACAACGTAAGAGGCCGGCCGGTGGGGTCGGCGGTGCCGGAAGTGATGTAACGCCAGAAGGAGAACCAGTTATCGATCGGTCCGGGGGCGCTCAACGCTGGAAGATTGGCAAAATCATCAAAAAGAAAACCACCATTTAAACCAGGCCAATAGACGTAGATCGCCAGCAACACTAATGCGAACGGAAAGAGCAATGACGATGTTGAGAGATGAGGACGCGTCAAGAGATTGATCCAAACAAAAAGGCCGCACGAGGCGGCCTTTTTGTCTATGAGTGTGTGAGTTTACTTACGGCAGGACGACGGGAGGTATTTGTTGCTGACCGTGCCGCCGTTGCAGGTCCACGAAGTGCTACCAGCGGACGTAACGGGCGACAGCACCAGCGTTTTCGTATCGATCGCGGTGTTGGCCTTCTGCGGCGATGCCTTTGCAAAAGTAGCGGTGATCTTGCCGTCTGCCACCGCAACCTGGCTCACATAGCTACCCGTGATGCTTTCGGCTTTAGCAAGTCCAGCTGACGCGTTGGTGGACGGCATCCTGCCCGTGTTGCTGTAGAACTCGGCCACCGCAGTCTTCGCGCCGTCGGCGAGCGTGCTGCCTTCCGACACCTGCGAGCGAATGATGTAGTCCTGGTAAGCCGGAATCGCGATGGCGGCGAGGATCGCGATGATCGCGACCACGATCATCAATTCGATCAGGGTGAAGCCTTTCTGCATGTTCTTCATGGTGGTTCCCTTGTGTTCTGGTTAGCTAACCGGTGATGCCCCCTGAGCTCCAGTCCCGTACCCCCTAGGCGGGATGGGACTCCCCTTACTCGCGGTCAGGATGACCAGGAAGCTCACGGCAGATTCAAGCAGGTTGTGTGCCATATCTGCCGCTGGTGTATTTCCGCACATTTGTGCGTGCCCTGATTGTGCCCATGATCACGAAAGCACACAAGGTGATGTAGGACGAGCCGTTTGCAATGTTGGAATGCGGTGATGAGAGGGCCCGGCATATGTCGGAAACGGGCGAGTTGTGACGCTATTTGTCACTTTGTGCGTACCCTATTTCGTTCAAACCCTTACCTTCGGCAGGATGTCGGCAGATATTTCCTGTCCAACGTGCTGGGAGCACAGGTCCAGATGATGCTGCCTGCATGCGTGACGGGGGACAGCGCAAGATATTTGTCCGCGCCGCTGATGTACCTATTGGCCTTGGGGCCCTCATACAACACCTTGATCCAGCCTTGACTCACATCCACGCTGGATACGTATTTGCCGCTGATGGACTCCGTGGAAGCCAATCCAGCAGATTCGTTATTCGATGGAAACCGTCCCGTGTTGGACACGAAATCCCAGACGGCCGCTTTCGCTCCCGAGCCCAAGCTCATGCCCTCGGCCACCTGCGCACGGATCAAATAGTCCTGGTAAGCCGGGATGGCAATGGCGGCGAGGATGGCGATGATCGCCACCACGATCATCAACTCGATCAAGGTAAAACCGGCGGAAATACGTTGGCGCATGATGGACTCCCCTGTCAGTTGAGCGGGGAAGGCACGTTTTGTACCAATTGTGGGGAAATTATGTCGTTTGGCCGGTTGGGATCCGCAGGACGATGGGCACTGTCTTCGGGGATGAGATGGCCGTCACGGAATCAGGTGTATCCGCGACTGCCAGCCGGTGGGGCGACAACGGATTCCGGCGCATTCCAGCGTGCCACGGCGGACGAATGCGCAAAATACGCGCCCGTGTGGTGGACGCGACTTCGACACTGCGGCGTTGATGCAGCGCACCTTTGCCTGCCCTGCGTGCGCGGTTACCTTGGCGTTTTATTTACCAAGGACTCGCCATGAAACCTCTGATTGCCTGCCTGCTGCTTGCGCTCGCAGCGGCGCCTGCGCTGGCGGCTGATGTCGATGTGGTGGACACCACGTTCGTCAAGGCCGAAGGGGCGCACCCGTTCAATGTGCGCGATCTGGTGATGATGGATCGGGTGAGTGATCCGCAGTTGTCGCCGGATGGCAGTTATGCGGCGTTTGGTGTGCGCAGCACGGATTACGCCGCGAACAAGGGTGTCAACGCCATCTATGTGCTGGATCTGGGTAACGGTGGCCAGCCGAAGAAGGTGGTGGACAAGGGCAGCTCCGCGCGCTGGTCGCATGACGGCCGCAGCCTTTATTTCCTGGCGCCGGCCAAGGGCGTGACGCAGTTGTGGCGGCTAGATCTGACGGGCAGCAACGGGCTTGATCTCGCCCGGCACGGTGCGCCGGTGCAGGTGAGTCATGGGGTGCTGGATCTGGGCGGCTACAAGCTGTCGCCCGATGGCGGGAAGGCGCTGCTGTCGTATGAGGTGTTCACTGATTGCGCCAACCTGGCCTGCACGCATGAGCGGTTGGCCGCGCGGGAGAAGGACAAGGCCAGCGGCACGCTGTACACCAAGCTTTTTGTGCGCCACTGGGACACCTGGGCTGATGGCCGGCGCAATCAGTTGTATGTGGCGCGGTTCGACGGCAAGGGGCAGTTGCCTGCGGAGCCGACTTTGCTGAGCCGCGGCATTGATGGCGATGTGCCGAGCAAGCCGTTCGGCGACGACAGCGAGTTCACCTTTGCGCCGGATGGCAAGAGCGTGTTTTTCGACGTCCGCATCGCGGGTACCACGGAACCGTGGTCGACCAATTTCGATGTGTATCGCGTACCGGTGGATGGCTCGGTCGCGCCCACCAACCTCACGGCGGACAACAAGGCGTGGGACGGCTTTCCGGTGGCATCGCCGGACGGCAAGACGCTTTATTACCTAGCCATGAAGAAGCCGGGCGCCGAGGCCGATCGTTTCGCGATCATGGCGCTGGACCTGGCCACGGGCGCAAAGCACGAGGTCGATCCGCAGTGGGATCGCTCGCCCGGTGGCCTGACCATCTCGGCCGACGGCAAGACGTTGTATGCCACGGCGGATGATGAAGGTCAGCATCCGTTGTTTGCGATCGACACGTCCAGCGGCAAGGTGCGCAAGGTGGTTGGCGAGGGCACGGTGGGCGGCTATTCGCTGGCGGCCGGCAAGCTGCTGCTGTCGCGTGACGACCTGAAGCGGCCTGCCGATCTGTACTTGGCCAGTGCCGATGGCGGCCACTTGAAGCAGATCACCCATTACAACGCCGCGGACCTGAAAAACGCCCAGGTCGGTGACGCCGAGTTCTTCAACTTCAAGGGCGCCGATGGCGGGAACGTCCAGGGCTACGTGGTGAAGCCGGCGAACTATCAGTCCGGCAAAAAGTATCCGGTCGCGTTCATCATCCATGGTGGTCCGCAGGGTGCGATGGGCAACGGCTGGAGTTACCGCTGGAATCCGCAGACCTACGCCGGCCAGGGCTTTGCCGTGGTGACGGTGAACTTCCACGGGTCCACCGGCTACGGCCAGGCATTCACGGACGCCATCTCCGGCGACTGGGGCGGCAAGCCATTGGAGGATCTGAAACTCGGTTGGAAGGCTGCACTGGACAAGTACAGTTTCCTCGACGGCGACCGCGCCTGCGCGATGGGTGCCAGTTACGGCGGCTACATGACCTACTGGATCGCCGGCGTCTGGAACGAACCGTGGAAATGCCTGATCGACCACGACGGCGTCTTCGACACCCGCGCCATGTACTACGAAACCGAAGAGCTGTGGTTCGAGGAGATGGAGAACGGCGGTACGCAGTTCGACCACCCTGAGAACTACGAGAAATTCAACCCGATCAACCACGTCAAGAACTGGCGCGTGCCGATGATGGTGATCCACAGCGGCAAGGATTTCCGTATTCCACTCACCCAGGGCCTCAGTGCGTTCACCGCGCTTCAGCGCCGCGGCATCCCCAGCGAATTCCTCACCTTCCCCGACGAAAACCACTGGGTGCTGAAACCGCACAACAGCGTGCAATGGCACGATGCGGTGAATGCGTGGTTGAAGAAGTGGACGGCGGAGGGCGCGGTCTCGCGCTGAACCAGCAAATACCTGTGGGAGCGACTTCAGTCGCGATGCTGTTACTCTGAAATTTGTCGAAAGCAAGAGCATCGCGGCTGAAGCCGCTCCCACAAGAGCGTCATCACAACCACTTTGCCCGCTTCAGCCCCAGGTAAATACCGCCCACGATGCAGCCCATAACCACGATGATGGCGGGGTAAGCCCAGGGCCGGCTGAGTTCCGGCATGTGGGTGAAGTTCATGCCGTACCAGCTGGTGAGCAGGGTCGGGGCGGCCAGCATGGCGGCCCAGCCGGCGAGTTTTTTCATCACCTCGTTCTGGCCGAAGGTGACCAGTGAGAGGTTGACGTTGATGGCGGCGGTGAGCATCTCGCGCATGGCGCTGATCGACTCATTGACGCGAAACACGTGGTCGTAGACGTCGCGGAAATAGGCGCGCAGCTTGTCGGGGATCAGATTGGGGTGCAGCCGCACCAGCTGGCTGATGATGTCCTGCAAGGGTGCCACCGCCAGGCGCAGGGTCATCAGGTCGCGTTGCATGTCGTACAGGCGCCGCACGGTGCTGCGTTTGAAGGTTTCGGCGAAGATGTCCTGTTCCAGTTGCTGCAGTTCTTCGCGGAAGTCGCGCACGATCGGCAGCAGGTTGTCGACGATGAAGTCGAGCACGCTGTAGAGGCCGTAGCTGGGCCCTAGCGCCAGCAGTTCGGGAGTGTGCTCGCAGGTGCGTCGTGCAGGCGCGTACGACATCGATGCGCCGTGCCGCACGGTAACCAGATAGCGCGGGCCGAGGAAGATATGCGTCTCGCCGAAGGTCAGTTCGCCGCCGGTGAGCTGGGCGGTCTGCACCACCAGGAACAGCGAGTCGCCGTAGGTCTCGAGTTTGGTGCGCTGGTGTGCGTTGTGCGCATCCTCGATGGCCAGGTCGTGCAGGCCAAACTCCTCCTGCATCTTCTCCAGCAGCGTTTCGTCCGGTTCATACAAACCGACCCAGACGAAGGTGTCGGGCTGTGCCAGCACATCGCTGATTTCATCCAGCGTGATCTCGCCGACGCGTTGGCCATCGCGCCGATAGGCGATGCAGTTGACCACTTGCTGGTCGGGCGGCGCGGACGGGGCAACGGGCGGGGTGGCGAGATTCATCGACGCATGATGCCCCGCTGCCTGGAGTGGGGCAACGAAGGGTTTCAGGCGGGGCGGCGCAGACGCCAGGCCAGTACCAGCCAGATTGGCAGGGCAAACAGCAGCCAGGGCTGATTCTGTTGCACCACGCCGGGCAGCAGGTGCAGTAAAACCGCCACGACGGCGGCCAGCATCTGTACGGCGATCACACCGTCGATGAAACACGAAGGACTCACTCCGTTTCGCGCGCGCCACAGCGCAGGCAATAGCAGCCAGGCCAGCGGATTGAACAACAACAGGTTGGCGTTGGCCCAGGCCGAGTGATGCGTGGTCAGCGTCCACAACACCAGCAGTACGAGCCCCACGAACCCGGCGGCCAGCACGTACAACGTGCCCAGCAGGGTGAACCCGGTCGGCCAGAAGCGTCGTGCCAGCAACATCACCACGGCGATCGACAACCCCGCCAGGGCCAGTGGCCAGCGCAGGTCGGGCGCGCTGGCCGGTGGCATGTCGAGGCGGTTCGCCGAAACGATGCGGCTGTCCGATACCAGCGGCTGCAGTCCACCCTTGCCGTCGTCGACGCGCACGTTTTTGACGGCGCTTTGCAGGACCATCGGAATGAAGCTCTCCTGCCACAGCGTCAGCGGGTGGTCGGCGTACGGTCCCAGGCCCAGGTCGAGCACCAGCATCAGCGCCGGTTGGTTGCTCATCAGGCGCAGCGTTTGCTGGCGGTAGGTCATGCCGCCCGGGCGTGCGGCAAGCTGGGCCTTCAGCGCGCCGCCCAGCGCCTGGTCCAGCGCGTTGCGTACCCGCGTGGCGCAGTTGTCGACGTAGTAGTCGTAGCCGTAGTGGCTGTTTTCCGGACGCAGGTTCCACAGCAGGAAATCGCGCAGCGCGCCGGCTTGCGCCGTAGTCAGCGCCAGGCGTTGGCGGGTGATCGAGCGGCCCGTTTCGATGTAATAGCTTTCGTCGATGTCGCTGAGCGCCGCGCCCATCATGTAGTTCATGCGGCCGCGGGCGAAGTTCAGGAAGAAATTCTCCTGGTCGAAATCGAACTCGCCGTAATTGAAATTGACCGACTCGCCCGAGACCGTGTCGCGCACTTGCAGCGCGTCATGGCCGAAACGCTCCCAGTAGGTTTCGCCCGGGCCGTAGGTGATCAGCGCGATTTCGAGGTTGGCACCGGGAGCGTTGGCGATGCTGGCGTGGGTTGGCGGGGCCAGCAGCCACGACATGGTGATGCAGAGCGCGAAGGCGATGTGGCGCAGGGGAGTCATCGCGTAGTTCCGGTTGCTATGGGTAAGGCGACTCTTGGCGGCACTTTGTGGGAGCGACTTCAGTCGCGATGCTTTTCGCTGGCCTGGCAAAGAGCATCGCGACTGAAGTCGCTCCCACAGGGGCGGCGCCTGCAGGAGTTCACTAGGTCTGGCGGGTGACGCGGAATTGCTGCACGCGGCGGTCGTCTGCCTGGGTGACGTGGAACAGGTAATCGTCGATGGCCACTTCCTCGTCCACTTCCGGCAGGTGGCCGAACTCGGAGGTGACCAGGCCGCCCACGGTGTCGTATTCCTCGTCGGAAAACGCCGCGCCGGTCTCCTCGTTGAAGTCTTCGATTGGGGTCAGCGCGCTGACCAGCCACGCGCCGCCGGGTTGGGGATGCATGAGGACGGGCTCTTCCTCGTCGTCGTGCTCGTCGTCGATCTCGCCCACGATCTGTTCCAGCACATCCTCAATGGTGATCAGCCCGGCGACACCGCCGTACTCGTTCACCACCAGCGCCATGTGATTGCGCGACAGGCGGAACTCGGCCAGCAGCACGTTCAACCGCATGGATTCGGGAATCAGCACGGCGGGTCGCAGGATGGCGCGGATGTCGAAATCGGTGCCGTTGCCGAAGAATTTAAGCAGATCCTTGGCCAGCAGGATGCCCAGGATTTCGTCCTTGTCCTCGCCATGCACGGGGAAGCGGGAGTGGCCCGATTCGACCACGGCGGCAAGGATGTCGGGGAGAGTGGATTCGGCGGCGATCATCACGATCTGCGCGCGCGGCACCATCACATCGTCCACGCTCAGTTCGGTGACCTTGATCGCACCCTCGACCATGGTGAGGGTGTCAGCGGACAGCAGTCCGTTGGTCTGGGCGGCGCGCAGTTCGTCGAGCAGTTCGTCGCGGTTGCGGGCTTCGCCGGAAAAAAGATGGCCCAGTCGATCCCACCAGGTACGGTGAGCCGGGCCGCTGGTACTGCCAGGGTCGTCGTTCATTACTCGTTTGAATTCAGCCCGAAAACGGGCGGAAGGCCGATTCTAGCGGAAAATTTTCGATGGTTCAGTGTGTGCCAGGGGTGGGCGGCATGCACCGTTTTGCACGTCATCCCTCGGTTATCCCTGGATAGGCGCATACGGGTCGGGGATGCCCAGGCCGGCCAGGATGCGGGTTTCCAGTGCTTCCATGGCCTGGGCCTGCGCCTCCTCGATGTGATCGTGGCCCAGCAGGTGCAGCACGCCATGCACGGTGAGGTGCGCCCAATGGTCGCGCGGGGGCTTGCCCTGTTCGGCCGCTTCGCGCGTCACGACGGGCGCGCAGATCGCCAGGTCGCCGATCAGCGGCAGCGCCACGCCGGGCGGCAGCTCGGCGGGAAACGACAGCACGTTGGTGGCGTAGTCCTTGCCCCGGTAATCGCGGTTCAGCGCGCGGCCTTCGTCCGTGCCGACGATGCGGATCGCCAGCTCCGTGGGTTTGCGCCGCCGTGCGCCGCGCAGCGCGGCCTCGACCCAGCGGCGAAAGCTGGCCGCCGCGGGTACGCCGGTGCGGGGCACGGCGTAGCCGATGTGGAGGTGTACGTTTTCTTGTGGGGGCGATTTCGGTCGCGACGCTTCCTTCTTCGGGCCGGTCGCGACTGAAGTCGCTCCTACCGGGATGCGGCGGGTCACTCGCTGTCCTCGTCTTTCTGTTCGAACGCCTCGTACGCGCGCACGATCTTCGCCACCAGCGGGTGGCGTACCACGTCGCGCGAGGTGAAGAAGGTGAAGCTGATGCCGTTGACGTCGCGCAACACTTCCACTGCCTGGCGCAGGCCGGATTTGGTCTGCCGGGGCAGATCCACCTGGGTGACGTCGCCGGTGATCACCGCCACCGTGCCGAAGCCGATGCGGGTAAGGAACATCTTCATCTGCTCGACGGTTGTGTTCTGCGCCTCGTCCAGGATCACGTAGGAATCGTTGAGGGTGCGCCCGCGCATATAGGCCAGCGGGGCGATCTCGATCACGTTGCGTTCGATCAGCTTGGCCACCCGCTCGAAGCCCAGCATTTCGTACAGCGCGTCATACAGCGGGCGCAGGTAGGGATCGACTTTCTGCGACAGGTCGCCCGGCAGGAAGCCCAGTTTTTCGCCGGCCTCGACGGCCGGACGCACCAGCAGCAGGCGCTGCACCCGATTCGCCTCCAGTGCCTCGACCGCGCTGGCCACCGCCAGGTAGGTCTTGCCGGTGCCGGCCGGGCCCACGCCGAAATTGATGTCGTGGGTGGCGATGGCGTGCAGGTAGCGCTCCTGGTTGGCGCCGCGGCCCTTGATCAGGCCCCGCTTCACCTTGATCACCACTTCGGGCGTGTTCTCGGCCACGTCGGCAGTGATCGCGTCGACGCCGGATTCGGCCAGGTGAAGATGGACACGGGCGCCGGTCAATGATTCCTCCTCGGTGCTGGCGTACAGCGCGCGCAGCACTTTTTCCGCCGCCCGCGTGGCGGACTCGTCGCCGATCACCTGGAAGATGCTGCCGCGATGGTTGATCTCCACGCCCAGGCGCAATTCGATCTGCCGCAGGTGCTCGTCGAACGGGCCGGACAGGTTGGCCAGGCGGGCGTTGTCTTCGGGGTCGAGCGCGAAATCGCGCTGGTTGAGGCCGTTGGTCATGATCGGGCGATGCGGAGCCGCGGAAAAAGGACCGTCAGGATAACTGATGCGCGTGGCGGCGCCGTCGAGAAACGGCGGTTGCGGTGCGCGCGGAACACCCAACAATGGTTGCCATGAACAAGCCGCAAACCCTGCTCACCGAAGTGCGCGTCGACGTGTGGCTGTGGGCCGCGCGTTTCTTCAAGACCCGCAGCCTGGCCAAGCAGGCCATCGATGGCGGCAAGATCCAGGTCAACGGTGGCCACTGCAAACCGGCCAAGGTGCTGCACGTGGGCGACCGCTTGAACGTCAGCCGTGGCGAGGAAAAGCTGGAAGTGGATGTGCTGGCGCTGGCCGACAAGCGCGGGCCGGCGGCGGTGGCGCAAGGTTTGTATGGCGAGACGGCGGCGAGCATGGCGCTGCGGGAGGCGGCGCGGGAGCAGCGACGGCTGGTAGGGGCCAGCGGGCCGGTGAGGCGGCCCGACAAGCATGCGCGGCGGGAGTTGATGCGGATGAAGGATGGGCGGTGAGGTAGGGCAAAAAAGCGGGCCATCTTCCACCCTTCGGGCACCTTCTCCCGCAAGCGGGAGAAGGGATTTGGTTGCGCTGCTTCGCGGCGGGCGCCCCACGACCTCAAGATACTTCACCGCTCCCTTCTCCCGCTCCGCGGGAGAAGGTGCCCGACAGGGCGGATGAGGGGCGCTTTTCAGCTCACTCCAACGCCTTCAACCGATACAACGCCTCCAGCGCCTCACGCGGCGTCATGGCATCCGGATCGATGTCCTCCAG
>Ga0134125_10001445_pt1 | contig 29216 bp, 19 predicted proteins | sample KB31751_FD_96464 | JGI IMG/M metagenome (GOLD analysis project Ga0134125, IMG submission 96464) | Terrestrial soil microbial communities with excess Nitrogen fertilizer from Kellogg Biological Station, Michigan, USA - KB3-175-1 | ecosystem: Environmental > Terrestrial > Soil > Unclassified ... | reverse complement strand
TGAGTGGCCTTCGAGATTGTGCGTAAAAGGCGAGAACCGAAGCTAAACGGCTCGGACGCAATGACAAATGGTAACTGGAAAATGATATATGGAAAATTGGATTTTGATCGGGGCAAGTCATAATTAGAAATCTATGAACAAGTACAGAGTAGGCATTCTTGGCGCGACCGGGATGGTAGGCCAACGCTTCATCCAATTGCTGGAGGGCCACCCGCAGTTTGAAGTCTCGGCCTTGGCTGCTTCCGATCGTTCGCAGGGAAAGCGTTACGCCGACGCATGCAAGTGGCGGCTCGATGGCGAGATGCCCCCGCGAGTTCGAGACCTGAACGTGCAACCACCAGCGCCCGAACTCGACTGTGATCTGGTTTTCTCGAGCTTGCCAGGTGACATTGCTCGCGAGGCGGAGGGCAGTTTTGCTGCCGCTGGCTATCCAGTCATCAGCAATTCCTCGGCGTTTCGAATGGACGCTGATGTGCCTCTATTGATTCCCGAAGTCAATCACGAACATCTGGCGCTTCTTGAAGTTCAAAAACGGAAGAACTCTGCGGGCGGATTCATCGTTACAAATCCAAATTGTTCGACGATCATGGTGGCTCTCGCGCTAGCGCCTTTGCATGCGCGGTTCGGTGTCAATGCTGCCGTCGTGACCACGATGCAGGCGTTATCGGGTGCGGGCTACCCCGGCGTTGCGTCATTGGACATTCTTGACAACGTGCTGCCACACATTCAGGGCGAGGAAGAGAAGATAGAAAGCGAGACCAGGAAGATTTTGGGGCAGTTGGTTGAGAACAGTATTAGCGATGCCGACATGAAAGTCAGCGCGCAGTGCCATCGAGTCAATGTGGCAGACGGTCATCTCGGAGCGATTCGAGTAAAGTTAGACAGACCCGCTGAGCTTGCAGAAGTGAGCGCAGCATTGTCAGGATTCAGATCTTTGCCGCAGGAGTTGGGGCTTCATTCCGCGGTCGAGTCACCGATCTTGGTGACTGAAGCTGAGGATCGTCCGCAACCCCGGCTCGATCGCGATGCGGGGAAGGGAATGAGCGTGACGGTGGGTCGCTTGCGTCGCGACAATGTGTTGGACTTCCGCTTTGTAGCGTTGAGTCATAATACGATTCGTGGCGCCGCCGGGGCAGCGATATTGAATGCCGAGCTGCTGGTCGCGACTAATCGATTGAGAGTGAGAAAGGCTTGATCGAATTATGGTGGATGGCGGGGAAAGGCCAGCGGGCGCAAGCGACCCTTCCTGACCGCGAGCTGATCGAAAGGTTGTTCGTTAGATCTGCTTGAAAGGCTTTCAAACTTATAGCAAGTGAAAGGCTTTCAAACTTGGGCAAGCTCGACACGTGATAATTTCGAGGTCGGGAAGGGTTGCTTGCGCCCGCTTGCCTTTGCCGGCACGCAAGATTGATGAAACTTGGCGCGCAGCCGCGATTTGTTTTTTGCGTTAGAATCGCTTATCGAGATCAGGAGACTTTTAGCTTAGAACTCTGCAGGCTGGCAGCCTGCAGTACATCAAATTGGAAGGAACTCGTCTAAATGAAAATCGCTATCGGCGCGGATCACGCCGGCTATGAGTTAAAGGAAGTCGTTGGCCACTTTCTCGGCGCGCTCGGTCACGAAGTTATAGACCTCGGCACTGCTAACGCCACCACGGCCGTTGATTATCCTGACTACGCGGAGGCCGTGGGCGTGTCTCTGCTTGAAGAAAATGCCGAACGTGGAATTGTAATTTGTGGAAGCGGTGTGGGCGCTTCGGTCGCGATTAACAAATTGCCCGGCATTCGAGCTGGCCTGTGTCATGATACCTACTCCGCGCATCAAGGTGTCGAGCACGACAATATGAACGTTCTGGTGCTTGGAGCGCGAATTATTGGTGTCGAGTTGGCGCGCGAAATCGTGCGCGCGTTTGTGGGCGCCGTATTCAGCAAAGACCCCAGACATGAGCGTCGTCTGGCGAAAGTAAAAGCCCTGGAAGGCCGGTACCGATAAAGTAATCAGTAATCAGTAATCAGTAATCAGTAATCAGTAAGCAGTAATCAGCAGTCAGCAATGGTTGAAGCAAATCCAGTCGCATCGATTCTTGAGCCCACTCTGGCTCATGCCGAGCCCTGTGTGCTCGTTATATTTGGCGCCTCCGGCGATCTCACCCGGCGAAAATTGATGCCGGCGCTGTTCCATCTTTCAAGGGAAGGCGCGATGCTGGATTTTCGCATCCTCGGAATCGGTCGCGACGAGTTAAGCGACGAAGAGTTTCGGATCAGGATGCACGAGGGAGCGCGCGCTTCCGGCGAGATGGGTGAGTTTAGCGACGACGACTGGAATCAATTTGCCACGCGCATCAGCTATGCGTCAGGGGATTTGAATGGCCAGGAGCTGTTTCAAAAGTTGTCGGCACGTCTCGATGAGCTGGCTGCAAACAGTGGCTCCAGTCACAATCATCTTTTCTACTGCGCCACACCTCCTTCGCTAGCGCCTGCGATCGTAGCGGGACTTGGCGCCGCCGGCTTGGCAAAGCAGGAAAAGGGCTGGTCGCGAATAATTGTCGAGAAACCTTTTGGCAGCGACTATGACTCGGCGCTGGCTTTGAATGCTGAGATCGCGAAAGTCTTTGAAGAGGATCAGGTTTATCGAATCGATCACTATCTCGGCAAGGACACTGTTCAAAACGTACTCGTCTTTCGATTCGGTAACACGATGTTCGAACCGATTTGGAATCGCAATTATGTCGATTATGTCGAGATCACCGCGTCAGAGACTTTAGGCGTTGGCACTCGGGCAGGTTACTACGAAGGAGCCGGTGCGTTGCGTGACATGGTCGCGAATCATTTACTGCAACTATTAACGCTGACGGCGATGGAACCGCCGGTTGCTTTTGACGCTAATTCAGTCAGGGAAGAAAAGGTCCAGGTGCTGCGCTCAATTCGCGGGATGTCGCCCGACCAGGTTAAGGAGCGAACTGTGCGGGGTCAATATGGCGGCGGCACAATTGAGGGAAAACCAGTGCCTGGCTACCGGCAGGAGGAGGGTGTGCGCGAGGGCTCGACCACGGAGACTTACACAGCGGTCCAGTTTTATGTTTCGAACTGGCGCTGGGCCGATGTGCCTTTTTATCTTCGCGCGGGAAAGAGACTGGCAAAGCCGTTGACGGAGATTGCAGTTCATCTGAAGCGCACACCTCAGGCTTTGTTTGCGCGTACACCCAAAGATCAGATTGAGCCGAACGTTATTGCTCTGCGTATCCAGCCTGACGAGGGTATCAGCGTGACGTTTGGCGCAAAACGTCCGGGCGTGGAAATGCACACGGGCACAGTAGAAATGGACTTTTGTTATCGCGAAGGCTTCGGCGTGCGTTCCCCGGCTGCTTATGAAACTCTGCTGCTTGATGTCATGCAGGGCGACGCTACCTTGTTTACTCGACGCGATGAAGTTGAAGCTCAGTGGCGGCTCATAACACCGATTCTGGCAGCCTGGCGCGAGCAGCCACCACCCGATATGCCTAATTACGAGGCCGGAAGTGAGGGCCCAGCGGCCGCCGATGAGTTACTAGCAAGGCATGGCCACCGCTGGAAAAGACTCCAGCCAGTCAGCCATCCCTGCTCAACCGACCACGCCGACGCCGCGCGCAGTTGAGCTCAGCGAACGTCAAACCACTCGCCATCCGCAGATTACACAGATTCCACCGATTACTTAAGACCTTTAACGGCCAACCGGTCATTGCTACAACCAAACATCTGTGAAATCTGCGTAATCTGCGGATAGCTTCTTTTTCTTCCTCACTTAGTTCGGCCTTTCGGACAAAATCCACGTCTTAATTCTGTTCGGGAATGATTCGTACGGTTCATCGCCTCCAAATCACGAGTCAACCCGGCGTTAACCAGGTCAATCGAATCCGTTTCCACTCGGGAAGCACAGACAGCGGTGAAGCAATCGTCACCTTTGGATGGAGCTGTAATCATGAAAACCAGCTTTCCTTCCTGGCCGAAGAGACATTTCGTTCAGGTTCTTCCGATTCTCATTCTGATCGCAATCGTGGGTTCTATTCAGGCCGCTTTTGCTGCGGTTAGCCCGCCGGTACTGCTCAGCAATGCCACCTCGACACGCGCGATCGCCCTCGAGTCGGTTACGCAAAGGCCCGAGCCCTTCAAGCTCACCGCGTCCGCGCCTTTCAGCACCGACACTCGCACAAGGGTCGAGTTGTTCGTAATGAACCTGGACTTACTCGCAGGAGAAGGCGCGAATTCACTCACCGCAGACGCCGAAGATGCGGCTAAAGCTCGCTACCCGCTCTTAGTCGAATACGTGGGACAGGTGCCCGGCTTTGAAGGCATCTACATGGTCATAGTGCGCCTGAACGATTCGATGACGAGCAACCTGGGTGATGTGCTGGTGCGCTTGAATCTGCACGGCGTTGCGAGCAATCGAGTCAGAATCGCAATTGGAACCATCGGAGGTGGTCCAGCCGATGATGCAGGCGCGGTCCCAACTCCAGCTCCCGCTACGCCACCGTCTCCCCCGACACCTTTGACAATTAGTCAGTATCGCAGTCAGTTCACCAACCCTGCGCTTGCCGCTGGGCCGGATGGAATCCGGTTCCTCGAGCAGGTTACCTGGGGTCCGACCAGCGCCGACCTCGCGCATCTGCGCAGCATCGGGATGCAGGCTTATCTGGATGAACAATTCAACGCAGCCGATTCGAATTACCCGCTGCTGACTCTTTATCCGATTACACCGCCGGCTAGCTGCACCGGAACCTGCCTGCGAGATAACTATACGATGTACCCGCTGCAGATCCGTTTCTTCCAGAATGCGCTGACCGGTCCCGATCAGCTCCGGCAGAGAGTAGCGTTTGCTTTGCATCAGCTGATTCCGGTTTCGGGTCGCGAGCTTAATAACTCGCCGAGTTGGGTTACACCTTATCTGCGCATCATGGACGCTCAGGCTTTCGGAAACTTCCGAAATGTGCTGTCCGACATAACCCTTAATCCGGCAATGGGCTTCTACCTGGACATGGCTGGTAACTCAAAAGCATCTCCGAACGAGAATTACTCGCGCGAGATCATGCAGCTGTTTTCGACTGGTCCGGATCTTCTCAATCCCGATGGCACGCCCGTGCTGGACGCGCAGGGCAATCGCGTCGCGAGCTATGACAACGCCACCATCACGAATCTGGCTCGCATCTTCACGGGTTGGAATCTGACCACTACAAACAATTCGGTCGATGGTTCGCTCGTTCCTGATTACATCACGCCGATGCCGCTGGTGAACAACACGAACACTTACGACGTCGCCTCGAAAACACTGGCTCCGATGAGCAATACGGTGTTTCCGGCTTGTACCAACTGCACGAATACGGCGAACTTCAAAGCTTACAAGGCAAACGAGCTGAGCATGGCGATTGATGTTCTGTTCAATCACCAAAACACCGGACCGTACCTGTGCAGAGAGCTGATACATCAGCTCGTGACCAGTAATCCCAGCCCGGCGTACATCGGCCGTTGTTCCGCAGCCTTTGCCAACAACGGTTCGGGAGTGCGTGGTGATATGAAGGCTGTGATCGCGGCGATCATTCTTGATCCGGAAGCGCGTGGTGATGTGAAGACTGATCCGGCCTACGGTCATCTGCGCGAGCCCGTTCTTTTCATCAACAATTTGTTGAGAGGGTTCAACGCCACCAGCGACTTCAACATCGCCGGCTCACTGCGAGGAAGCTTCAGCTATACAAATGACATGGACCAGGATCTGTTCAGTCCACCGACTGTTTTCAGTTACTACGCCGCTGATTACGGACTGCCGGGCACTAACTTGTTCGGGCCTGAGTTTGGGGTCTTATCGACTTCGACTTCATTGAAGCGCGCGAACTTTGTAGACACGCTCTTCCTGGCAAACAACGGCAACGGTATTCCTCCGGGCACGGATCGTCCCGCCGGTACGCAAGTCAACTACGCTTCATACCAGGCGCTGGCTGGCAATCCTGCTGCGCTCGTCGATGCGCTGGACACATTCCTGATGCACAACACCATGTCCGCGACGATGAAGAACAACGTCATTCAGACTGTTACTAACGTGACCAACGCTGATGCGGCCATCAGAACGAGGACCGCTATTTATTTGATTGCGACCTCGTCGCAGTACCAGGTGGAGAAATAGAATCATGAAGCAATCACGCCGAACTTTCATGAAGAGTACTGGCTGTGCTTTGAGCGCGGCTGCGTTGGTATCGACGTTAGACCAACTCAACATTGTGCAGGCTCGCGTTCAGGATCAGCCCGAGGTCGCTTCCGACTACAAGGCGCTCGTCTGCATCTTTTTGTTTGGCGGCAATGACTGCAACAACACGATCATTCCGCTCGATTCGGAGTACAACAATTACTTCAACGTTCGCAACGGAGCTGGCCTGGCGATCCCGCAAGCGAGCTTGATTCCATTGCCGAACTCCAGCGGCGGCGGCGGTCGTCCTTTCGGAATGCATCCGAACCTGTCGCCAGAAGTTGCGACGCCCGCAGCGGCAAAAGGCTTGTTGGATGTCTGGAACGCTCAAAAGCTGGCCATTCAATTCAATATGGGTAACCTGCTGCAGCCGCTTACGAAAGCCCAATACCAGGCAAACATCGGCAAACCCTATCAACTCTTTTCGCATTCAGATCAGCAGGTGCAGCAACAGACAGTCGTATCAAATGGAGTTGCTCAAACCGGTTGGGGTGGGCGCACAGCTGACTTAGCCGGATCTCTTAATGGCAGTGTGCCGCTCCCGATGGGAGTATCAGTAGCCGGAACCAGTTTATTCATCACCGGCCAAAGCACTCGACAACTCGCAATCGCATCTTCGCCAACACCGTTAAGTCAGGTGCTGGTGTTGAATGCGAACGGAGGTAGCGCCGCGGATCAAACCGCGCGCAAAAGCATGTTCTCGGGATTACTCGGATCGGATTTGGAGGCCTTGCTGGTGAAGACTGCGAGCGAGACTACCGGTGCAGCCCTGGTTGCGAGCGCCGCGCTGAGTACCGACCCAGTGGTAGGGACTTTTCCGAATACGTCGCTCGGCAATCAATTGAAGCAAGTAGCCAAGCTTATCAAGTTGAAAGACTCGCTAGGAATGAAACGGCAGATCTTCTTTTGCTCGATGGGTGGCTACGACACGCACACGAATCAGACCAGCGGTACTCTGACTGGCAACCAGGGGAATAACTTCACCCAGCTCAGTCAGGCGATGCGAGCTTTTTATGACGAGATGGTGGCTCAGGGAGTCAGCAATCAGGTAACGACATTTACGCAGTCGGATTTTGGACGAACGCTGCAGCCATCGGGAAGTGGAGCTGCGACGGTGGGCTCCGATCACGCCTGGGGCAACCACTCATTGATCATGGGTGGCTCAGTGCTTGGCCGCGCGTTTTATGGCACCTTCCCGGTCTTGTCGTTGGGTGGGCCTGATGATACGGACAGTCGTGGACGTTGGATACCGACTACTTCTACTGATCAGTATGCGGCAACGCTCGCGTCGTGGTTTGGCTTGGCTGGGGCGGATATCGCTAAGGTCTTCCCGAATCTCTCCAAGTTCGGTTCCTCCAATCTTGGCTTCTTAGGATAAGAGAAGGACTAGCCGCAGATTACGCAGATTACACAGATGTTTTTGTTTGCGGAGATTTGAAAGGTACTTGAAACAAGTTACGCTTTGGATGCCATGGATTTCAATCAATCCCCCTGATGCGCCGATGACTAAATCACGCCTCGCGCCCCGTTGCTTTTACATCTGTGCAATCTGCGTAATCTGCGGATAAAGTTTTTTCTTCCTTCCTCGGATAAGAGCGGGACTATCCACAGATTACGCAGATTACACAGATGTTTTTGTTTGCGGAGATTTGAAAGGTACTTGAAACAAGTTACGCTTTGGATGCCATGGATTTCAATCAATCCCCTTGAGGCGCCGAAGAGTGAATCACGCCTCGCGCCCCGTTGCTTTTACATCTGTGTAATCTGCGTAATCTGCGGATAAAGTTTTTTTCTTCCTTCCATTCAAATTGACTTCACTTCTCAAATCGAAATGATTGACTAGTGGACCATTAACCGTGTTATAGTCGGTTCAACCTGGGTTAATCACATGGCCAGGTGGCCCCGCCCGACAAACTTAAGCCTCATAGTTCAAGCGGTCGAACCTTAGCGATTGATGGAGCCGTAATCTATGAAAACCAGCCTATCCCCTTGGGCGAAAACGATTTTCGTCCGGGCTCTCCCTGCTTTAGTACTGTTTAGTTTATCGGGTGCAATCAGCTCCGCCTCAGCCGCTCCTCCGGTTCTCTTGAGCAACCCCACTTCTACGCGTGCCGTCGCTTTTGAATCCATTACCCAAAGGCCTGAGCCTTTCAAATTGACGTCATCAGTTGATTTCGGTGGGGGTGACAGTCGCACCCGTGTAGAGATTTTTGCAATGAACCTCGATGTGCTTGCGGGTGAGGGGATTAAGGCCTTCACGGCAGACGCGCAGGATGCTGCGAACGTGAAGTACCCGCTCACTGTCGAGTATGTAGGCCAGGTACCAAGCTTTGAAGGCATCTACATGATCGTTCTTCGACTGAACGACACGATGACGAGTAATCTCGGCGACGTTCTGATTCGATTGAACCTGCACGGAAATTCGAGTAATCGGGTTCGTATCGCTATCGGGACCGCCGGTGGAGGACCGCCTGATGATGCCGGTGCAGTGCCAACTCCAGCACCGCCCGTACCGCCAAGCTCCGTAACTCCGCTCACAATCGCTGAATACCGCGCGCAGTTTAATGATCCGGCATTTCCTTCTGCTCAGGATCGATTAAGGTTCCTGGAACAGACGACGTGGGGCCCGAAAGATGCTGACATCACACATCTCCAACAGGTAGGAATGGCTGCGTGGATTAACGAGCAGTTTGCTACGCCAGCGCCATTCGCAACTGTGCAGTCAGACTATCCTGAGATTACTCCTTATCCTCAGTTCTACCCGTCAAGTCCGCCGGCGCCCGCCTGCGACGCGATCTGCCAGCGCGACAACTACTCGCTTTATCCGCTGCAAAAACAATTCATGGTGAATGCCATCACCGGAAGCGATCAGCTGAGACAACGAGTTTCGTTTGCTATGCACAAGGTCATCGTGGTGGGCGGCGCTCCGCTGAATAACAACCAGACCTTCTGGTACGCGCCTTACCTGCAGACCATTGACCGCAATTCTTTCGGAAACTTCCGCACGTTGTTGTACGAGGTGACGCTGAATCCTGGCATGGGTGAGTACTTGAACATGCGAGGCAATTCAGTCGTCAACCGAGCCAATCCAACTCCGAATGAGAATTATGCGCGCGAGATCATGCAGCTGTTCTCCATTGGTGTTGACGTTCTGAACCAGGACGGCACGCCCGTGCTCGATGCCCAGGGTGAACGCGTTCCCAGTTACGACCAGACGACAATCGCGAATCTTTCACGAGTGTTTACCGGTTGGGACCTGGCTCCGAACAAGCTGTGGAGTGGGGACGGGGTAACGGCGGTGGCAAACTATCTTGATCCGATGGTGCCCTTTACGAACATCAATCGCTACGACATTGCCGCGAAGACGTTGCTGCCGGACGTGAATCATGCGAGTCCGGTTGTGGTGCCCGCATGTACCAATTGCACCGGCGGAAGTTCGGCCACGAATCTCGCGAATACCCAGCAGTACGCGCGAAATTCACTTAACACGGCGATAGACAATCTGTTCAATCACCCAAACACCGGTCCGTATATGTGCACGCAGCTGATTCATCAGCTCGTCACAAGCAATCCGTCTCCCACTTATGTCGAGCGCTGTTCAGCAGCGTTCGCCAACAACGGGTCAGGAGTTCGCGGCGACATGAAAGCCGTCATCACCGCGATCTTGTTGGATCCGGAAGCCCGCGGGGATGTTAAGAGTGATCCGCAATACGGTCACTTGCGCGAACCCGTGTTGTTGATGACCCATCTGTTGCGAACATTCAACGCCACGTCTGACGGCGTCCTTGTGACGAACTCGCCAAATAGCTACTCGAACGACATGGGCCAGAATGTCTTCAATCCTCCGACCGTGTTCAGTTATTTTCCGGCGGACTTTGGAATAGCTGGTACTTCGTTGTTTGGACCAGAGTACGGCTTGCTGGACACGTCAACAACCTACAAGCGTGCAAACTTTATGAACACGTTGTTCCTGGCTAACAGCGGCAATGGTATTCCTATCAATGGAGTTAATCGGCCTTCCGGAACGCAGCTTAATTACTCGGCTTACACCGCGATGGCTACAACTCCGTCAGCCCTGGTTGATGCGCTCAATGCCAGACTGATGCATGGCACCATGTCCGCAGCCATGAAGGCCAACATGGTCACGACTATCACTGGCATTACTAATGCGAACGCTACAACCCAAGCCCTGCAGCGAACGCAAACGGCAATCTATCTCATTGCGACCTCAGCGCAGTATCAGGTGGAGAGGTAATTAACGATGAACGACTCCCGCAGAGACTTTCTCAAAACAACCGCATGTGGCTTAACCGGCGCTGCTCTGGTCGCCAGTCTGGGCAAGTTCAGCCTGGTTGATGCCATGGTCCAGCAACAGCCCGAAGTTGCGTCAGACTACAAAGCTCTGGTCTGCATATTTCTGAACGGCGGCTCTGATTGCAACAACATGGTCATTCCGTATGACGACTACAACAATCCTACAGGTGGATCGACAAACGGCTATGACAATGTACGCAGCGCGTCACAGCTCTCGATTCCCAAGTTGGCGCTGGCGAACACGAAAATAACTCCATCGAACACTAGCGGAGTGTCGTACGCGTTTCATCCAAACCTTTCACCTGAATTTGGAACCGTGCCTGGCCAGGCGAAGGGCATCATGGATATCTGGAACGCCGGTAAACTCGCAGTGCTGTGCAATGTCGGTTCGCTCGTGCGACCGATAACTCGCGCCAACTACATTGCGAATATCGGCCGACCTTACCAATTATTCTCGCACTCTGATCAGGTTTCGCAGCACATGACGTGCATCTCGAACACGGCTGGACAGACGGGTTGGGCCGGACGAATCGCTGATAAGACCAACTCGCTAAACGGCCCTGTGGCTTTGCCAATGAATATTTCTTTGGCTGGCACGAATCTCTTCTCGACGGGAATTACCTCGCGTCAACTTGCGATTGCGGCGGCGCCAACCACGCTCGCCAATTTGCTGGTCTTGAGTTGGAATGGTGTGAGCGGCGCCAACCCGAATACAGCCACCAGCAGCTTCAGAGCGCTTCTCAATCTTGATCAGGATCCGATGTTGGTGAAAGCGTCCAGTGATACAACGAAACAGGCGCTATCCGCGGATCAATCCCTGAACCAGCCCGATCCAGTCATCCCAACGCCTCCAAATACAACTGCGTTCCCGAATACCGGCTTGGGTAACCAGTTGAAGCAGATCGCGAAGCTGATCAAGATTCGTGATGCTGCCGGCATTACGATGAAGCGTCAGATCTTCTTTTGTTCGATCGGCGGCTTTGACACGCACACGAACGAAACGGGAAGCGATCCGGCAAATCCGGGCGGCCAGGGGAGTCAGTCCGGGACGCAGGGCGCGCTCATGACGCAACTTGGACAGGCGATGAAGGCCTTTTATGACGAGATGGTTGCGCAGGGGCTCAGCAACAACGTCACCACGTTCACGCTTTCTGATTTCGGCAGGACGCTGCAGCCATCAGGTTCAGGCGCCGGCACCGTCGGCACTGACCACGCCTGGGGTAGTCACGCCTTTATTATGGGTGGCTCGGTGATGGGCGGCCAGTTCTATGGATCGGTGCGGCCTGACGGAACGGGATTGCCTTTTGGTTATCCGGCGCTTCAGTTGGGAGGCCCTGACGACACGAACAGTAATCGCGGGCAGTGGATTCCAACCACTGCGATCGATCAATACGCTGCCACGCTAGCTCGCTGGTATGGCTTAGCAGATACCGACCGCGCCGCAGTGTTTCCGAATCTTTTCAGGTTTTCTACTCCAAATCTTGGATTCCTTGCCTAGCGTTCGGAGGCAGGCTGGGAATGGCACCGAGCCGGATGAACACGAGCCTTAGGTCGTGTCCATCCGGTTTTTGATTTGGATATGGCTCTGGCTAATTAATTCGTCGAGCCGCGCTGCGCTTTTGGCGCTCAAGCCATGTTCTAACCAAGTTTGGCGAGCCAAGCATGTTATTACCGTGTAATTTATGTGAATCACGGCGACATCTGACTGAGGTGCACTTATAATCGATCTCAGATCTCAGATCTCAGATCTCAGATCTCAGATCTCAGATCTCAGATCTCAGATCTCAGATCTCAGATCTCAGATCTCAGATCTCAGATCTCAGATCGCAGGACTCAGATGTCAGGTCTCAGAATCAAGAAGCTAAATGCCTAAATTGAAAACATCGCGCATAATCGCTTGCCTGGCCGTCTCCTTAATGAGCGTCATTGTTCTTGATTCCTTACTGCGCCGCAGTCAAGCAAACGGGCCAAACTCTCGCAATCCCCACAGCTCCCCACGGCCAGCGACTAAGGCTCCCAGCGTCTCAGGCGTAAGCTCGAATCTTCCGCTCAAGTTTGAAGCGAATCTCGGCCAGTTTGATCAGCGCGCGCGATTCTCCGCTCGAGCTGCCGCGTATGACTTGTTCCTCACTTCAGAAGGCGCCGTACTCGATTTCAGACTCGCAAATTCCTCGAGCCACACTCAGTCAAGAGTTTCCCTTAATCTAATGCTCAAAGGCGCGAACCCGCGCGCCGAGATAACTGGAGTCGAGCAGCAAACAGAGCTGCGCAACTATTTCATTGGTCGCAATCCCAGGAAGTGGCGCACCGACGTCCCAACGTTTCGCGCCGTCAGCTATCGAGGAATTTATCCGGGTATAGACCTAAACTGGTACGGCAGCGGGAAACAGCTCGAGTATGACTTTGTAGTTGCACCGGGCGCCGACCCTCGCAAGATAAGCCTGACTTTTGATCGCGATGTGCGAGCTGCGATTTCTCCAGCCGGCGATCTGGTGCTCAATCGTCACGGTGTCGAACTACGACAGCTCAAACCTGTTCTTTATCAGGAGGTCGATGGCAAGCGTCTGGAAGTTACCGGAAAGTATTTCATCACAGATCGACGCGAAGTTGGTTTTGAAATCGGGAAGTACGACGCGTCCCAACCTTTAGTAATCGATCCCACGCTTGTCTATGCCACGTATTTTGGCGGCAGCGGCGATGACGTCGGCGCTAGCATCGCTGTCGATGGCAGCAACAATATTTATCTCACTGGCATTTCAGACTCGGTCAACTTCCCGATCAAGAATGCAGCTTTTGCCAGCAGCGCCGGACTGGCCGATATCTTTGTCACGAAGCTCGATGCTGCCGGAGCCAACGTCATTTACTCGACCTTCGTTGGCGGCGCGGGATTGGATCGTGGAAACGCTATCACGGTCGACAGCAATGGCAATGCTTACGTGGCTGGCAGAGTCGACGCGCTCTCGACTGACTATCCAACGACTCCGGGTGCGTACGCCACCACGTATCGAGGCGGTGACTTCGACGCGGTTGTCTTCAAGCTTAACGGTCAGGGGAACAGTCTGCTGTTTTCCACTTTTCTTGGAGGTGAGGAAAATGACTCAACCGAAGGCATTACGCTCGACGCGCAAGGCAATGTTTATGTAACTGGCGGTACCAAGTCTTTCGCTTATCCTACGACCCTGGGTGCTTACCAGGGATCGCGAGCAGGAGACACGGATGCGGTCCTGACCAAGTTTAATCCGGCTGGAAGTGCCTTGTTGTTTTCGACCTTTCTCGGAGGCGGTGGTACTGACCGCGGCAGTGGAGTTGTCGTTGATTCGACCGGAAAGGTTTATCTTGCCGGCTTCACCGGTTCAGCTGACTTCCCAACCGAGAATGCATTTCAGAATTCACCGGCAGGCAGCTTTGACGCATTTGTCGCGAAGTTTGATCCGAGTGCCAGCGGTAGCTCCTCGTTACTGCTGTGTAGTTATCTCGGCGGAATGGGCGACGACAAGGCCTACGGCATCGCGCTTGATAACGGCGGCAACAACTTCTTTGTGATTGGGCAAACCACCTCCGCCAACTTCCCGGTTCTGAATCCTGTTCAAGCCGTAATAGCCGGTGGGTTCGATGCTTTCGCTGCGAAGATTAGTAGCTCTGGCACGAAGGTCTATGCGACCTACATTGGCGGCACCGCGGATGACCGGGCGAACGGCGTCGCTGTGAATGCCGCGAACGAAGCTTATGTAAGTGGCTTCACCGCGTCTTCAAACTTTCCAACTGTGAATCCGGTGCAGGGCACGAGAGGCGGCGGCGCAGACGCTTTTGTTACAAAGATCAATGCGTCCGGAAGCGCGTATGTCTATTCAACTTTTCTTGGTGGATCAGCTAACGAATCTTCTGCGAGCACCGTAACTTCGACGAATCCGATCGTTTTGGATTCAGCCGGCAATGTTTACTTGACTGGTTACACTGCATCGACCAACTTTCCAACCGTCGCGCCATTGCAGGCAGCAAATGCCGGCGGCGCCAGCGATGTTTTCATCGCCAAGATCTCTGACGTATCACCTGCTGCCGACTTTGGCATTGGCGCCAGTCCCTCCTCGCGAACGGTTAGTCCCGGTAACAGCACGACCTACGATGTGACGATAACTCCAACGGGCGGATTTATCGGTAACGTCGCGTTGAGCGTCAGTGGTTTGTCTTCCGATGCAACCGGAACTTTCAACCCAACCTCAATCAACATCAACGACGCGACGGCGAAGACTTCGGTGCTGACCATTAATACGACCGCCGCAACACCGCCGGGTACCTACCCACTGACCATTAACTCGAGTAGTGGGAACATTCAACACTCCACGACTGTAACGCTCATCGTTAGCGGAACCGCTAGCGCTAATCTTGCTCTCACTAAGAGCGCGTCGCCTAATCCTGGAATCCTCGGAGCAAATCTGACCTATCGCCTGGTCGTTACAAACGATGGTCCTTCTCCCGCCACCAACATCGTTGTCACCGACACGCTGCCAGCCGAGGTTAACTTTTCATCTGCCAGCGCGACGCAAGGTACCTGCTCAGGCGCCACGACGATTACTTGTAGCCTCGGAAGTTTGGCCAACGGAGCCTCGGCGATAGTAAACATTATTGTTGTGCCTCAATCTCCAGGGCAACAAGGGCAGATTTCTAATACTGCTCATGTGAGTGCAACCGAGCCGGATCCCAGTTCGAGTAATAACACGCCCACGATTGTGACTAACATCACTACTCCATCCAGCGGGCCGTCGATGGAGGATGGGAACCTGAGTGTTCACACCGTCGTCAACGGGTTAAGTCAACCTACCAGTATGGCTTTTATTGGCACGAACGATTTCTTTGTGCTCGAGAAAGACACTGGCAGAGTGCGCCGCGTCCTGAATGGCGCGCTCCAAAACACGGTGCTCGATCTCGCGGTCAATAGTGCTTCTGAGCGAGGATTGTTGGGTATCGCTCTCGATCCATACTTCAAGCTCAATCGGCTGGTTTATCTTTATTGGACTGAGAGTAGTACGGGCAATGATTCGACCGCGCTCGCCGATGTTCCTTTACTAGGGAACCGCGTGGATCGTTATCTGTGGAACGGAACGACGCTCACGTTTGATAAGAGTTTGATCAAGCTAAGAGCCTATCAGGCTGACGCGAACCAGCCGCTGCGAGGAAATCATAATGGCGGCATCATTCGCTTTGGTCCGGACGGAAAACTTTACATCCTGATGGGAGATAACGGTCGGCGCGGTTTTCTGCAAAATGTCACCAGCGGCGCGCCTGTGCCCGACGATCAATACGGTGGACCCGAGCCCGACAATGCTCACTTGACCGGATTCGTTTTGAGGCTGAATGCCGACGGCTCGACTCCCGTCGATAATCCTTTTTACAACGCAACGACCACGCTTACCGGCGAGGCAGCCGCAAATATTAAGAAGCTGTTCGCGTATGGAGTGCGAAACGGTTTTGGGATGGGCTTCGATCCACTGTCCGGAAATCTTTGGGACCAGGAGAATGGTGATGACGCCTACGATGAAATGAATCGGATCACAGCGGGCTCGAACAATGGGTGGATTCAAATGATGGGCCCATCAAGTCGCGTGAGCCAGTACAAGCAGATTGAGACCACTTATGGCGCCGGCAATTTGCAGCAATTGCGTTGGCCGCCATCATTAATTGCTGACACTCCCGCCGCCGCTCTGGCAAGCCTCTATATGTTGCCGGGCGCGCATTACAACGAGCCGGAATTCAGTTGGAAGTATGCCGTGGCTCCATCGGCACTTGGTTTCGTCCAGGGCCGGGGACTAGGACCACAGTTTGAAGGAGACATGATCGTAGGCGCATCGCGAACATTCCTGTCGGGAGGTTATCTCTTCAGATTCAAGTTCACGCCTGACCGACAGCATTTTGTCTTCCAAGACTCGCGGCTTGACGATTTGGTTGCTGATAATCATGACAAGTTTGATCTCGTTGAGAGTGAAACGCTGACGATCGGGAAAGACTTTGGCATCACCACGGGAATTGAAACTGCTCCCAACGGAAATCTGTTTGTGGTTTCAAACTCAAACGGTGCTGTTTACGAGATTTCCGGGACGCAGCCCAAGCTGTACGTTGCAACACTCAACGGTGGACAAGTGGTCCCGCCGAGCGGCTCTACAGCAACCGGGACGGCCACGCTATTGTTGAGTCCTGACAAGCAAACCGCGCGAATCTCACTGAATTTCAGCGGACTGTCGACTGCTCAAACGAGTGCGCACATACATGGCGGGGCGTTGGCAGGCGAAAATGCGCCGGTGGCATACCAGTTACCAAATGGGAGTTTTACTGATTACGAATTGACGTTTGGGACCGATGTAATGACCCTGGTCGCCGGAATGTTCTATATCGACGTTCACAGCAATAATTTTCCCAATGGCGAGATTCGCGGACAGTTTCAGCCCGTCGCATCAGCCAGCAGCTTCCAATTCAACACGGCTACTCAACTCGTAGCTGAGAATGGAGGCTCGACAACCTTAACCATTACGCGGATAGGCAATACATCTCAAGCTGCATCAATTGAAGTAGCGACGGGTGGCGGCTCAGCGTCGGCCAAGACAGACTACACGCCAATCAGTAAGACGCTGCAGTTCGCTGCGGGCGAGACGTTCAAGACAGTAACCCTGCCAATCATCGACAACTATTATGTTCAGGGGCAGCGCACCGTGAACGTATCGCTTGCGAATCCGAGTGCGGGAACATTTCTCGGCAGCCCTGCGACGATGTCCGTGACCATTCTTGAAAATGATGTGGCTTCGCCTGCGAACAATCCGCTCGATGATGCACAGTTCTTCGTCAATCAGCACTACCTGGATTTTCTCGGGCGCGTTCCGGATGTGAGCGGATTTGCTTACTGGACGGGCAAGCTGGCGAGTTGTGGCTCGGACACGGCTTGCCTTAACGCAGAACGGATCGGGGTTTCGGCGGCCTTCTTTATCGAACAGGAATTTCAACAAACCGGTAGCTTTGTCTATCGAATGTACAAGGGACCTTTGGGACGGCGCCCGACCTACAATGAGTTTGTCGCTGACCGCGGAAAAGTTATTGGCGGTCCGGATCTCGCTGCGAACAAAGTTGCACTATTGAACGAATTCGTATTGCGGGCCGAGTTCAAGCAGAATTACCCGGACTCATTTACCAACGCGCAGTTCGTCAACAAGCTCTTCGATACGGCTGAGTTGATTCCATTCACCGTCGAACGCCAGCAACAAATCGACGCAATGAATGGCGGTAAGACTCGAGCTCAAGTAGTTGGAGATGTAATTGAGATTCAGGCGTTCAAGGACCGTGAGTACAATCCCTCGTTTGTGTTGATGCAGTACTTCGGTTATCTGCGGCGCAATCCTGACGCCGGCGGCTACGCCTTCTGGCTGGACATCATCAACAACAGAGATCCGAATAACTACCGCAGCATGGTGTGCGCCTTTATCACCTCAGCTGAGTATCAGCAGAGATTTAGCCCTGTCGTGACACACTCGAATTCAGAGTGCGCTGGAGTTCATTAAGAAGTTAGCCGCGGAAGTCAGCCGGAGATGTCAGCCACAGATTAACGCGGATAACACGGATATGAAAAATAATTGGTTTGAGAACTCCAGTTTAGAGGTATCACTCAAGCTCGATCAGCTCAGGGTCAGGAAGGGTTGCTTGCGCCCGCCTCAAGTCTCACTAGCACTCAACCTAACAATCAGCAAAGCAACAATTACCAGATCCAACCTTGAGAGCTGATGAGAGTTGAGGCGGGCGCAAGCAACCCTTCCTGACCCGGAGCTGATCGAGCTTTGAGTCACACTTTTCAACTTGAGTCCTCAATTAGTTTTTCATATCTGTGTTATCCGCGTTCATCTGTGGCTAATTCTTGTTTTGAGAGGACCTAACCGCCAGCTTTAATCACAACATCCTTGAGGATAGTGTTATTCGGATCGAGTTTGACCTCGCTGGGAGCTCGTTTGAGTTTGAAATCTTTTACCAACACTTTGTCGGTTGGTTCAAGAACAATCGAGACTCTTTGCGAGCCGACCATCACTTCAATCGGAACGCGATTCGGAAAAGCGCTTTCCAGCTGTAACTGCCGTAGCGTAAGCCGCACGCTCTTTCTGCTCTGGTTCCATTTCCACGACAGCTCATATTGAGGATGACCCGCTCCAAAGATCCAACTCGCTATGAACTTTTCTAATTTCTTTCCAGACGATTCTTCGAGCGCCTTCTGTACATCCTTCGTACTGGCTACCGAGTCTTTGTTCTCTTTGTAGTAACGTCTGATTCCGTCAAAAAACGCTTTGTCACCCAGTTCCGAACGCAGCATGTGCAAGACCCAGGCGCCCTTCTGATAGTTGTTCGCGTTTAAGAGGTCCATGAGGACGTCAGTGTCACGATCATGAATCGGGGAGCGTTTTGTCTTTTCGTATTTGAAGTAAGTGTCTGCAGCACGTTTCATGTATGCCTGAAACGCTTCTTCACCATCATGCTTTTGAACGAACAGTCCGGCGAAGTAAGTTGCGAACCCTTCACTGAGCCACAGGTCGGCCCAGCTGACTTCGGTAACCGAATCACCGAACCATTGATGCGCGATCTCGTGAGCCACCACCTGCTCGAGACCTTCGCTGATGTTGAAAGCCCGGCTGATACGCGGGTTTGAACGCGGACTCAATACATTTGTCGAGAAGACGATAGCGCTTGAATTCTCCATGCCGCCAAAACGCGTGGCTCCGACAATCAGTGCGAGTTTCTCGTAGGGATAAGGCGCGACTGTCTCGCTGAAAAACTTCAGCGAAGGAGCTGCCGGCGCGAAACCCTGCAAAGCAAATTTTGCGTCAGCTTGGGGAACATAATAAGTAAGTGGAGTAATCGCCGGACCTGAGGGTTCAAGCTTCGCATACTCGCCGACAGCAATGATCATGCAGTATGGGGGAATCGGAACAGCTTCAGTGTACGTCCAGGTGCGAGTGGTCTGGCTGTCGTTGACTACGCTATCCAGCTTGCCGTTTGCGACCACCAACTCTTTCGCGGGAGCGGTAACCGTAAACCTGGTTGTTGCCTTGGCTGAGGGATGATCGAGAGAGGGAATCCAGTGATGCACGCGGTCAGGCCAGTTGTCGCCAGTAGCCGAAGGTTTGCCATCCTTGTCGTTCGCAAAAATCAAACCGTCTTTAGGTCGCCCGTGATATTCGACGGCAATCTCAAAGCGCCCATCGATGTCTAGTTTTCGTGGTAAGTGGATGTTGAGGCGATCTTTTGTGCGGTCGAATTTGGCCGGCTGGCCATCAAGCGTCACAGCATCAATCGCCATCTCGCCGAAGTCCAGATCGATCAGTTCCAAATTCTCGCTCACTGATAATCCTTTGAGTACGACTCGCGCGTGACTGATCTCCGACAGTTGCTCGTTTAGCGTGATCGTTACGTCATAGTTGATGGGTTGCCACAGAGTTGTAACGCGTTCTTCGCGCTGGCCAAAAACACTAACGGTCAGAACGAGAACCAACACTAACGCGAGGCTTTGGAGTGTGCGCGATTTAGATTGATTCGTGGTTTTCAAATTAGGTGCTGTCTGCTTTTTGGGATTGACAAGTTATCGCATGCCTAGTAGCAACAGAAGCGAGCGATCAAAGACTGGGCGTTCGGCGCTCTGTAGCCACTGTCGGTAGGGCTCCAAATCGCTTTCGGACAAAGGCACATGTTTTAGTTTGGCAGTTGGAGTGCGATCGAACGCTCGCTCTGTCAGCGCGAGATGCGACTTCGAGAGGTGTAGCGACTCAACTTGATCGAGCGCTTTCTCTGCCCATTCAATATCGGGAAACAGTTCCTCATAAACGCTGATATGCCAGATTCGTCTTTCATTATCGTTGTCAAAGCCGAGGACGCGCACCAGACCGAAGCCGCTCTCAAGTTGATAAACCAAAAAATCTCCTGGCTCGAATGGTTGTGACATAAAGTAGAACGGACTTCAGTCTGTTCACGGGGAGCTAAGCATTCAAGATTCAGTCAACCAAAGACGCTTATTCGGCTTAGTTGCCGCTAGCGACTTGTTCGTTTGAAAGGCTCACCTTCCGTCGCAATTGAGTTCAGCTACGTATGCGCAGACTGAAGTCTACGCCACGAGGATGCAACCAAAAAGTCTCGAATGGTTGTGACATAAAGTAGAACGGACTTCAGTCTGTTCACGGCGATCTAAGCATTCAAGATTCAGCCAACCAAAAGACGCTTATTCGGCTAAGTTGCCGCTAGCGACTTGTCCGTCTGAAAGGCTCATATTCCGTCGCATTGAGTTCAGCTACATATGCGCAGACTGAAGTCTACGCCACGAGGATGCAACCAAAAGTCTTCGGGCTCGATTCAATATTCAGTCAACCAAAGACGCTTATTCGGCTTAGTTGCCGCTAGCGACTTGTCCGTTCGGAAAGTCTCACCTTCCGTCGCATTGAGTTCAACTGCGTATGCGCAGACTGAAGTCTACGCCACGAGGACGCAACCAAAAAGTCTGGAATGGCTGTGACATAAGGTAGAACGGACTTCAGTCTGTTCACGGGGAGCTAAGCATTCAATATTCAGTCAACCAAAGACGCTATTCGGCTTCGTTGCCGCTAGCAACTCGTCCGTTGGAAAGTCTCACCTTCCGTCCCAATTGAGTTCAGCTACGTATGCGCAGACTGAAGTCTACGCCACGAGGACGCAACCCAAAAAAGTCTTCGGGCTCGATTCAATATTCAGTCAACCAAAGACGCTTATTCGGCTTAGTTGCCGCTAGCGACTTGTCCGTTTGAAAGGCTCACCTTCCGTCGCATTGAGTTCAACTGCGTATGCGCAGACTGAAGTCTACGCCACGAGGACGCAACCTTACAAAAATAGTACTATGTGCGTCACCCTTCGTCATGAGCCAGTTCGACGCTAACAAGGATTACTACACCATCCTGGGCGCGGAGCGCACTGCTTCGCGTCGCGATATTGAACGATTGTACCGGCGTCTGGCTTCTCAGCATCATCCCGATCGTGGTGGCAATGAAGATTTGATGAAGTCCTTAAATGAAGCTTATCGCGTGCTCAAGGATGACTCGATCAGACGAGACTATGACGCGCAACGTGAGGTCTCCATCGAAGCGCCATTCATACCTGTCACGATTCCTACTGCGGCGGACGTGGGAGTTTTGGGCCAGGGAATCAGCGCCTTGCTGTGTCTGTTTCTCGGGTTCTTTTTACTGCTTCTGGTCCGTTTCCAATGGATTTGGTTCCTCTGGCCGCTCGCGATTCTGGCTTTCTTCGTACTGGCCTTTGGCGTGCTGATGGCGCACGCGGCGCTCTTAACTTTTACGAGCACGTTACCGGATTCAAACTTATTCAATCGTTACAAGCTGGTTCCCGAAATCCTGTTTTGGACGGCTGTGGTCGGCAGCAGTTACGGCATTTACGTTTTGTTCACTGTTTAGAAGAAGGATTGGACTGAATGTTTAGCGGAATGGACTTGTTATTTCTGGAAGTGAACAACCTGGAAGAGTCAGTCGTGTTCTACCGCGAGAAACTAGGCTTCGAACTTGATCGGATGAACGCGGACTCCGAGCCTCCGACCGCAACTCTGAAGGCTGGTAGCTTGAAGATAACTCTGGTTCAGCAGCTTGAAACCATGTTACGACGCGGGCGCGGCGCCAACTTCTTTATCGGAGTGGACGATGTCGATAAGTACCACCACGATCTGAAAAGTCGAGGATTGGTTGTGACTACGCCCGCGGATGAAGGCTGGGGCGGCCGCTTCCTCAGCGTCGAAGACCCCGACAAATATCGCTACTTCTTCGTTACCTGGGAATAGCTGGGTCAAAAGCTTTAGCCGCAGATTTCGCAGATTTCACCGATTCTGTAAACCCGATTCACCGAACATTCATGCGCAACTCCGATGTCGCTCGTCTAACATCTGTGAAATCGGCGTAATCTGTGGCCAAAGCTTTTTCGTACCCAGCCACTCGCCAAACTAGAGACCGTTCTGCTATTCTTTGTGCCATCGATGAAACAAGGGTGCAGAAATGCAGTACGTCGAAAATCCTCCTAATCCATGGCTGACTCACTCCGTTGAATGGCTGGGTGAGCCTCCGGAAAATAAGCTCGAAGTCTTTGAAGAGACCGCGACGCGCTCAATCATCAGTCACAACAACAGTCCTGACGTCAGTTTTGATTATTCGCTGAACTGTTACCGTGGTTGTATTCATGGCTGCACCTACTGCTTCAGCCGGCCCACGCACGAATATCTTGGCTATGGCGCCGGGACTGACTTTGATCGCAAGATCATCGCCAAGGTCAACGCTCCCGAGCTGTTGCGAAAAGAATTGCTCAAGCCATCCTGGAAAGGCGAAGAGATTGTTTTCTCGTTCACGTCCGATCCGTACATCCCTCTCGAGGCCAACTATAAACTCACACGGCGTTGTCTCGAGGTGTGCGCCGAGTTTCATCAGCCGGTCGGCATCATCACTAAGTCAGCTCTGGTGCGGCGCGACATCGATGTGCTCGTCGAACTAAACCGTGTAGCACGAGTGTCGGTCTGCTTCACGATTCCATTCACAGATCGCGAGAGTGCGCGCGCCGTTGAACCATACGCGCCGTTACCGGAGGCGCGGTTTCACGCGATGGCAGATGTGGCTGCTGCAGGCATAACGGTGGGAATCGGGATTGCTCCGGTCATACCCGGACTGACTTCTGATATTCCCGAGCTGCTCAAGAAGGCGAAGGCTGCCGGCGCCAGCATGGCTTTCATCAACATGTTGCGACTGCCCGGCAGCGTCGCTCCTTACTTTGAGCAACGGTTGCGAGAGCTGTTGCCAACCAAAGCTGACCGCGTACTTCATCGGATCCGGGACGCACGCGAGGGAAAACTTAACTCCAGTGTTTTTGGCGAGCGCATGCGCGGCAAAGGCGAGTACTGGGCTGCGATTGAAAGACTGTTCAAGATTCACTGCCAACGCTTGGGATTCAAAAAGGAGCGACCGCGACACGATCGACCGAGCACGACCTTCAGACGTCCGTCCCAACAGGCTTCGCTGTTCAGCTAGAGACAGCTAGTACGCCTTTGTTTATAATGGCGGCACCCCGCAAAACTCGACTTCAAACCCAGGAGGCCGAAGGACGATGCTGATCAAAGACGTCATCCGTAACCGCGAGCCGTATTCAATCAGCCCCTCTGCGAGTGTTCAGGAGGCTGCGGAGTTCATGGCTGCACGCAATGTGGGTGCAGTTTGCGTTGTAGACAATGGCGGAAAGTTATTAGGTGTCTTTTCTGAACGCGACGTCATGAAGCGAGTGGTCGTCCAACGACGGGACCCTAACCTTCTCAAAGTCGGTGAAGTGACCAGCGAGTTGAGAGCTGTAATTCGGTGCGACGAAACTCCTCATCAGGCACTTGAGCGAATGGAGCGAATCGGAAGCCGTCACCTGCCGGTCGTTGACGAAGACAAGTGGGTAGGAATGTTGTCCATGCGCGATTTGCTTCGAGTCGAGCTCAGCGAGCAGGGCGATGAATTAAAGCTCTTGCACGAATACATTTCTCAATAGTGAAGTCAGCGCCACTCCCCGGCAACGAGGTGACGAAGCTTCCAGTGAAAATAGTCTCCCTGGTTAAGCCGTGGTCCGCTGACATGACGATACCTAGAATACTTCTTTTGATTTCTTTGATCTCACTTTCCTGCGGCCACGCTCCGCCGGGGAAAGGTGCTGGCGAGGTGGAGAATTCTCCTGCCAGCTCCACATCTTTCCGAGTCGAGACCGTGATTGGAAACTTAGAAGTACCCTGGGCAATCGTGTGGACTCCGGATGGCCGAATGCTGTTCACCGAACGAGTTGGACGGCTGCGCGTCTTTGAAAAAGGAAAGTTAAGACCCGAACCTCTGTTCACAGTGCCGGATGTCGAGCCCAGCGGAGAAAGCGGCTTGATGGGCGTTTCGCTGCACCCGCAATTCGCGACGAACCACTTTCTCTATCTTACCTACGCGTACAAAGGTGAAGGACAACGAGTCAGAGTGGTTCGCTATCGCGAGGATGGAACGACGCTCGTTGATCGCAAAGTCATTCTCGATAACTTGCCGGCAGCCCAGTATCATGCGGGCTGTCGCGCGCGTTTTGGGCCAGACGGCAAACTCTACGTCACGACCGGCGACGCCACCGAGCGTGACCTGGCGCAACGTCTCGATTCGCTTGCGGGGAAAACGCTGCGGCTGAATGATGATGGAACTGTGCCGGCGGATAACCCTTTTAAGAACGTGAAGGATGCCCGGCCGGAGATATGGACGTTGGGTAATCGAAATTCGCAGGGTATCGATTGGCAACCGAAAACCAATCTGCTCTTTGAAACCGAGCATGGTCCGAGTGGTTTCGATGGGCCGGGCGGCGGCGATGAAGTCAACGTGCTTGAGAGTGGCAAGAATTACGGCTGGCCGATAATTCATCATCAACAGACGCGCTCGGGAATGGAATCACCGCTGCTTGAGTACACCCCAGCCTGCGCCCCAGCGAGTGCCCTCTTTTATCGAGCGAATGCTTTCTCGCAGTTTGCCGGAGACTTTTTCTTCGGCTGTCTGCGTGGCGAACGACTCGTGCGTGTGGTACTCGACGGCAGGCGTGTAGTCAGCCAGGAAAACCTGCTCGAGAAGAAATATGGAAGGATTCGTGAAGTGGCGCAGGGGCCCGATGGATTCATATATTTCTCGACTTCGAATCGCGATGGTCGCGGTACTCCCGCGAATGACGACGATCGAATCATGAGGCTGGTGCCAGTGAAGTAACTTGTACTGCAGGCTGCCAGCCTGCAGATTGAGTTGAGCAGCCTTCAATCTGGACGAAACGATTTGCCATATTTCATTTGCCAATTCCCATTTTTCATTCGCGAATGCATCTTAGCCAAGTTAAGTTGGTAGCGACGCGATTCGATGGCAAATGAAAAATGAAAATTGGCAAATGATATATGGCAAATGACTCCGGTTCCGTCGATTGCCAATAAACACAACGACAGGCTGGCAGCCTGTCGTACAACGAAGATATGAAAACCAAAGCCGCAGTTTTGTATGAAATGGGCGCAACTCGCCCCTACTCGAACAGTTTGCCATTCGTGATCGATGAACTCTCGTTGCCGGATCCCGAGTCCGGTGAAGTGTTGGTGGAGATAGCAGCCGCAGGGCTTTGTCACTCGGATCTTTCAGTTGTTGATGGCTCGCGTCCCCGCGCCATGCCAATGGTATTGGGCCACGAAGCGAGCGGTATCGTCAGGCAGGTTGGAGCAAACGTGAGTGAGTTCGTTCCCGGCGATCATGTTGTCTTCAGCTGGGTAGCTTCGTGCGGGAAATGCAGCTATTGCGTAGCCGGTCGAGGTTCGATGTGTGAGCCTGGAGTTCAAGCGAACATAGACGGCACTCTGCTGGGCGGTGCTCGACGTTTTACAGACAGCCACTCGCGAACGTGCAGCCACCATCTGGGTGTTTCGGGCTTTTCGAATTTCACCATAGCTGCTCAAGAGTCGCTCGTAAAAATCGATAAGGCCTTGCCGCTCGATCGGGCGGCATTGTTTGGCTGCGCCGTTGTCACCGGAGTAGGCGCTGTTGTTAATACGGCTTGTGTCAGAGCAGGGAATTCGGTTGCAGTGTTTGGAATGGGCGGTGTGGGCTTGAGCGCGGTGATGGGCGCGCGCGCGATCGGTGCTCATCCGATTGTAGCCGTTGACCTCGTAGATCAAAAACTCGACTTAGCAACGGACGTGGGCGCCTCTCACGTGATTAACGCTACGCGCGACGATCCGGTTAACGCCATCAAGCAGCTTTGTAAAGGCGGCGCCGACTTTGTGTTTGAAAGCGTCGGTAGTGAAAAAGCTCTGATTCAAGCCTATAGCGCCACACAGCGAGGTGGTACGACCGTAGCCATTGGCTTGCCGGCGCCGGAGAAACTGTTTTCTGTTTCAGCGCTCAGTATCGTAGCTGAAGAACGCACGTTAAAAGGTTCATACATGGGCTCGGCAGTCCCAAGGCGCGACATTCCAAGGTTCATTGAAATGTATCAAGCCGGCCTGCTTCCTGTTGATAAGCTGCACACGCACACATTGCGGCTCGAAGATATCAACGAAGGCTTTGATCGATTGGCAGACGCCCAGGCAGTCAGGCAAGTTATCGACTACACCTAGTCTTCATATTTCATGCATCCAAAACCACAACCAGTACGCGCCGAGTATCCGCATTTTCTGGCGTTGCCAACACGCTGGATGGATAACGATGTGTACGGGCACGTTAATAATGCTTTGTACTACGGCTTCTTTGATACGGCCATCAACCAGTACCTGGTCAACGAGGGTGGTCTGGACATTACTCATGGCAGTGTAATCGGGTTCGCCGCCGAGTCCCTTTGCCAATATCTCCAGCCAGTCGCGTTTCCGGAAGTTGTCGAGGTGGGATTGCGCGTGGGCAAAATAGGCAACTCAAGTGTTCGTTACGAGCTGGCCATCTTCAAAGTCGGCGAAGTCTTCGCAGCAGCGACTGGTTACTTCGTACACGTCTTCGTTGATCGAGAGACACGACGTCCCGTCCCAATACCGCTGTCGATTAGGAGTGCGCTCGAACGATTGCTGAAGTGACGATTAACGCTTTTGCGCGAGCAGGGCTGTCTTGGACCAGCCGATTGGTTGCAATGGTGGAAACTGATGGTGGTCCACCACTCGAAAGCGTTGCAGAGTTTTCTGCATCACTTCTTTAGGCGGGTGATGTTTGAAGCGGAAACAAATCTCCAGTAACAGACTTGTCATAGCGGGCCTTACCGGCAAGTGCAGTAGGTGACCTCGCGGTGAAAGCACTCGCGCCAATTCATTCAACCCGTCTTCCAGCGGCATATACTCCAGTGCTCCGCTCGTAACGACAAAATCAAATGAGCCATCAGCGAAGGGCAGGGCCAACACATTGCCTTGCGTGTAGCTGACGTCGCGCCGGCGGCCTTCGCTTTGGTTTACGGCTTTCTTGGTTGCGGTGACGGACGATGCGGATAAATCCAGCGAGGTAATGCTAACCGGAAATCTGATCGACCTGAGCAACGCTAATGTAAGTAAGCCGGTACCGCAGCCTGCGTCCAGGACTCGAGCGCCGCGCGAGATGGGCGGCGGATTGGAAGCAAAATACTGATCCAATGAACGACCATAACCGTTGAGCTTGAATGTGAGATCGTAAAGTCGCCAGATCTTGTCATAGTAGGATCCGGCAGGCGCCTCGGTCTTGGTCGCAGTCAGCACATACTCCATCTGATTCTCCTGTGTGGACGAACGCTCAGAATGCTGGGGAAAAGCTGGCGCGACATTGTAGCCTTGTGTGCTCGGATTACTCAATACGAAAACGGGCCAATTAATTTGTGGAGGCAAGAAAAAACTCGGCCAAGTCAGTATTTGGCGCAAGAAGCCATGTATTACGGCGTTCAATGTACAGATTGAATTCTCCCCTCGAGGAGGAAATTAGAGATGTCGCACACAAAAAGACGCTTTTTCCTATTGGCTACAGTAGCGATTTGCGTGTTAACGGGCTCGGGAATGGTTTATTCCACGCGGACACCTTCGCCGATTGAGGTCCAGCAAATCCGCGATCGACCAATCGTCGAGCGGGACTTCGACGTTCAAGTATTGGTCGATGGGCGGTCACTTGAGGAATACGCCGCCAGAGGGCGAACGTATGTCGAGGCTTTGGAAGGTCGAGAATACGAGCTTCGTGTCCATAATCCCTATCCTTATCGAGTGGCAGTGGCGCTTTCAGTTGATGGCCTCAACACGATTGACGCCAAGCATACGACTGCTTACGAAGCCAGTAAGTGGGTGATTGGTCCTTACGGGGCGATTGAAATTAGCGGTTGGCAAGTCAGTTCCTCGAGAGCTCGGCATTTCTATTTCACTACCGAGCGGGATTCGTACGGCGCGAAATTGGGGCAGACCGCAAACCTCGGAGTCATCTCAGCGGTTTTCTTCCGCGAGCGCCAACCAATTCCAGTGAGAGTTACTCCGCCGCCTCGCGAACCCAAGCCTTATGAGCGCGACGGCGCTGATGCCGGTCGCGCTGATGCGCCCTCGTCGGACCGGGCCGAAGCTCGATCGAAGTCAATGCCATCTGTCGATGATGAGTCGGCGGCGACAGGAATTGGACGTTCCGTTGGTAACGATGTTCGCTGGGTAAATATGCAGCTCGAGTCGCGACCGATGTCAGAGATTTCGATTCGCTACGAGTTCTATCAGGGGCTGGTGCGATTGGGGATCTATCCGCGGCCGTATCCGCGACAGGATAGCCTGCGGAGGAGGGAAGCTGCGCGTGGGTTTGAGGATCGACGGTTTAGTCCGGAGCCCTAGGCTGGAACTATTGGGCGGTTTCGAACGGAGACCGAGACGATTTTCCATTCATCATTTTCCATTTTTCATTTGTCATTGCAAGCGATGTAGAACGGACTTCAGTCGGTTCAAGCTATGGAAGGCGTTAATTGAGTGGCAAAGAGTTACTTTATGGGGAAGAGCGTCCTGACACTCAACAATCATCTTAACGAGTAGAACGCAGACTGAAGTCTACGCTACGAGGTAGAACGGACTTCAGTCGGTTCAAGCTATGGAAGGCGTTAATTGAGTGGCAAAGAGTTACTTTATGGGGAAGAGCGTCCTGACACTCAACAATCATCTTAACGAGTAGAAC
>Ga0134125_10001444_pt1 | contig 29216 bp, 27 predicted proteins | sample KB31751_FD_96464 | JGI IMG/M metagenome (GOLD analysis project Ga0134125, IMG submission 96464) | Terrestrial soil microbial communities with excess Nitrogen fertilizer from Kellogg Biological Station, Michigan, USA - KB3-175-1 | ecosystem: Environmental > Terrestrial > Soil > Unclassified ... | reverse complement strand
TGGCGGCCTCGGTGTCGCGCTCGCCCTCTTCGACCGAAGTGACGAAGAATTGGCCCCAGCGCTCCTTGGCGCCCTCCAGCAACACCTCCGCCGGCGCAATGTCGCCCTGCCCTTCGGCCGCCTGGTTGATCGCGGCGTGGAGCAGCTGTCGGTCGCGCGAATTGACCGCCCGATAGATCGGCTTGCCGACGACCCCATCGAGGTTCAGGCTCTGCGCCAGCTTGTGCAAGCGTGCATTCGCGCGCACCACGGCACCGCCGCGATCGACGGTCGCAATCGCCATCGGCGTGTGGTCGAAGAAACGCATGAAGCGCACTTCGGCGGCGCGTTCGGGATCGCCGCGCTCGTCACGGGCACGGCTGATCACCAGCGTCCGCGACGGACCCGGCACGCCGTCGGCGCCGAAAGCGAGCTTGTGATAGATGCGCACCGGCAGCGTCTTGCCGGTGCGCATCTTCAAATCGATGTCGAACACTTCGGTCTTCACCTCGCCCGGCACCGCCACGATCGAGGTGAGCAGCGAGGCGCCATCGCCCGAGACGATGTCCGTGAGAGCGAGGCCGCCGGAGCCGATCTCGGCGAGATCGTAATCCAGCCAGTTCGCCAACGTCGCGTTGACATAGGCGAGCTCACCACGGGGGTTAACCGAGAAGAAGCCGCAAGGCGCATGGTCGAGATATTCGATGGCGTGGCGCAGTTCCTGGAACACGTCCTCCTGGCGCTCGCGATCGCGCGTGATGTCGGCGACCGACCACACCGCATATTTCGCGGCCCGCTTGGCCGCGCCCAAGGGGCGGACGCGCATCCGCAACCAGCGGCCGTGCCCGCCGTCGGGGCTCGCAACGCGCACCTCCTCCTGCTGCCGCTTGCCCTCGCGCGACGCTTTCAACAGCCGAAACACCGCTTCCGATACGTCGGGATCGCCGATGAAGACGCGCTCCACCGGGCGCACGTCCTGCGCACCGGTTGCGCCCGTCAGCGCCAGATAAGCGGAATTGAAATAGACCACATGGCCGCGAGAATCCGTGACGGCGAGCCCGTCGAAGGCATGGTCGGCGATCCGGCTTGTCACGGGATCGTCGGCCGAGCGGTCGGCAAAGCGGATGATGCCGGCGGCAAAGGCGAACAGGTTGAAGAGCCCGAGCATGGCGAGCAGCGCCAACAGGGCGAGGATATAGGGCTGCGCCTGGGCTTTCCCAACGGTCATCAGCGCAAGCGCGACCGCGACCAGCGTGCCGGCCACGAGCAGCACCAGCAGGATACTGCCACTGCGCCGCGGCGGCTCCGGCGGGCTCGCCGTCTGACGGGACGCATCTTTGTCGAATTCGGCGGTCATGGCTGGCAACGATGCGCCCTAGAGTGTGATCCGGAAAAGTGAAAACCGGTTTTCCGAAAAGATCATGCTCAATCAAAAACCTGGAGCGCGATAGTGCTTCGACCTGATCCCATCGCGCCCTAAAGGGAATCAGTCAGGCACGCTCACCGCGCGCCGATTCCTGAAGTGCCTGAATCGGGCCCGCGAGCGCAAGCCCGTCAGGCCACGATTGTGGCTTTTTCCGGCCGTTCCGTGCGCCTGCCGCTTCATAACCGCCGGCCGGAGAAGGTGCGCCGCAGCCCCATGACGTAGCCGATGATTTCGGCGACCGCATGGTAATGTTCCACAGGAATCTCCGCATCAACCTCTACAGTCGCATAGAGCGCGCGGGCCAGCTGCACATTTTCGATAATCGGGATGTCGTGCGCTTTCGCGATTTCCCTGATCTTGAAGGCGAGGTGGTCGACGCCCTTGGCGACACAGACCGGGGCCGACATGCCGCGATCATATTGCAGCGCCACCGAATAGTGGGTCGGGTTGGTGATGATCACGGAGGCCTTGGGTACCGCCGCCATCATGCGTTTCTTCATGCGCGCCACCCGCAGCTGCCTGATGCGCCCCTTCACATGCGGATCGCCTTCGGACTGCTTGAACTCCTCCTTCATTTCCTGGCGCGACATTTTCAGCCGCTCGAACCATTGCCGGTACTGGAACAGGTAGTCGCCGATCGCAACCAGGGCGAGGAAGGCGACGACCGCACCCATCAGATGCAGCGTCAGTGATTGCGTGATGCCAAGCAGCGCCGCAGGGTCGAGGCGAACCAGAGACTCCAGCCGCAGCCGCTCCGGCCACAAAATCATAACCATCACTGTGCCGAGTGCGATCACCTTGAACAGGCCTTTGGCGAAATTCACCCCCGCCTGCTTGCCGAAGATCCGCTTGAACCCGGAAGCCGGCGAAATCTTTGACAATTTCGGCTTCAGGGGTTCGCCGGAAAACACGATCCGGTGCTGCACCATATTGCCGGCGATCGCGGCGATCGCCAGCAGCAGTAGAGGCACCCCGATCGCGGTAATGACGGCATATTCCAGGCTTCTCGCCAGCGCGATCAGTCCGGGTCCGTCAGTTGGGATCTCCCATGATTTGGCGATCAGGTTGCGCAGCGGCATCGTGATTTTGTCGCCGATCCAGCCCGAGAAATTCGACAGCACGAGCGTGGCGCCGGCGATCACGAACCAGGTATTGAGCTCCTGGCTCTTGACGACATCCCCGCGCTCGAGTGCCTCGTCGAGACGTTTTTGCGTGGGGTCTTCTGTTTTGTCGGATGTATCGTCTTCCTCAGCCATCGTGTGCTCTCACCTCGCCGGTGTCATCTCGTGCATGACGCCGTCGAAATAACCGAGGAAGGTCCCCATCATCGCGGCGAGCACGAGCGCGAAGATCAAAAAGCCCGCGAGAATCGACAGCGGCACGCCGACGAAATAGACCTGCATCTGCGGCATTAGCCGCGCCAGCACGCCAAGCCCGATATTGAAGACGAGACCGAACACCAGGAACGGCGCCGACAGCTGCAGGCCGATCTTGAACGCGCCCGCGAAGGCGTGGGTAGCGAGCGCAGCGACATCTCCGCTCGCGGCGAGTTCGCCCGGCGAGAAAATCCTGTAGCTGTCGTTGAGCGCGGCAATGACGAGATAATGGCTGTCGGTCGCAAACAAGAGCGTCACGCCGAGCATGGTGAGGAAATTGCCGACCAAGACCCCCTGTTCTCCTTGCGTCGGGTCGATCGAGGAGACGAAACCGAGCCCCATCTGCTGCGCGATAATGGAGCCCGCCACCTGCAAGGCGGCTAGCGTCACGCGTGCGGTTGCCCCGAGGATGATGCCGACCACGATCTCATGCAGCATCATGACGAGCAGCGCGGCCATCGACTGCAAGTCGATGTGATAGGAGTGCTGGTGCAGCGGCAGGAGAATGAGCGTCAGCAACAGCGCGATCGCCAGCTTGATACGCATCGGGATGTTGGATTCGCCGAGCGTCGGCATCAGCATCACCATGGCGCCCACGCGGGCGAAGACCAGCATGAAGGTGGCGGCGACCATCGGCAGCCAGGCAATGTCGATGCGCATAACCGAGTGTCCCGGCCCCCACATTCGCACTCGGTTGCGGCGAGCAATTTTGCGAATGTTGGAGCCAAAGGGACACTCGCAAAAATACAATTGCAGTGCGGCTCTGGATCTGACATTCGCCATTTCAATTCGGGGCAACACGGAGGCGAATGTCAAATTCACCGCACTGCGCACTTTGCATCAGCCGCCGATGATTCGCGACGATATCCGCATCATCTCACTGTGAAGGGCGTCGGCCATGAACGGCAGCGCGAACAGCAGCGTGCCGAAGATCGCCAGGATCTTCGGCACGTACACCAGTGTCTGCTCCTGGATCTGCGTGAGCGCCTGGAACAGCGACACGATGACGCCGACCACGAGTCCGACCACCATCATCGGGGCTGACACGATGACGATCGTCCAGATGGCTTCGCGCGCCACGTCGAGGGTTTCCGCACCGGTCATGTTCTGCCTCGCTTGCTCGCACTGAGCCCCGTCATTCCCGGGCGCTCGCGAATCGAGCGAACCCGGTATCTCGAGATTTTAGGACTCCTCTCTTCGAGGCGCCCCCGAATGACCTCGTTCCGAAACTCAGATCGTCATCTTCATGATGTCTTCGTAGGCCTGGATCACCTTGTCGCGCACCGACACCAGCGTCGAGACGGCGACATCGGTATCGGCGACCGCGGTGACCACGTCCATCACATTGGCCTTGCCGTTGGCCATCGCCATTGTCTGCGCGTCGGACTTGCGGCCGCTCTCCATGACGCTGCCGATCGCGTCCTTGAGCACCGCGCTGAACGAGGCTCCGGCATCGGAGGTTTTCCCAGCCCCGGCGACGTCGAGAATGCGGCCATTGGCATAGGCATTGCCCCGACCGGACCCGCCGGCATCGAGCACGCGGGCCAGGTTCGCGTAGGCATTCGCGGCAACAGTTGGTGACGCCATTGTCTTGATCCTTTTTCTTAGGCTTTCAGGATGTCGAGCGTGCGCTGGATCATCCGACGCGTGGCGGTGATGATGTTCAGGTTCGCTTCATAGGACCGCTGCGCATCGCGCAGATCGGTCATTTCGATCAGCGGATTGACGTTGGGATACTTGACGTAGCCGGAGGCATCCGCCGCAGGGTTACTCGGCTCATACTTCACTCGAAACGCGGACTGATCCGGCTTGATCTGGCCGAGCTTCACGACCTTGGCGTCGAGCGAGCGGTCAAGCGCAGAGGAAAAAGTCAGCACTTTGCGGCGATAGGGATCGCCGCCGGCGGTGGAGGCGGTCGAGTCTGCGTTCGCGATGTTTTCGGAAATCACCCGCATGCGGCCGGCCTGGGCCCGCAGTCCCGAGGTCGCAATCCCCATCGAGCGGGTGAAATCGCTTCCGTCATCGGCCATGATCGCCGTCCTTGTTGTTCGTCAGCTCTTGCCCGTTAGCCCTTGCCGATCGCGGTCTTCAGGATCTCCAGGCTCTTGCTGTAGAGTTGGGTCACTGCCGCGTAATCCATCTGGTTGGAGGAGACCTTCATCATCTCCTCCTCGAGGCTCACGGCGTTGCCGGCAGGCCGCGTCTCGAAACCGACCCTGCGGTTTTGGTCAAACTCGTTCGACCCGCCATCGGAAGGCGCGATGTGGGCGGCACTGGTCCGCACCAGCGAAAGCGGCCCCATCGAATCCACCGTAGCGCCGCTGTCATCGAACTTCGGCGCGACCAGATCGCGCGGCTTGAAATTCGGCGTGTCGGAGTTGGCGACGTTTTCCGAAAGGAGGCGCTGCCGCTCCTGGTGCCACTGCATCTTGGTGCGCAGCACCGACAGCGTCGGAATATCGGTGATGGACATCGTGTCGCTCCTTCACCTGCGGGGAGGTCCAGCAGGTAGGAAGCATTTGCCGCGTGTATGGTTAACGGGTGGTTAAAGCGCGCGGCCGACTGGGCAAAAAGTTCCCATGGCAATGCATTCGGTCATGCAGTTGCATTTTTGCCACGAAGAATGCGTTAACCGCACCAGGACGTCTCTTCACACATCCCAAGAAGTCGTTTGGCCCAACCGATTCATAGGTTATTAAGGCTTTTGACGCGGCAGCTTTTGCCGTAAGGGGTTAACGGGTTTGATCTCAAGCGTCGTTCGCCGCTTTGACAGCGCCGCGACGAAAGCTTGATGAAGGCGCGATTTGCCGGGGACTGAGCGATGCAGGCAGTAACAGTAATCTTTGCACTCGTGGCCGTATTGGCCCTGATGGGCGTTGCCTTCTGGCTCGTGCGTCGATTCGCGGGCAATCGGCTGGGCACCAATCCGGGTCGCGGCCGCATGCCGCGGCTAGCCGTCATCGATGCGGCCGCGGTCGATGGCCGGCGGCGGCTGGTCCTGGTCCGGCGCGACAATATCGAGCATCTCCTAATGATCGGCGGACCGACCGACATCGTCGTGGAGTCCAATATCGTCCGCGCAAGCGCAGCGCGCGAGCTGCCGCAACGGCAGGGCATGCCGGGCGCAGTCGCCCCCGAACTACCGCCGCGAATCGCTCCCCTTCCGGACGCAGCCTGGAACGAGGCCGAGACCGCGCGTGTCGAAGGGATCGAGCATCAGGAGCCGCAGATACCGGAGCCGCCGCCGCGCCCCTCGCGGCCCTCGTTTGCCGAGGAGCTGCGCCGTCCGGCCCCGGCGGCGCCCGACCGCCGCCCCGAACCGCTGACCGGCTTCGCTTCGGAGTCCCTGGCTGGCCGTCCCGAGCCGCGGCTTGAGCCTCGCCCCGAACCCCGGGCCGAACCTGTGCTGCCGCGCATGACTTCGCGCAGCGAACCTTTGATGCCGCGCCCGTCCCGTCCGGTCGAAGCGCCGAAACCCGTACGTCCGGTCGAGCGCGCCGCGGCTGCGCCCCCACCGCCGCCGCCCCCGTCGCCCGCGCAAACTGCCGAGCAGAACCTTGCGGAAATGGCGCAGCGGCTGGAAGCGGCTTTGCGCCGTCCGGCCGCCAGTGCGCCGGTCGCCGATAATGCTCCTCCGGTTGCACCCGAGCCGCCCGGGCGTGATCGCGGCGCGGCACGCGAACTGCCGTCCGAGCCGGCGGCAGCGCCGGCGCCCTCGCCCAGGAACGGACTTGAAAAGAACGGACTTGAAAAGAACGGTCTCGACAAGACCAGCTTTGAAAATCTCGAAGACGAGATGGCGTCCTTGCTGGGCCGTCCGAAGTCGTCTTCGTGAGGTCGGCCGGCCTCCCGCGTAGAGTTTTATTCTTTGCTGTTCTGATCGCCGCCGGCTCGGTGGCAACGGCCGCGTTCGCGCAGGACATCAGCATCAATCTCAGTCCGGACAATGGCGGCGTGACCGAGCGCGCCATCCAGCTGATCGCGCTTCTGACGGTGCTGTCGATCGCGCCGTCGATCCTGATCATGATGACGTCGTTCACCCGCATCGTGGTGGTGCTGTCGCTGTTGCGCACCGCCATGGGCACAGCCACCGCCCCGCCGAACTCCGTTATCATTGCGCTCGCAATGTTTCTCACCGCCTTCGTGATGGGACCGGTACTGCAAAAATCCTATGACGACGGCATCCGCCCCCTGATCGCGAACCGGATCACGGTGGAAGAGGCGCTGCAGCGCGCCTCTGTCCCCCTGCGCGAATTCATGGAAAAGAACGTGCGGAAAAAGGATTTGCGCCTCTTTATGGATATGTCCGGCCAGCCACCTCCGGCGACGCCGGATCAGCTGTCGCTACGCATTCTGGTGCCGGCGTTCATGATCTCCGAGCTGAAGCGCGCCTTCGAGATCGGCTTTCTCTTGTTCCTGCCCTTCCTGATCATCGACCTCGTGGTCGCGTCCGTCTTGATGTCGATGGGCATGATGATGCTGCCGCCCGCCGTGGTGTCGCTGCCCTTCAAGCTGATCTTCTTCGTGCTGGTCGACGGCTGGTCGCTGGTCGCAGGCAGCCTGGTGCGGAGCTACGGGCACGGATAAGGCGGTCTCTCGCCGGTCATTGCGTTGCACGGCGGCTCGGGCGGGAGGGCACCTTCTCGCAATATCGGATCAGTTCCAGATTGCAGCCCGCGCGCGGCGCGAGTTCCGACGGCTGCAAGCCCCTCATCGCGCGGCGGTCACCCATCTCCACACGCCCTCTTGACCCTATAGTTACTACAGCCCTCACACTTGGGAGCAATGAAGATTCGGCGAAGAGACGCAAAGGCGGACGCATGATCGATTGTTGCGCATCCTCTCGACCGGCGGCGACTCTGGCTGCTACCAGTGCTACGGACCGCAGCGAGAGCGATATCGGGATTCACTGCGCGCCGGCAATGCCGGCCGGCGCAACCATACGGACCGACCTTCTGGCAGAGCGCCGGGCCGGCGCAAGCAGGCGCAACGGTAACTCGCGCGACCTCATCGTGATCGGCGCAGGGTCGGCGGGCTTTTCGGCTGCAATCACGGCCGCCGAGCAGGGAGCGCGTGTAACGCTGGTCGGCAGCGGCACCGTCGGCGGCACCTGCGTCAACGTCGGTTGCGTGCCCTCAAAGACCCTGATCCGCGCAACCGAGACTCTCCACAATGCCCGCGTGGCTGCGCCTTTCGCTGGGATCCGCGCCCAGGCCGAATTGATCGACTGGCGCAGCTGCATCGATCAGAAGGACGCACTTGTGTCCGATATGCGCCGGGCCAAATATGCCGACCTGCTCTCGGCCTACAGCGGCATCACCTATCGTGAAGGCCCGGCCCGTCTCATAAGCGGTGGCGTCGAGGTGAACGGTGCGCGGATTCTCGCCGACAAGATCATCATTGCGACCGGCGCACGGCCGGCGATACCCGCCATTCCAGGCATCGGGTCCGTGCCGTATCTGACGAGTGCCACCGCGCTCGATCTCAAGGACCTGCCCCGGTCACTGCTCGTGATCGGTGCGGGCTATGTCGGGGCGGAGCTCGCCCAGATGTTCGCCCGCGCCGGAGTCAAGGTGACTATGGTGTGCCGGTCTCGCCTGCTTAGCGAGGCTGAACCTGAGATCAATGCCGCGCTCACCGGCTATTTCGGCGACGAGGGAATCTCGGTGAGGTCCGGGATCACCTATCGTGCGATCCGCAAGACCGAGAATGGTGTAGCCCTGAGCGTTGAATGCGACGGACGGAACATGACGATCGACGCCGATCGGCTGCTGATTGCGACCGGGCGGACGCCTAACATCGAAGCTCTTGGGGTCACAGAACATGGCATTGCCGTCACGCCAAACGGCGGCATTATCGTCGACGACCGGATGCGTACCAGAAGTGCCGGCATCTACGCTGCCGGCGATGTCACCGGTCGCGATCAATTTGTCTATATGGCCGCTTACGGTGCCAAGCTGGCCGCGAAGAATGCCCTCAACGGCGACAGTCTGCGCTACGACAACACCGCGATGCCTCGCATCGTGTTCACCGATCCGCAGGTCGCAAGCGTCGGCCTGACTGAGACCGGCGCTCAGGCGGCGGGCCACGCGGTTCGCGTCTCGACGATCGGGCTCGACCAAGTGCCGCGTGCGATCGCGGCGCGCAATCCAAGAGGGCTCATCAAGCTTGTGGCCGACGCCGGCAGCGGTCGGCTGCTTGGCGCGCATATCCTCGCGCCGGAAGGCGCCGACAGCATCCAGACTGCGGCCCTCGCGATCCGGCAGCGCCTCACCGTTGAAGACCTGGCCGATATGATCTTTCCGTATCTCACCACAGTCGAGGGCTTGAAGCTCGCGGCGCTGGCGTTCGAAAAGGACGTGGCTAAACTGTCGTGCTGCGCCGGTTGATACGGCGCGCCGACCGCGAGCTCAGCCTTTCAAATCATATTGCTTGCAAATCATATTGCTTACTGAGGTGATCGCCGATCTGCACCAGCATCGCCACACATTCGGGGTAGCCGGGTTTCGCGGCCACGGCCTCGCCGGCTGAGGCGCGGAATTCCCAGGAGTCGTCGCTCCTGATGACGCTGATGGTCATCCCGTCGGGGCAATCGGCGTGAACCTTCAATTCCGCCCTGGCCATAGCGATGAGTTCGGCTTCGGTCTTGGCTGGCTTGCTCATGCTGACGGCTTCCTCCCGGCGATTTCAGCGCAACTTGCCGTTTCCGTACACCGGTGTCGAGAGAATGCGCTTACTTCGACGCGTCCGCCTGCTTCATGCCCACGATCTGCGGCAGCGAGCCCGTCGCCGCCGGGTCGGCCTTCTGGCCCGGCGTCCAGGCGGTGGCGTCGGGGAAGCGCTTTTTCATGTCGCGCACGAAGCCGTCCAGCGTGTCGACGCTTGCCGCCATCTTGGCGATCCCGCCGAACTCCGCGCTGTTGGCTGCCGTTGGCTTGCTGGCGATGTCGAACGCAGCCTTGTCGGCTTCGCCGCTCATCAGCGGTGCATACTTTTCGCGAAAGCGCGCCAGGCCGATCGCATCATCAGCCAGCGCATAGCCGACCACGGCGCGGATGACGTCCGCCTTCTCCGCCGGGTTCAGCGGTTTGAAGTCGCGCCAGCGATCACCCAGATAGAGCTCGATCTGTTCGGAGGCCTCGCGCCAGCGCCGTGCCGCCCAATAGATGTCGGACCGCAGGCGGATTGCCTCGCGTCCACCGATATTGGAAATGAGATCGAGCGCGAGGTCGCGACGGCCGATGTCGCTCTCGGCCCGCGCCTCCAAGAGGAGCCGCTGCGCACGCAACTCGCCGTTCAGATCGGCGATGCGGGTCGCGTTCAGCGCGGTCAGCGCCCGATCCGGCTTGCGGTTCATGAGATAGACCATGGCGAGCTTGGCCGCGACCTGCGCGCGCGCCGCGCCTTCGAGGCGTTTGTCGACCTGATATTGCAGGAGCTCGGCGGCCTGATCCAACAGATCGACCGCGACCAGCCGGTCGGCAAGGCGCCGGATCATCTCGTCGCCGCGACGGTCGATCGGGGTCAACTCGCGAAATTGGTAGAACAGCGCGAGCGCGTCGATCGGCTGCAAGCCGTCCCCTTTGGAGGTGAGGAAGATATCCGAGAACAGAGTCCGCGCCGCATCCTGTGCCTGGCGCGAGGCTTCCGAATTCGGCTTAAGCTTCGTCGCCATGTGCGCGGCCGCCAGTGAATCGGCATAGCGTCCGGCGTTGCTATAGATCTTCGCGAGCATCGCTAGCGTGTGCACTTCGATCGAATCACCCCGCCACATCACGGACAGCGTTTCCAGCCGCTTCAAGAGCTCGGCCTGGTCGATCTGGTTACGCTTCTGCAACAGCGCGACCTGACGCAGCGTCGCCTCCGCGGCGGCAGCGCGGTCGGATGAATCGATCACAACGCGGTAATCGTCGAGGGCGTCCTTCTCCTGCCCGAGCCCTTCCGCGAGCCAGCCATACAGCACCGTTGCGGCCGGCTTCAGCTCGGGCGGCACGCCGACAACCTCGAGCTCGGAGCGGCGCTTCGCGGCACCGGCGAAGTCGCCGACCTCCAGGCAGGCGCGCATCGCATCCATGGTGACCAGACGCTGTAAGTTGACCGGCAATGAGGCGATCGCGAATTCGACGTTCTTCAGCTTCTCGCGCGCGTCGCCCCATTTGCCCTGCTTGGCGTAGGCAACGCCTTTCCAGAGCTCCGAATCGTAACTGTTGCCGACCGAGGGACTGGCGAGGTCGTTGAGCGCGGCGTTCGGCCGGTTGATCAGGACGGAGGCGACCGCATGCACCATCCGGACGACGGACTCATCCATTTTCGGGGCGGGATTGGCGAGAGCGAAAGCGCTTTCCCCCGCGGCTTCGTAGTAAAGGCCGCGCGCCATATAGAAGCGGGCGAGATCCAGTCTCGCCTGCGCGCGCTGTTCCGGGGCGGCCGCGCCTGCGGCTGCGATCAGTGCATCACGGCGAGCCAGGAAGTCGCCGGCCTGGTTCTTGCGCCATTCGTCGAGATCGAAGATCGGCTGGATCGCGGTCGCGGCGCGCCCAGTGGAGGCTTCCACCGGAGAGATCGTCAGCCCTCCGGGCTTGCCGATAATGACCTTGTCCGGTGCAACCTCGACCGCAACACCGTCCGACTTCGGACGCACCGCAATGCCCTGCGCGGTGTCGAGCAGCGTGAGGTCGACGAAGTCCTGGCGCTTGATCAGCCCGCGGATCGGCGCCAAGCCGGTTACCACCAATAGCGTATCACCCGCATCGGGGTCGGTGATCCGGTGCAGCTTGCCCGGATTGGCGAAAGGCACCGCGATGTTGGCATGCGCGGAATCGCTGATGCTGCGCAACACCGCCAGCGGCTGTGGCGGGGCCAGCACCTGGTCGGCGAAAGTCAGTGTCCATCTGGTGCCGGCCGCGGACCCGTCGGTGCTCAGCGTATGCATCTGCGGACGGTTGAGGCGGATACGGATCGCCTGACCGTTATCCAGTGCCATCCGCCGGACGTCGCCGATGATGGCGCCGCCGTTGGCGCGGACTGGATCGATGTCGATCGGTTGCTTGGAGTCGAACACCAGCCATACCGTGTCGCCGCGCTGAAATGACGCCGCGGGAGTGGCGTTGGCAAAGCTGAAGGTCAGGCGCAGCCCGTCGCTGTTGCGGGCCGCCTCCACCTTGGCGGAGGCGCTGCCGGGCTGTGCCGGCACATCGGCTGCAGGCTTCGGCGCGGGCGGCGGACCGATGGTGGCCGCCGGCGCGGCGCCGTTGTTCGCCGCAGCCACGGCGACGGGGCTCGGCTGCGCGGGCTTTTCGGTTGCGACCGACGCAGGAAAAACCGCTTGCGCCCTGCTCTGCTCTGCCGCAACCAGTTGTTTTGCGGGCGGCTCCTGCGGTTTGGTGACCGGCTCTGCTTTTGTCGCCTCGATCTTCGGCAGCGCGCTTGCCTGCTCGCTGTTCGGCGCGGTCTTGATCTCCGCCTTGATTTCTACGTTAGGCGCCGCGGCCGCGCCTTTGACCTCCGGCTTCGCCGGCGCGGCTGGAGCCGCCGGCGGCTTCGCCGGTGTCTCCGTGGTGGCTGGCTTGGCCGGCGGCGGCGCGGCAGGGACCTGCCAGTCCGGCGGCGTGCGCAGGCCGTGGACCGACAATTGCGCCTTCGGCTTCTCGGACTGCTGGAAGGCGACGTCGACGTTGTAGTTCTTGTCCTCGCGAAAGCTGTGGACGTCGACATCGCCGATCAGCGAGATCTCGATCTTCGTGGAGTCGCCGTCGACATGCTGGGTGATGGAGGCGATGTTCGGCGGCGCGGCCACCTTGGCGTCGGCGAGATCGAAATTGAGCAGCGACGAGAACGACAATGTGAGCTTCTGGTCGTTCAACACCGAGGAGGCGCCCACCCCGTCGGGCATCTTGAATACGAAGCGGACGAAAGTCGGCTGCACCAGGGCGCGCACGCGGATCGTCGGGCGCTTCTTCGCTTGCGCCGCGGCGCGCTGCAGGCGCAGTTCGCGCTCGGCGACGCGCGCCCGCTCGGCGAGCTCGCGCACCACTTCAATCGGAAGGCTCGGCGGCGCTCCTTTCCAGCTGTCGGGCAGGAAATCGACAAACACCCGCTCGCCCGCCATCATGGTGTTGATGGTCACCTTGCGCGACAGCGACAGGCGGATCGCGGTGCCGTCGGGATCGCGCCGCGCCATCGAGACATAGTTGGGGACCGCGTTGGCGATCTGCTCGACGGGAACATCGACGGGGCGCTCGAACTTGATGATCACGATCGAGCCGGCGGTCGATACCTCGGCGTTGACATCCTCGGGAAACTTGAACACCAGCCGCGCAAAGCCGCCTGCAGCGGAGAAGCTCGCTTCGCCCTTCACCGGATCGGACTGCGCAGGCGCCGGAACGGTCAAGGCAAGCAGGATCACCCCGGCGCAGGCAAGGCCGACAAGGCGCAACGCGCCGCGCGCGCCGGCGCAGGTGAGCGACCAGAATCCAGCGACAGCCGTTCGCGCCATTCCCACTCGTCTCTCAGTTCAATGAACCCGCTTTCAAAAAGCGGATACGCCCTCGCTCGCTCGGCCTTCGATTCTAAAACCCGGCAACTAAGGACTTGTTAAACATGCCGGGAAACATGTCGCGGCACGTCTCGCGGCTCAGTTGGATTGTTGCGGCAGCACCTTGCCTTCGATCTTTGGAAGGTCGGCCGCGACTGCGGTTGTCGAGGTTTGGGTCCCATTGGCGCGATGCGCCAGTTCCACCGTCAACCGCTCGGCCGTTTCCGGCTGCATCAGTCCCATGATCTCAGACATGTTGCGCGGCGACATTTGCGAGGCGATCTCGATCAGCACGGGCATCTCCAGCCGATCGAACACTTTCGCAGCATCCTTCGGCTTCATGTTCTGATACATCGTGACGATGTTCTTGAAGCGCGCGTTGTCGGCCTCGGTCTTCTGCGCCTTGGCAGCCGTGATCTGCGCTTCGACCGCCTTCGCCTCCGCGACCTTGGACTCGATGCGCTTCTCCGCCGTCTTCAACAGGTTCTCACGGATGTCGAGCTCTCGCGCGCGCTCGTCTAACTCCTGTCGGCGCGACTGCAACCGTTCGAGAATGGCGCGCTCGGCGGGCGAGACGCCCGGCTGGCTGTCGTCGGGATGGTAGACGACGCCGTCCGGCGTTGTTTGTGGTGCCGCGGGCTTCGGCACGTCAGGCTTCGGCTCCTGGGGCTTTGGCTCCTGGGGCTTTGGCGCGGGCTCTTTCGGCTTCGGCTTGTCGACCGAACCGGTGATGTCGCTGTCCTGTTTGGGGGCGCCGGGGAAGTTCAGATTCTCCTGGGCCCAAGAGGCTGGCTTGACTTGCTCGGCTTGCTTGGCTCGCTCGACTTGGTTGGCCGCACTGTCTGGCTGCTCAGGCTGGTAGGCGAACACGTAGCCGCCGTCGATCAACAGACCCGCGATCTTCAGCACCGCAAGACAGGCAATCGCAACGACGACAACCGGAATGACGCGAATGTTACGGAAGGATTTCATGCCGCGAGGCCACCGGCCCTCTTGCGTTCAGTGAAGGCTTGCGCGGCTGCCGCCACCGCCTTGGCGCTCGACACCCGCGCGGGCGCCGCCGCAGCGACCGAAGCGGCCGCGGTCGGAGCCGGCGTTGGCGTTGGCGCGGCAGGCTCGGAATCCGCGGACTCGACGGCCGCCGAGAATGGCCGGGCGGCGAGCGCGATCTTGGACAGCCGGCGCACCACGTAGTCGCCCTCGGCGAGCTGCTTCTTCAGGAGATCCGACATTTCGTGGGCGGCGCTGACCTGCACGCCGAGGTTTTCGTTGACGTCGCGCACGGTAAGCTTGAGGCCGCCGATCGCGCGCTCGGCGATTTCGGTCGCGGTAATGAGCTCGGCGATGACCGCTTTCAGCGAGTGCTCGTCGGCCTTGAGCCGCTGCAGCCGTTTGTTGAGCAGCATGCAGTAGGCGATGGTGACCACGAGCAGCACCGCCACCAGGCTTTCAATGATCAAACCCGGAACTGGATTCATCAGTTGGCCTCCATCATCTTGTTCTGCTCGTCGGCCTTCTCGAACATTGCGAGCGTGGTAGAGGGTTTGCGCAACGGCCTGGTGACGCGGATCGCGACGCGGTCGCCGACCCGCCCCATCCGCCCTTCGGTCAGCGTGACGTCGCCGCAGCGCACGGCGACGGTCGCATCCGCGCGCATTTCGAGCGGCAGCGTGTCACCGACTTTCAGCGTCATCAGCTGCTTGAGCGGGATATCGGCTTCGTAGAGCACCGCGTCGACGGCGATCTCGGCCTGCCCGATCTCGGTGGCGAAATGCCCTTCCCAGATCGGGTCACGGCCGAATTTTTCGCCCATGAACATCTGCAACAGCACGTTGCGGATGGGCTCGATGGTCGCGTAGGGTAACAACAGCTCGATGTTGCCGCCGCGATCTTCCATGTCGATGCGCAGCCGCACCAGGATCGCGGCGTTCGCGGGCCGGCTGATCGCGGCAAAGCGCGGATTGGTCTCGAGACGATCGATGGTGAAGGCGACCGGCGAGAGCGGCCGGAACGCCTGCTCGGCATCCGCCAGCACAACCTCGATCAGGCGCTTGACCAGGTTGGTCTCGATCGTCGTGTAAGGCCGCCCCTCGATGCGCAGCAGGGTGTTGCCGCGCCGTCCCCCAAGCAACACGTCGATCATGGAATAGATCAGGCTGGAATCGACGGTGGCGAGCCCGAAATTCTCCCACTCCTCCGCCTTGAACACGCAGAGCACGGCCGGCAGCGGGATCGAGTTCATGTAGTCGCCGAAGCGCACCGAGGTGATGCGGTCGAGCGAGACTTCGACGTTGTCGGAGGTGAAATTGCGGAGCGAGGTCGTCAGCAGCCGCACCAGGCGGTCGAAGACGATTTCGAGCATCGGCAGACGCTCGTAGGAAACCATCGCCGAATCGATGATGGCCCGGATGCCGGAATGGTCGTCGAGATTGATCTCGCCGGCGGTGAAACCGAGCAGATTGTCGATTTCCTCCTGGGAGAGCACGCGCTCGCCGCTGTTCTTGCCGGAGCCGAAATCGCGGCTGCCGTCCTCGACCATCGCGGCCCATTGCAGCGACATCGATTCCGTGAGCTCGTTGGCGCTCGCGGCTTCAGCGGCGGCAACGGGATCCTCGGCGCCGAGCGAGGCTTCCCATTCCGCGGCTATTGCATCCTGGTCGACCGGATCGTTGCCCGCCATGATCGTCTGATCCGAACTTCGCTATTGAACCACGATTTCTTTGAACAGCACCGCGCTGACCTTGATCGGCGCGACCGCAACGTTCACCCGCTTGGTCAGCTCCTCCTTCAGCCGGAACAAGCCGGCGGAGCCGGAGAGATCGCTGGCGCGCAGCTCGCGCAAGTAGGTCTGGAAGATGTCGGTGACGCGCGGCATCGATGGCTTGATCTCCTCGGCCTGCTTCTCCTCCTTCACCTCGAGCGCGATCTTCACGCGCAGATACTGCACGCGGTCGCCGGGCGCGGCGGAGAGGTTGACCAGCATGTCGGGCACGTCGACGAATACCGGCGGCTTCGGCGCCGGCGCTTCGGCGTGCTGCTCCTTCCCATGATGGGAGAGGAAGAAATAAGTCGCAGCCCCGGCGCCGATCAGACCGAGCACGCCGACCACGATGATGATCAGCTTGAACTTGTTGCCCCTGACCGAGACGGGTGCGCCTTCGCCGCCCGCGCCTTCCGCCTGTTCGTTCTCTGCCATGACCGCTCACGACCCACATAAAAAAGGACGAGCCGGTTTGCAGCCGAAAGGCTTCTCTAACGCGAAACTAAAGGCCCCCAGCGCGAACGCGCGCTCTCTTACCGAAGTTGACGCTAGGTAAGAATGGTTAATGGTTCCTTTCTTTTGGGCGCCAGCTAGGAAAATCTTGCCGGGCAAATATGGTCAACAAGACCTTTCTGCCGCCTCTCGCGCGCCCCCGCAAAACACCTAAGTCATTCAAATTCCAACCTTTTCCAAGTTGGCACGACATTCGCTGAATGGTTTGGCGAACGCGAGAGCGGTTTGGGAGAGCCATCAAGCGTTCAGCAAGGTCCGAAGAGGCGGCTTGGGAGAGCTAACATCTTTCGGATTGCGTATCGAGAAGGGGAGAACTACCGATGGAGAACGCGCTTCTCATCGGACTTTCGCGGCAGACGACGCTCGAGCGGCAGCTCGCGGTGATCGCCAACAACGTCGCGAACGTCAACACCTCGGGCTTCAAGTCCGACCAATCGCTGTTCGAGGAATATCTCTCCTCGGGCGCGCATGAAGACAATTTCGTCGGCCGCGACCGCCGGGTTTCCTATGTGAAGGACGGCGGCACCTATCGCGATTTCAGCCAGGGCGCGCTGCAACAGACCGGCAATCCGCTCGACGTCGCCATCCAGGGCGACGGCCTCTTCGTGGTGCAGACCCCCAACGGCGAACGCTACACCCGCGACGGCAATTTCCAGCTCAACGCACAAGGCCAGATGGTCACCAGCAACGGCTATCCGGTGCTCGGCAACAACGGCCCGGTCACCTTTCAGTCGACCGAGCACGACATCAACATTTCTCCCGACGGCACCGTGACGTCGGTCGACGGCAATGCGCCGAACGATGCGATCCGCTCCAAGCTGCGCATCGTTTCCTTCGCCAACCAGCAGCAGAGCCTCACCAAGGAAGGCGACAACCTCTACAGCGCCGCTAATCCGGCCGACGCGCAGCCCGACCAGACATCGATACTCCGCCAGGGCTACGTCGAAAAGTCCAACGTCAACGCGGTCGGCGAGATGACCCGCCTGATCGACGTGTCACGCTCCTACGCCCAGGTCGCCAACATGCTGCAGCAGCAGGGCGACCTCCACAAGAACGCGATCAACCAGCTCGCCGACGTGCCGACCTAACCGGCGCAGAGAAGGAAAACGCAACATGCAGGCTCTTCAAACCGCGGCGACCGGAATGGCGGCGCAGGAACTCAACGTCCAGGTCATTTCCAACAACATCGCCAACCTGCGCACCACCGGCTTCAAGAAGCAGACGGCGGCGTTCCAGGACCTGATCTATCAGCACATCCGCCGCGTCGGCGCGCAATCCTCCGACCAGGGCACCATCCTGCCCGTCGGCATCGACATCGGCGGCGGCGTCAAGACCGTCGGCACGCCGCGCGCGATGACGCAAGGCACGCTGTCGCAGACCGGCAACGACCTCGACCTCGCCGTCACCGGCGAAGGCTTCTTCAAGATCCTAATGCCGGACGGCACCTATCAATACACCCGCGACGGCACCTTCCAGATGGACAACCAGGGCCGCATCGTCACCGCCGAGGGCAACCCGGTGCAGCCGACCATCACCATCCCGAACAATGCGAGCGGCATCACCATCAACCAGCAGGGCCAGGTCTCGGTAACCCAGCCGGGCTCGACCACCTCGCAGATCATCGGCCAGATCGGCTTGACGCGCTTCGTCAACAAGGCCGGCCTGCAGCCGGTCGGCAGCAACCAGTTCACCGAGACGCCCTCCTCCGGCCCGCCGCAGGACGGCCAGGCCAATGCCCAGGGCTACGGCACCATCACCCAAGGCAGCCTGGAGCAGGCCAATGTCGACGTTGTGTCGGAAATGAGCGACCTGATCGCCGCCCAGCGTGCCTATGAAATGAACTCCAAGGTCGTGAGCGCGGCCGACCAGATGATGCAAACCACCTCGGCGCTGTTCCGGTGAGGGAGGTTGAGCCATGACATTTCGCACGCTCTTCCTCGCAACCGCCCTGCTCGCGCTCGCCTCGCCCGTGCGCGCCGAGACGCTCGACGACAGCCTCAAGCCGCCGACGTTGCGCGCCCATGTCAGCGTCGCGAACGACGTGGTGCGGATCGGCGATCTCGTCGATAATGCCGGCGTCGCGGCGCAGATCGCGGTCTACCGGGCGCCCGACCTCGGCACGACCGGCACGATCGCCACCGCACAGGTGCTCAGCGTGCTGCGCGCCCATGACGTGATCGGCGTTGCCACCGACGATATCAAGCAGGTCGCGGTGACGCGGCTCGCCCGCAACATCGCCGCCAAGGACATCCAGCTCGCGGTGGCGCAGGCGATCGCCCATCGCGGCGGGCTGGGCGGAGCGCAAAGCCTTTCGCTGACGTTCGACCGCGACCTGCAGGACCTGCATCTCGACGCCTCCAACACGGGCGAGCTCCAGCCGGTGGCGGTGCACGTCGACCCGCGCAGCGGCCGTTTCGACGTGACCTTGGACATCGAGAACAGCGCCTCCAGCGCGCCGACGGCGCTGCGCTACACCGGCGCGGCCGTCGAGATGGTGGAAGCCACGGTGCTCGCGCGCAATGTCGAGCGCACCCAGCTCCTGAAAGCCGCCGACGTCGTCGTCGAGCGGCTGCCGAAGGCCCAGGTCGGCAGCGACCCGGCCCAGCGCGACCAGGCGCTCGGCATGCAGATGCGCCACTCGATGCGCGCCGGCCAGCCCTTGCACGTCGCCGACTTGACCAAGCCCAATCTGGTGACGCGCGACCAGGCGGTGACCGTGGTTTATCAGACCGCCGGGATTTACCTCACGACGCGCGGCAAGGCAGTGGACTCCGGCACCGAAGGCGATGTCGTCAGCGTGGTCAATCCGGAGTCCAAGCGCACCGTGACCGGCGTCGTCACCGGCCGAGGCCAGGTCACCGTCCAGGTCGCGACGCCGAGGCCCGTCTACATCGCCGACACCGCCGCGATCCCCTCGAACGACCCCACGCAGACCCCCGTCGCGGTTGCCGAGGGCAACCCCGTTCAGCCCGTCACCGCCAAGCCCGAGTAAACTTCATGTGCAAGTCCGGTCCCTCGAAGTCCAGTTCCCCGCAGTCCAGCTCCTCGCCAAGAGTTGCAGCAAGGGTTGCAGCAAGGGTTGCAGAGTCCGGCCGCTCGCGCCTGTTGCGCACGGTCGCCTTGCTCACGGTATTCTCGGCCCTCACCGGCTGTTCGGCGATCGACCGCCTGTCGCAGATCGGCGAGACGCCGAAGCTGAACGCGATCGAGAATCCGACGACGCAGCCGGGCTACAAGCCGGTGTCGATGCCGATGCCCAAGCCCGAGCAGGTGTCGTACAATCCGAACTCGCTGTGGCGCAACGGCTCGCGCTCCTTCTTCAAGGATCAGCGCGCGCACCAGGTCGGCGATATCCTCACCGTGACCGTCAACGTCACCGACCAAGCGAACTTCGCCAACGAGACCGTGCGCGACCGCACCGCCAAGGAGGATTCCGGGGTCACCGACTTCATCGGCTCCAAGACGCTCGGCGCGACGGCGCAGAAGGTGCTGCCCGGCCGGCTCCTGACCGCCGACGGCACTTCGCAATTTGACGGCAAGGGCACGATCCAGCGCCAGGAGAGCTTGCAGACCAACGTCGCTGCCGTCGTCACGCAGGTGCTGCCGAACGGCAATCTCGTGGTCGAGGGCAAGCAGGAGATCCGCGTGAACTACGAAATGCGCGAGCTGGTCGTCGCCGGCATCGTGCGGCCCGAGGACATCCAGAGCGACAACACGATCGATTCCTCGAAGATCGCGCAGGCCCGCATCTCCTACGGCGGCAGAGGTCAGATCTCCGACTTCCAGCAACCGCCCTACGGCCAGCAGGTCATGGACGTGCTGCTACCGTTCTGATGAAGGCGAAGAGTACGGCTGAGGACAACAATATCCCCGCGCCTCAAGGCGCGGGTCAGCAAGAGGTCAAGGCACCAAGCAAAGCCCTTCCTTCTTAAAGAGCTCCCACATCGCTAGTCGCGAACCTAGGCGCGAATAGCGATGTATCACGCGGCCCTCGCTAGCTCCCCTGGCGAGGGCCGTTGTGTTTTTTGCGGGGTGTTCGCGAGCGTGGCCGCACTTCGGTTCCTGCGGCCTGCGGAACGGAAAGCCAAGCCGCTGCGTTCATTCGGTCACGCATTACGAAGGGTACGGTTGTCCATGCGGACGAAGCCGCCTCGTAGGACAACCTGGATGCACCGTTCGAAGTTAAGCGGACTAATCACCAAGAAGCGTACGCGCTGGACGGCGCCTCGACCAATCGGGCGGAAGAGTATTTCAGCCACCTGCGCCGCGCTCAAGTCGGCATCCACCATCACATTGCGAGCCCATATCTCCGCCGCTACGCGCAAGAAAGCTCTTGGCGGAAAGACAACCCGCGCGTCTCAAACGAAGACCAAGTGAGCCGGATTTCGGCGCTGGCCTTGACGCGCGGCAAGAGTGTGTCACCGGCTACTTGAAGACAGATTGCTTGCTAAAATCAGCAATGCGAGCGTCCGCTACTCTCGGCCCATTCTGGCTAATTTTTCAAACTCAATATAGGGCGCAGGCGATGACGTTGGTTGTCGCCTTTGTATCCCGCCGCGACCGACAAGGCCAATGCCAGCGGTGAACGTGCCCTAGGACGGCTAAACCTTCGGCCCGCAAGTGAGGTGGCCTTACTTCGGCGTCAGGCGAGTATTCGGAGAAGCTGTTGGCCGGCACCAAGCAGCCGTTCTCCGGCTTCAGCCAGCCACGACAGTGCGGCGAGGACGTGTTGCGGATGTTGGTGACTGGCGCGGCGCTCATCTGTTGCTGTCATGGCAGTCGGTATTATCCATTTGCCGCTCTCAAATGTCTGGTCAGCGCCAGGATCGTTTCTAGCTTTTCGGCGATCTGGATGTCGGGCGCTCGATCTGCAATCGATTGTTGTAGCGCGCTGATGTTGTTGTCGAGGGCCATTGTGATGAGCACGCTTTTTGCTTGAACTTCGGGGTGAGTGCTCTCGCGTGCGAGCTTGCGGGTCAGCAGGTCATGGGCGTCTCGCATATCTCCTACGCAAACCTCTCGAAATCCCACGTCAACCTTTGCCTCCTCAGCGCAATGCTCAATGACCTCCAGCATGGTGGAGGTAAACTTCATCATGTCCATTTCTTAAGCAATCCAGAGCTTGCAAAAGAGGTACTAACACCGCAACGCGCAGTAGAAACAGGAGACGTCATGTTGAGTTGCGGGGGGCCTTACCGCCAAACTTGTAGCAGACCTGCAACAGTCGGTTTTCATCACCCTCTCCCGGGCTGCATGGTCAGTCCCATTCTTCAAGCGGGCGCTGCCGGGCGAAGCCCCTCTCGCGCGACATGGGGGCGTGCGGAAGCGGTCTGGGTCGGGCAGAGAGCAGCAGCAGAAAAAGGGCGCTGTTCGCTTTGTAACGGGCGGCAGGCCGACTGAGTTCGGAGCCGATCATGAGAACCTTTCCCTTGGTGGTACAGATCGACCAGCTCCATCCACGACTGCGTTTCTTCAACGTCACGTCGAACAGTGGAAATAGATCAGCCATGACCTTCCAATTTCTCAGCCATTCCGGTCTCCTTATTCATTGATCGGCTGTAGACGCCAGGGTGCCTATGGTGGAAGTGTCACGCCATGGTTGTTAACATGGGTCGTACGTACCGTGAGAAACGGCATTTTCCTACCGATGAAGCGGCGCAGATCGTTATCGAAATCCGGCAGACCGGGAAAAGACATCGTCTCATTGGCCGCGACCACGACGTTTGACCTCCGTCGACCGAGGCCCCCCTCCGTATTTTTACGGATTGAGCGCATTGTCTTTGGGAGGGCAGTCATAATCAATCCAGAGCGAACCCCTTTCGGATAGCGAATGTCTTTTGGATTATGAAAAGAGATGCAGTACCGGCACTAGCGACAAAGACGTTTCGCTTCACCGATGTTGATCAATTTCGGAGCGCGGTACGCAATCTCAACACTGAGTTCACTCCGCTCGTGCGGAGCATCTCCGTTGAGCAAATCATCCTAAATGTCGCTGGTTGCGACGTTAATTTCACGAAGTCGTTCCCACGAATTGTTGATGCGCAACTCGCCCAAGGCTGCACCCTCATCGGATTTTCGATGGACGACGGCGTGCCCATGCGCTTCAACGGGGCCGAAAGAGATCATTCCGCTCTTATGATCGGGGGCGGGGGTGCTGCCTACAACATCGTTGAACCCGTCGAGCGGCAATACGCATCGATTGTCTTTACGCCGGAAATTGTTGATCGGGGCTGGCCCGAAGCTCGCCCGGTTTTCAAGGCCTTCGAAACGACCGTTGAGGCACACCACATGCTTCGCGAACTGGTGAGACAAATCATAAATCTCTCTCCAATCTTCGGAGCGGACGAAGCGGCTCAAGCGTCCTCCGCGATCAAGGAGTCGCTGCTTGCGGGAGTGGATGCCGCTTTCGCCAACGCCGTTGATGCGAGATGGGTTGCTCGTGCGAACTCCCTCGCGCAGTTCAAGATTTTCAGAGGCATCCAAGCGGTGTTGTCCGATAACATTGGACGTCCGATCTACAGCGAAGAGCTTGCTCGACAGGTTGGCGTCTCGGTGCGAACCTTGCACGATGCAGTCAAGCGATACCGGGGAATGAGCCTGCATCGATACCTGCGCCTCAGGCGGCTGTGGCTTGTGCGGCAATGGTTGCTGGCCGGAGCGGATAGCGTAAAGGCATGCGCACTCGCTTGCGGCTTTTGGCACTTAGGCGATTTCGCCAGAAGCTATCGTTTGCAATTCGGCGAGACGCCATCAGAAACTCTGGCCAAGGCGCGTGGGCGGCGTACGGACGATCGTCCGCCGCCTGCCGCTCCGTAGACCTTGCTGCCCAAAAGGGAAGAAAGACGGCCACGCGCAGCGTTAGGCGATCGACACCATAAACTCGGCGGAAAGCGGTCGGTGGGAACGTAGGTAGCGCTCCCCCCGCGACCCATTTAGGTGCGATCAAGGATAGTCGATGGCGTTAGGCTGGTCAGGTTCTTACAGGAGGTGGGGGTCGGGCTGTCAGGCGACCAGATGCAGTTCGGCTTCCGCTTGTTTCAAAGGCTTGCCGACGATCCGCCGAAGCTCGGCCGCGACGCCATCGAGCACCGCACGCTTTTCGTTCATTCGCTTCGAGTGATTGTAGACCTTGCCGGTGACGGTCGGCACGATCTGCTCCTACTTCTTGCTCGCGGCGTGATCGAGGCATTTGGCGATCCACGCATCATCGAAGCCGAGGTCGCCCGCCAAAGTCGCCGCCGTCCGGCGCAGGTCGTGCGGTGTGAACGGCTTGAGGCCGAGCAGCGCGCAGATGCCGGGCGTTTTCACCTTGCCCTTGACCTTGGTGCCGCGCAGTGCGCTCGCCATGACCTTGCGGTTCATGGGCTGATCACCGAGCGGCCTGGCAAAGACGTACTGCTGCTCGTCGTTGGCCAGGGCTTCCCGGATGATCTCGACCGCCAGATCGGAAAGCAGCTGCTGGATGTCGCGCCGCTTTTTGACGCGCTTCAAGGGTACGTCGAACCGCGGGTACTCGCCATGGAGGTCGAACAACTCGTTGCGATGGGCGCCGAGCAGTTCGTTGGAGCGCAGCATGGTGACCAACTCGAACTTGAGCGCGAGGAGGGTCCTGCGATCCCACGGCAGGTCGTTGCGATCGAGACCGTGCCAGAAGGTTCTGATCTCATGCTCAGTCAGGACGCGCGTGCGCGGATGCTCCGGGTCGAGCTTCGGCAGGTTGACGCACGGGCTGGCGGTTACATAGTCGCGGCCCGCCTCCGCCGCCCAGTTGAACAGGGCCGAGGCGGCGCGGCGCATGTGGCGGGCGTTGGCGACCGAAGGAACGCCGAGCTTGCCGGCAACGATGTCGTTCGACAGCGTGGCGATGTCGTGCTTGGTGACTTCGCTGGCGATCTTCTTGCCGAGCCGGGGGCTGATGAAGCGCCGCAAGTGGCTGGCGACGTTCTCCCACGTTTCAATCCGGGGGCGCATTTCCCCGTCCGGCTTGCGGACTGGGGTCTTCATCCACGCGATCCGCTCCTCGATGATCTCATCGACGGTCTTGCCCCGCTTCGCCTGCCGCACTTTCCGGTCGCGGAACGTCTCGACGATTGCCGCAGCACCTGTGCCCCTCAGGCCATAGACCTTGCTGCGGACATCCTCGACCGTGAAGGTTTCCGCGTTGTAGACGCCAAGCCAGCCGGTGCGCTGCTTGCCGGTCGCCGGGTCGGTGAACTTGAAGGACAACGTCGCTACGCCAGCTGTGGTGATGCTGACGTAGAGGCCGGGGCATTTGCGGTCGTAGATTTTGGCCCGCTTGGCGACCCGCTTCTCGCACATGCGGTCGGTCAGGACGATGCCGCTGTTGCGCGCGCGCTTGCCTGCGGGTTCAGTGGTAATGGTAGTATCCATTTCGGTTTCAACTCCTAAAGGGCTGGGACCAAAAGGGGCTCGGCTTTGGGCTTTCAGTCTGTTGCGAGGGCACTGAAAGGCTTAGGACCGGGCCCCAGATTTGGCGAAGCCCGCAGAAACAGCCCGCAACAAGCTAGTCAAAAAGTGCTTGTTCTATAAGGATTTCTTTAGTTTCGGCGTGTTTCACCGAAGACCAAAATATAGACGTGTGGTCCTGGCGCCCCGTGGCTGGCGCTAAGTTGGCGACGATGCATTCGCGTCGCGCTGATGACGGTGACAACAAAGTCCTGCTCACCGAGGAGAGCGCGAAGTAAGCCGTAAAACCATTGCGCAGGGAGGGCCGGCTGATTCCGCCTTCACCTGTGATCTTCGCGCTTTCGCGCAATCTTTTCGCGCGAGGGCCCACGGGTGCCTGGCGGGCATCCGGTTCACCCTGCGCCCTCTGCTTCGGTGGAGGTCTTCCGGCATGGCCCGGGCGCAAACGTGCCGCGGGAGTGCGAAGGTGTGTCTGCGCGGCTTTTTTGAAGATTGGATTTATGCGTTGTGACACTCGATGCGTCGGCGAGTCCGATCGCCTCGCCCCTCACCCCGCCCCTCTCGCCGCAAGCGGGGCGAGGGAGAATAGGCAGCCTGCCTCCTCACCTCACGCGAATTCAGCCTCCACTTTGCCGAGCCCGGCGAGCTCCATCGCCACACGGTCGCCGGCCTTGAGCCAGACGGTCTTGATGAGGCTCCCCGTCAGCACGATCTGGCCCTGGTGCAGGCTCTTGCCTTCGGCCGCGAGATGATTGGCGAGCCAGGCCAGCGCGTTGTGGGGATGACCGAGCACGTCGGCGCCCCGGCCCGTGCCCACCTCTGTGCCGTTGACCAGCGCGCGCGCCGCCACCTCGCGCACATCGGGCGCCTCGCCCCTCACGATCGGCTCGCCCAGCACGCAGGCCGCGGCAAAGAAATCGTCCGCCACAAGCGTCGGCGCGCCCAGCGTCTCCCACTGCTCATAGCGGTCGTCGACGATCTCGATCGCAGGCGCATACGCCTCGATCGCCTCGCCGACCCATTCGGCCGTGAACGGCGCCTCGCCCGCGACGAGATCGCGCGACAGCCGCACGGCAATCTCGCATTCGACGCCGACGCACACGAAATCGGAAGCGGACAGCTTCACCCCGCTCTGGTGCACGCCGCGCTCGAACACGCCGCCGGCGCACGGATGTGGAATTTTCAGATAGTCCTGCATCACGCTCGAGGTGCAGCCGATCTTATAGCCGACCAGCGCACCCGTCTGCGGCAGCAGCAGGTCGTGCATCGCGCGCTGGACCAGATAGCCTTCCGCCTCATCGCGCGGTGCGACGTCGGGCGAAAGCCGCTTCAGTCGCTCGCGCGCCCGCCGCGCGGCGGCAATTGCTTTCGCGGCTTCGACGACCCTGTCCATCGCGATCTCCTCCGCGCGCCTCTGTCAGCACCTAGCGTAAAACGTGGAGGGAGATTTGAGCACCCCACCCACGGCGAGACAAGCGCAAGCCGCGTGTGGCTAATGGCGCAGCTCAACTGCTCCCGTCACTTCGAGTGCGTGATTCATGCCTTTGGCAGCAAACGGAAAGTCGAAATCCTTCACGCCGATGCGTCGGCGCCATCCGCTTCACCATGGACCTCACCGGCTCTTCGATCCTTTCGACGACTCCGCGGTCGGCGAGTTCGTGAAGTTCGGCAGTCGAGACCCGAAGAGCGGCCTTGGCCTCTGACTCGCCCATCCCGTCCTTAAAGAGGATGGCCAATGGCGCGATCTCGTCCCGGTCCATCAGGATTGGCGACGGCCACGTGTTAGCGCGCCTCGTCTGGACCATGCCGGTTGCGACGAGGCGTTTAAGTGCTTGTTTTGAGACCCCGAACAGTTCGTAGGCTTCCTGCATGTTCAACCAGCGGCCGCTGGATTCCGACTTGACGGTGCCGAGCCGCCTCCGAATCAGACCCAACTCGCCAGTATCCTGCAGGTCTCTCTGAAGCTTCTCGACAATAAAGGCCCGCACGACCGGAGCCAGACTTGGATCAGTCACGGTTCCGGCGAGAGGACCGATTTCCGCGAAGATTCCGTGAGCAGCTTCCCTTTCCGCCATGCGCGCTCGCATTCTGGCCGTGCCGGCCACGAAGCCGTCCGTGCCGCCGATGATCATCCGGCCGGCGATCTCCAGCAGATCGGGAGTGAACCCGTCGAAGTCGCTGGCGCGCAAGGGTCGGCCCACGCCGTACGTTTTGCCGATAACTTCCCGACGAAACAACTCGCGATGGACATGATGGCCTCGAATACGTCGGAGTTCGAGGCGTCGGCCAAGGCCTCGGGAAGCAATTTGCGCACCGCTTCGCGCTTGTTGGGATCAGGATCGACGAGGCCTGTCACGAAGTCGACCGTCTTCCCGTCGCCGAATTTCAGTATCTCCTGCGGATAGTCGCGCAGGGGACACGTCGGTTCCAGTGGGCTTTTCGCGGTTCTGCGGAAACATCGGCATCGAGATTTGGCGACGCGCAGCAAGGATCTGTTGTTAGTGCTGCGCCACGTTCCCGGCTTTGTCGAAATCGTTTTTCGGGTTGTACCCGGAGGCGCGTAGATTTTTCATACGCATCTCGTGGTTCTTGCTGCTGACGCCTGGCATAGCTGCCGGAGGCGCACCCATAGCGGCATATGCGTTCCTCGGACCGGCATACCGGTTCGGGTGCATCATGGCCGCAGCCGCGTTCGGGTTCTTCGCGCGGCTATGATGAATCCGATGGGTAAAGGCCGAAGCGGCAGAAGTCGAGACGGTGAGGATAGCAACACCAACAAGGATAGCTTTGTTCATGCGCTCAGCTCCTTTGCAAGTAGCGCCGATCGAGCGAGGAACTACCCTATCGAGCGAGGAACTACCCTAAAGGGATTTCGTTCCACCGCTCTGAAGGATCAATTGACGCGCGCGCTACACTCCGCTCATCCGGAAGCGGCATCGGCGCGGCAGGATAAAACGGGGAATACCGACTTGGCTGAAGCCATTCCTGCGACGAATTTTCTCATTGTTCCGCGGAACGCCGCCGCGTCTGCGTTGTTACGAGGTGCAATCGGCACCGTAGTTAGCCGACGAGGAGCAGACCCCAGCGCCAGCCCGATCCCGTGCGGCGTTGTGGCTGCTCCTTCTGATCCGGAGCGAGACTGATCCGAAGGGAGACTGACAACCACCTGAACCTCCTGAAAAGGGGGTTCTTTTTTACGGTTGCCTCGATCGCGCTCGCCAAAGGCAAGTCTCTGCGCACGCGAGCTGAGCTGAACCCCCAACGTCCCCCGACCGGCGCTAGTACAGCCGGTCCGCCGGAGAGGGAGGTTTTCGCAACTCCAGCGCGCGCTGGTGAGATTGCTCCGAAAGAGCGCCCAAAAGAGATATCGCCTGCGCGCAGCGCGGCGCCGATATCCGGCCCGACGGGCAGACAGTTCTGCGGCCAGTCCGCGCCTGTGGAGAGCACCGAAGAAAACCCCCGCCGCGCTTGTTGGCACGCGAGCGGGGGCGAGTTGGCTCCAGTCCAGGGTCATCAGGCCCCAGAGAAGCCACCTCTAGCGAACAGCGCAGCCGCCCTATCCAAAGGCGACGCGGCGGCTGGCGAGCTGCGATTGGGAAAGGTCTGCTGCGTTCCCACAGCGAGGATCACATTTGCATTGCCGAGTCACGGACCCGTCGCGCGCGTCTCAGCCGCGGCGTTTGCTGTCAGCAACAGCTTCGCGACGCTGATCTCATTCCTGTCGGGCGCCGCGTGGGACATGGCAGGCAAGGTAGATACAGCGCTCATTCCCATCTTGCTCGGAACGCTGCCGATCTCGATCTTGGCGCCGACGCTCGCTCCAAGAAGGACGTGATGGTTCCTGCCCCTGATTGCCGCCGATCTGCCATCGTCGCCGTCTGCCTGATTCAGGGAGGAGGATCTTATGCGGGATGAGGCGACCAAAATAGCGATTGCCGGCACGTTCACGATGGCAGCTACCCTCGGGGTCGATCGTTTCGTCTACACCCCCCTTCTTCCGATGATGCAGGAAGCGCTTCGGTTTTCCGCCGCCCAGGCCGGGTTGATTGCTTCCGCCAACTTCGCCGGATATCTCGCCGGCGCGCTGCTGGCGTCGGTAGCGCGCATCCCGAGTGGTCGGCGCGCGTGGCTCGTGGGGGCCTTGGTCACGAGCGCGGGTGCGACCCTAGCGATGTCGTTTTGGTCGTCCGTGCCGTTCTT
>Ga0134125_10001442_pt1 | contig 29223 bp, 19 predicted proteins | sample KB31751_FD_96464 | JGI IMG/M metagenome (GOLD analysis project Ga0134125, IMG submission 96464) | Terrestrial soil microbial communities with excess Nitrogen fertilizer from Kellogg Biological Station, Michigan, USA - KB3-175-1 | ecosystem: Environmental > Terrestrial > Soil > Unclassified ... | reverse complement strand
TCGATGGGCCGATCGGGCGCGCCGCCGGGCAGGAGCGCCGCCAGCTTCTGTCGATCGCGCACCAGCTCGCGCGCCGCCCGCTCGCGCACGCGCCGATCGGTGCGTGGACGCTGCTTCTTCGCCATCTATCGTCTCGACACTACGGCGTCGCCGGCTTGAGGCGCAGCGTGACGCAGGCGCCGCGCCGGTCGTCGCGATTGGCGATCTGCAGGCGCGCGCCGCTGGCGCCGAGCAGCTTGACCGCGAGCGCCAGCCCGTGGCCGCGATGTCCCGCGCGCGTGGTGAAGAACGGCTTGCACACCTTGGGCACGAGCTCGCCGTCGATGCCGTGGCCGTCGTCGCGCACCGTGACCACGACGTCGCCCTGGTCCAGCTTGCCGGCGACGGCGACGGCACCCTCCGCTTCGCGCGCGTTGTCGAAGACGAGCGCGAGCACCACGCCGAGCTCGTCCTCGGCCGCGGCCACGCGCGGCAGCGCCGTCAGATCGGCGACCATCACCTGCCCGCCGTCGCGGTGCAGCGCCGCCGCCGCCAGCATCACCGCGTCGCTCACGCAGGCCGACGCCGGCGCCGTCGCCGCGCCCGTCGCCTGCGCGCGAAACCCGTCGATGCGCTGGCGCGCGTGCAGCACGCTCTGCTCGATCTCGTGCAGCAGCTTGCCTTCGTCGCCCTCGCGCGTCGCGCTGTGCAAGAGGAACGACGCGCGCAGCTCGATGGCGTGAAAGTAGTTGTTCAGATCGTGCAGCGCGCGCTCGAGGTGGAACGCCGCCAGCGCCCGCTGTTGCCGCTCGCGCAAGAGCTCGATGCTCTGCGCGTGCAGCGCCGCCGCCAGCTCGCCCGCCGTCACGGAACCGTCACGTAACCACGCGGCGGCAAACGGTAAGTTCGACCCTGACGTGGACATCGTCTGGCATCATACCCCCGAAAAACAGCGATCCCTGCGACAATTTGCCGCAGACCTGTTGGACCCTCCCGCTGGTAACCTCTAGACGGGGGGAAGTCTGAGTCGTGAAAGTCCTGATTCTCGAGGACGATGAGCTCGTGGCCCAGGGGCTGGTTCGCTGCCTCGGGTATCTCGGGCACGAAGGGGTGCACTTGCGGCACGTCGCTCAGGCGCGTGCACGCGTGCAGGACGCCGCCTTCGACGTCGCGCTCATCGACATCGGGCTCGACGACGGTGAGAGCGGCGAGGAGTTCATGACCTGGCTCGGGCGCGAGCAGCCGTCGGTGTCGCGCGTGCTCATCTCCGGGCTCGAGCGTCCCGCCGGCTTCGTCGACGAGCCGCCGCGCCAGCTGTTCATGCGCAAGCCGTTCGGCCACGCCGAGCTGGCGAAGCTTCTGCGATCGCTCCAAACCACGTAACCGCAGGGAGGGAAAAGGATGGCGAAGAACCACGTGATCAGCCTGCTCGGTGTTCAGATCACGCCCACGACCCATCGCTATCTGCAGCGGCTGTTCGAGCTCGGCATCTTCGAAGGACCGATCGGCTCGCAGGCGCTGCACCCGCAGCTCATCGCGCTCGTCGACGCCGCGCACCAGATCCTCGCCGGCGGCAGCGCGACGGTGCAGGTGACGGCGCCGGGCAACGCGCAGGTCGTCGCCGAGCTACAAGGGCTCGCCAAAGACGGCACCGACGAGTCGAACGCGGCGAACTCCGGCGCCGGCTTCTCGATCGCGGCCCTGCCTCCGTAAGCAGACCTTGCCTTCCGTTCTCAAGCGGGCGTTCGACCGCTGGATCGAGCATCAAGACGACAGCCTCGTCCGCGAGGTGGGATCCACGAGATCGTGGATCGTCAGCAGCGTCGCGATGCTCTGCTTCCTCGTGCTCCTGCGCACCGCGCCCGGGGTCCGCGACTATTTCGGCCTGCGCTTCGTGCCGGCGTTCCTGTGCTACGTGCCGGCGCTGCTCGGCGGGCTGCTGTTCGAGCGGCGGCAGATCTTCCACGGGCGCATCACGCGCTCGGCCTACGCGCTCGTTCTCGTGGTCACGGCGGCGAGCCAGTTCTTCCTCGCCAGCCTCATGGTCTGGTCGAGCGCGCGCGGCGCGGCGGCGTTCTCGTCGCTGTTCATCGTCACGGCCGTCTATCACGGCCACGTGCTGCGCGCGACGCCGGGGGAGCCGTTCCCCACCATCGGCACGCTCGTCGCCCTTGGCGCGGCGTTCGCGCTCGAGCGCCGGCCCGAGCGTGTCGCGCTCTTCCTGTTCGCCGCGGCGGCGGCGACGATCGGAGGCCTCCTCATCGGCATCAACTCGCGCCGCTGGTCGCTGGCGCGCCGGCGCAACGAGCAGCTGCGCGCGGCGCTCACCGCCAACATCCTCGACGAGCAGGCGCGCGAGATGAACCGCCTCTCCGACACGCTCGTCAACGTGCTCGGGCACAACCACGACATCAACAACACGCTCATGGCGCTGCGCCTCAACGCCGACGCGCTGGCGATGGAAGCCGAGCTCAGCCGCGTCGACGGCGTGCAGCAGATCGTGAGCGATCTGCGCGTCGGCTTCGAGCGCCTGGAGAAGCTGGCGCTCGACATCAAGATCGCGGGACGGCCGCTGTCGGGCGCGCCGGTCGCCGAGCTCGTCGACGTGGTCAAGGTCGTCGAGGAGGTGGTGCCGATCATCGGCGCGCGCTTTCCCGGCGTGCAGCACTCGCTCAGCGCCGATCGCGGCGGCGCGCTCTCTTCGGCGATCCCGGGCGGCGTCATGACGATGCGCCGCATCACCGAGAACCTGCTCGTCAACGCGTGCGAGGGCAACGGGCAGCGCAGCGCCACGCGCGTCGACATCAAGGTCGCGCGCGATCCCTCGGGCGGGCGGATCCTGCTCGTCGTCAGCGACGACGGGCCCGGCTTTGCGCCCGAGCAGCTGGCGCGCAACGTCGAGATCTTCGTGACGACCAAGCCGCAGGGCACGGGGCTCGGGCTCTTCACCTGCGAGCGGCTCATCCGCGCCTGCGACGGGCGGCTCGAGCGCGCCAACGCGCCGGCGGGCGGCGCGCAGCTCACGGTCATCCTGCCGCTGGTGCGCGGCTGAGCGGCGGCGCGATCTTTCAGGAGGCGCTGCGCATCTTGGGGCGCCATCGGCTGCCCGAGCCGTGCGAGCGCGATCTGTACGCCGCGCTGAACGCGACCAGCCGCGAGATCCTGACGCTCCTGTACGAAGCGGGGCACGAGGCGGGCCTGGCGCGTGCGCCGCTGCACGCGCGCACGGCCGCGCTCTTCTTTTTGTGCGCGACCGGCAACCTCGCCGACGATCTCGCCGACGGCGACTGCGACTACTTCGATCACCCGCGCGTGGCGTCGGGCGCGCAGTACCTCCTGCACTCGATCGCGTTCGCCGAGCTGGCGGCGTCGGGCCTGTCGGTCGAGGCGCTCGCGCTCGGCGCGCAGACGCTGGTCGCCGCCGCGTCGTATCACCAGGTCGAGGTGCGCACCGGGTCGTGGAGCGCCGCGCTCTACCGGCAAGTGGGCGAGGCCATCGCGGGACGGCAGTGGGAGGCGTACCTGACGCTGTTGTGGCACGGCACGCCGCTGGCGCCGCGGGCGTCGGAGATCGGGGGCGCCGCCGGCTTCGTCGGGCACGTGGTCGCCGACGTGACGTCGAACGATCCACGTTTCTACGGCATGAGCGCCGGCGATCGCCGCGAGGTGCTCGCCGCCGCGCGCGCCGCCGTCGAGCGGCTGCGCGGCCATCCGCTGCGCTCGGTCGCCGCCATCGTCGCGCACGCGGACGTGCTCGGAGGTGTCCAAGAATGACGTTGCGCCGTCCGCCGCCGGACGTGATCACCGACTGGTACGATCGCAAGACCGACTTCGTGCTGCAAAAGTACGGCCCCGGTCCGCGCGTGCACTATCACACCGGGCTGGCGCCGGCCGACGTCCTCCCCGCCGCCGACGAGGACGGGCTGCGCCGGCAGCTGTGGCGCGCGCAGGAGGACATGCTGTGGCGCGCGCTCGGCGTGTGGGGCGCCGAGCACCTCGGCGGCAGCGTGCTCGACGTCGGCTGCGGCCTCGGCGGCACGTCGCTCTTCTTGGCGAGCGAGCTCGGCAGCACGATGACTTCGCTCAGCCCGGTCGCGCGCCACCTCGAGCACACGGTGCGCTTCGCGCAAGCGGCGGGCGTGCGCGAGCGCGTGCAGCCGCTCCTCGGCGATGCGCACGAGCTCGTGGGGCCGCCGCGCTTCGACGCTGCGCTCTCGCTCGGCGCCACGCCCTACTTCGATCGCGAGGGCTACTTCGAGTCGCTCGCGCGCGCGCTGCGCCCGGGCGGCTGCGTGTTCATCGAGGACACGTTCATCGGGCGCGCCGAGCTGGCGGCGCCGTTCAACGAATACTGGACGGCGAGCCTCGGCTGGCTGCACGACTACGTCGCCGCCGCGGCGCTGCACGGCTTCGATCTCTTCCGCTTCGAGGACGTCTCGCGCGACGCCGCCGGCTTCTGGAAGCTGAGCGTGGCCTACAGCCGCGTGCTGTGCGAAGAGCGCGCCGCATCGATCGCCTGGCAGTCGACCATGTTCGACGCCTATCTCGACGGCGGCTTGCGCGATCTGCTGCTCGGCTTTCGTCGCCGCCGCTAGAACGCAGCGACTGCGTCTCCGTCGCCGCGCGTCGCAAAAGCCGCATTCTCGGCGACGGTGGCGCGTGCTTTCATTCGCGCATGCGCAGGCTCGAGCTCGCTCTCGTGTTGTGCTTGTTGGCCGGATGTCGCGGCGCCGGCGTCGACGTCGCGACGCAGCCGATCGTTGGCGGCACTCCGACGACGGGCTATCCGTTCGTCGGCTACGTCTCGTCGGACTATGGCGGCGGCACCTCGAGCGGCTGCACCGGCTCGCTCATCCGCGACCGCTGGGTGCTCACCGCCGCGCACTGCATCGAGGAGACCGACGGCAAGGTCATGGGCGTCAAGGTCACCTTCGAGGCCGACAGCGACAACGCGACGACGTGGCACACGGCCAAGAGCTGGCAGCAGCATCCCAACTACGGCAAGCCGGTGCCGCCCGATCCGGTCTACTACATCAACCGCGGCTACGACTGCGCGCTCATCGAGCTCGACGCGCCGGTCGGCGGCGTCACGCCGATTCCGTACGGCAGCTTCGCGATGGACGCGAGCGATGTCGGTACCGCGGTCACGCAGATCGGTTACGGCTTCACCGACGGCAACGGCAACGGCTCGGGGTTGAAGCGCGAGCTCAAGACCACGATCGGCGACGTGCACGACGGCGTGCTCGGGCTCGCCGAGAACGGCACCGGCACCTGCCAGGGCGACTCGGGCGGGCCGACGCTGTACGACGCCGGCGGCGGCGTGACCGAGGTGATCGGCGTGTCGTCGTATGGGAGCCAGGGCTGCCCGGGCGGCGGCTACATGTCGCGGACGGAGCTGTGCGCGCCGTGGCTCGACTCGGTGGCGGGGCCGTTTGGGTCGCCGCCCGACATGACGACGACGGCGCCCGCCGACATGGCGATGGCGCCGGCGCCGGATCTCGCGGGCGACGGCAGTGGCGGAAACGGCGGCAGCGGCGGCGGCGGCACCGGCAATGGCGGCGGCGACGGCAACGGCGGAAACGGCGGCGGCAACGGTGGCAACGGCAACGGCAGCGGCGGCAACGGCAACGGCACCGGCGATCCGTCGGGCGGCAAGCACTCGGGCTGCGACTTCGGCGCCAATGCGCGCGACCTCAATGGTGGCGCGCTCTTCGCCGTCGCGCTCCTCTTCGTGCTCGCTCGCCGGCGCTCGCTTCGGGAGGTCTGACGCGCCCGCGCGGCGTTGACCGGCCGCCAGACCTCATGCGACGATATACCGTCCGGAGGTCTCATGCGGCTGCGCTGGAGTGTCCTCTGTCTTGCCTTCTGCTTCGTCCTTTTGTCCCTATCCCCGACGGCGCGCGCGCAGAACAACCGCGATGCGGCGCGGCAGGAGTTCACCACCGGCGCGCGCTACTTCGAGATCGGTGACTATCCGCGCGCGCTCGAGCATTTCAAGGCCGCGTACGTCTCGTTCGAGGATCCGGCGATCCTCTTCAACATCGCGCAGTGCGAGCGCCTCTTGAACCACAAGCAGGAGGCGCTGCGCCAGTACCGCATCTATCTGCAGAAGCGTCCCGAGGCGCCCAACCGCGCGGACATCGAGAACATCATCGCGACGCTGCAGGAGGCGATCAACAAGGACCAGCGCGCGTCGACGATGCCGCCGGTCGGTGTCGAGCAGGCCAAGCCGCCCGAAGAGACGCCGGCGACGCCGCCGCCCGCGACGCCTCCGCCCGCCGCCACGCCGCCCGCCGCGGTGGTGACGACGACGCCTCCTCCGCCGACGCCGCGCGAGCCGATCTACAAGAAGTGGTGGCTGTGGGCCGCGGCCGGCGCCGTCGTCGTGGTCGCGATCGGCGTCGGGGTCGGCGTCGGTGTGGCGGCCAATTCGCATCCCGACTTCAAGCCGACCGGACCGGAGATCGGCCCCGGCGCCACTTCGGCCGCCATCCTCGCGGGACACTTTTGATGCGCCTGATGCGACTCGTGCTGCTCGCGGCCCTGGCCGCCGGCTGCGGCAACAACGCCTTCGACAACGGCTTCGCCGTCGATCTGGTGCTGCAGCTCGATCCGTCGCTGGCCGGCGCGGCCTCGAGCATCCGCACGCTCGAGATCGACACCACCGGCGCCGAGACCTCGACGCAGACGATGGTGCCGACGGCGCTTCCGTCGTCGCGCGCCGAGCACATCATCTACCGCCCGAGCGCCAGGTCGGGAACGATCGTGTTCTCGACGACGGCGCGTGACGGATCGGGCGCCGACGTCGCGTTCGGCCAGGGCAGCGTCGAGCTGAAGTCGGGCGCGACGGCGACGCTCACCATCGTGCTCGGCAACCAGCTGCAGCCGCCGGCCGACTTCGCCGCGCTGCCCGCCGACATGATGGTCCCCAACGCGCCGACGGTGACGCCGGCGCCGGCGACCGTGCCGCGCACCACGACGCAGATGTTCACCGCGTCGGCGCCGGTGACCTGGAGCGTCGTCGAGGCCAACGGCGGCAGCATCGACGCCACCGGCCTGTACACGGCGCCGGCCTTCATCGGCACCTATCACGTGCGCGCCGCGCTCGTCGACGATCCCAACGTCACCGCCACCGTCGAGGTCGACGTCGTCTACGCGCACATCCAGGTGCTCGCCGGCGCCGCCGGCGGCCAGGGCGCCGTCGACGGCACGGGCATGAACGCGCGCTTCGGCGGCGGCGAAGGCATGATCGCCATCGACGCGGCGGGCAACATCTACCTGCCCGATCGCAACAACCAGACGCTGCGCATGATCACGCCCGCGGGCGCGGTCACGACGATCGTGGGCCAGGTCGGGCGCACGCCGCCGATGGCCGACATCAACTCGCAGCTGCTCAACGATCCGCTCGGCGCCGCGGTCAACGCCGCCGGCACCACCGTCTATCTGACCGAGTGCGGCAACCACACCGTGTCGCGCATCGACTACAACTCGGTGACGCACGTGTGGACCAAGAAGGTGATCGCCGGCCAGCCCGGCATCTCCGGCCACGCCGACGCCTCGACCGGCGTCAATGCGCTCATCAGCTGCCCGACGGGCATCGCGCTCGACGAGGCCAACAACGTCCTCTACGTCAACGGGTTCAACGAGCACACCATCCGCAAGATCTCGCTCGCCGGCAGCAACCAGGTGTCGACGGTCGTCGGCGTGGCCAACACCTGCGGCTCGCAGGACAGCGACGGCACCAATCAGCCCACGTTCTGCAGCCCGTACGGCCTCGCCTCCGACGGCAGCGCCGCCGTCGGCGCGACCACGCTCTACGTCGCCGACTCGGGCAACGGCACGGTGCGCAAGGTCGTGCTCGCCAACACGTTCACCAACAACACGACCACGATCGCCGGCACCGCCGGCACGCACGGCGCGACGACGACGACGCTGGGACGGCCGATGGCGGTCCTGTACCAGAACAGCTCGACGCTGTACGTGACCGACCAGGCGAACGGCACCGGCACCGGGCAGATGCTGCGGCAGATCCCGCTGCCGAGCGGCGGCGCGATGACGACGATCGCCGGCACCGCGGGGACCGCCGGCTACAAGGACGGCGCCGGCAACGTGGCGCTGTTCAACACGCTGTCGGGCGCGGCACTGCTCGGCTCGACCGCGTACGTGTGGGACGACGCCAACTTCGTGGTGCGCACCGTCGGGCTGACCGGAGCGTTCACCGTCGGCACGCTGGCCGGCACGCCGCCGCAGAGCGGCACCGCGCTGCAGGGCGGCGCCGGCCCGGCGAGCCGCTTCAACCGGCCGACCAGCCTCGCCGTCGACAAGGACGGCAACGTCTACGTCGCCGATCACGACAACTGCGCGGTGCGCAAGATCGTCGTGTCGCAGACGGGCGGCAGCTACACGGCGACGGTGTCGACGCTCGCCGGCGGCAGCAGCGACGGCAAGACCTGCGGCGCGACCAACGGCGCCGGCGCGACCGCGACCTTCAGCACGCCGCAGCAGCTCCTCTTCGACGGGCAGCACACGCTGTACGTGGCCGAGGCCTCGGTGCGCTCGATCGATCTCTCGTCGGCGATGGCGACGGTGGCGACGGCCTTCACGACGCCCTGGTTCAACGAGGGCGTCGCGCTCGACGGCAGCGGCACGTTCTACGTGACCTCGAACGATCACACCATCGGCCGCTACAATCCGGTCACCGCCGAGCTCCTGCGCATGTGGGGACGGCAGAACGGGGCCGGCAGCAGCGACGGCTTCGGCCAGATGTCGGCGTTCGCCAATCCGAGCGCGCTGTTGCTCGACGGGCTCGGCCACGATCTGTACGTCGCCGATTCGTCGAACCGCACCATCCGCCTCGTCGGGCTCGCCGACGGCTACGTCTCGACGGTGGCGGGCAGCGCCACCGCCACGGGCGCCTTCTCCGACGGCGTCGGCACCGCGGCCAAGCTCGGCAACACCGCCGGCATGGCCTGGCTGCCCGACGGGCGCATCGTGTTCGCCGACAGCAGCGCGCACGCGATCCGCACCTTCGATCCGGTGAGCGGGCAGGTGACGACGCTGGCCGGCACGCTCGGCGTGCCCGGCGTCAAGAGCGGCGCGCTGCCCGGCGGCGTGAGCGCGCCCGAGGGCGTGGCGCTCCTCAAGACCGGCGAGCTCCTGGTGAGCGACGTCGGCGAACAGGTGGTGCAGATTGTCTACTGATCAGCGCATGAGGATCGCGACCGTCGTCCTATTGGCCGTCGCCGGCTGCAGCGGCACCACGAAGTTTTCGGGCAGCACGGTGGCGCTCAGCATCACGCCCGACAGCACGGTGACCGCGCCGATCGAGCAGCTCACCATCTCGGTGAGCGGCGCCGACACGTCGAGCTTCGCGATGCCGCCGTCGGCCGCGTTCGCCGCCGGGCAGCCGCAGCGGTTCGACTACGCCGTGACCGGCGCGGGCACGCTCGACTTCACCATCGGCGCGATGGCGCACGGCATGATGGTGGCGACGGGGACGGGCAGCGTCTCGGTGCAAAAGGGCGGCAGCGCGGCGCTGGCGATCGCGCTCGCCGCGGTGCAGCCCGACGACATGGCGCAGGAGATCCCGGATCTGTCGATGCCCGCCGACATGGCGATGCCGCCGGGCGACATGACCGGCATCGTCATGTACGACCTCTTGGGGCTCGATCTCGCGCACGGGCCGATCGTGCCGAGCAACACGACGGTGATGTACGATCCGGCCGCCGCCGATCTGTCGGGCGTCGTCGCCATCAACACGTCGACGCTGCAGATCGCCGTGGCCGCCGGCGCGGGCAACGACGGCGGCACGCTCGGCGCGCCGCCGACCGGCGTCGGCTTCGTGGTGAGCGGCGCCTTCGCGGTCATGACCGTCGGCAAATGGACCGTCGACAAGGAAGTGAAGGTCAGCGGCACGCGCGGGCTCATCGTCATCGCCAAGAGCGTCGACATCAGCAACGTCATTCACGTCGAGGCGGTCGGCCCCACCGCCGGCCCCGGCGGCGCTGGAGCCACCGCCGGCACCGGCCACGGCTTCAACGGCGGCACCGGCACCATCTTCTCGCTCACCACCGAAGGCGGCGGCGGCGGCGCCAGCCATGCGACCGCCGGCGGCGCCGGCGGCACGGCGATCAACGCGGGCGCGGGCGGGCCCGGCGCGACCTACGGCATGACGCTGACCGACCTGAGCGGCGGCTCCGGCGGCGGCCTGGGCGGCAACGGCGCGTGCGGTCCGGCGGGCGCCGGCGGTGGCGCGCTGCAGATCTCGGCGGACGCGTCGATCACCGTAGAGCTCGGCGGCGTGGTCAACGCCGGCGGCGGCGGTGCGCCGGCCAGCTGCGCCGGCGCCGGCTCGGGCGGCACCATCCTGTTCGAGGCGCGCGCCATCACGGTGCTCGGCGTGCTCTCGGCCAACGGCGGCAACAGCCCGGGGGACGCCATCGTCGGCCGCGGCCGCACCGGCGGGAGCTACGGGTTCGGCGCCACCGTCGACTTTGGCGCGGCCGCCGGAACCCCGGGGTTCACGGTCGGCGGCGGCGGCGGCGGCGGTGGTGGCCGCATCGCGTTGCGCACGAGCGGGCCGTATGCGGCCGACGTGCACGCGGCCTCGGCGGTCAGCCCGGCGCCGGTGCTCGACACGACCGTTCCGTAAGCTTCTTCGCGTGCGTCAGAAGCCGGGCGCGAGCATGTCGATCATGCGCGCGGGAGCACGAACCCGTTGCGCGGCCACGGCCTCTTCGGCGGCGGCGACGAGGGCGCGCCCTTCGCTGCCGCCGACGAGCTGTCCGCGCCGGTGGCGCGCCGCGGCCGCGTAGAGCGCCAGGCCGCAGCCGTCGAAGAGCGCGATCGCGTCGGCGAGCCGCGTCGCGGCGCCGGTGTGGTCCTTGCGCACGGCGGCGGCGCCGGCGCGGCACAGCGCCGCCAGCCCGCGCGTGAAGCCGAAGCGCGCGCGCTCGAGCCGCCGCGCGTGCCACTCGACGTAGCCGAGGAGCTCGTCGCGCCGCTCGCGCATCGCGCGCGCCGCCGCCAGCGCCGCACGGATGCGCGTGATGTGCGCCTCGTGCTGCGAGCTCTGCACGCGATAGAGGATCGACCGCTCGAGCGCGTCCCAGCTCGCCTCCATGTAGCGCCAGGCCGCGGCGCCGTCGCCGCGATAGAGCTCGCGGTTGACGTGCGCTGTGAGGGCCGAGAAGTGCTGCACGTGGAAGCCCTCGAAGCGCCAGCGCGCGATCGCCTCTTCCGCCTGGCGGCGCGCCTCGTCGACGTCGTCGCGGATGAGCCAGTGCAGGTTGGCGTAGCTGAGCCGGCCGGCGAGCGCAGCGAAGAGGTCGCCGCGATCTTCGGCCTCGCGGATGCGCTCGGGAATGACCTGCTCGAGCCGTCCCAGGTCGCCGAGGTAGAAGAGCGAGCAGTTGTGCAGCGCCTGCGACACCGCCAGCTCGAGCGCGGCGCCGCGGCAGCGCTCGCGAAAGATCTGCTCCGAGCGCTCGTAGAGCGGGCGCGCCTTGCCGAATTCGCCGCGCATGTACTCGACGGTGGCCGCCTGCTGGAGCGCGATGCCGAGCGCCTGCTCGTGGCCGATGCGCTCGGCGAGCGCGCGCGCCGCGGCCGCCAGCCGATCGGCGCGCGCGAAGTCGCCGCTGGCCGAGTAGATGGTCGGCTCGATCGCCAGCCCGAGCGCGATGCGCCGCGGATCGCCCGCTTCGAGCGCGAGCAACAGATGGCGCGAGTGAAACTGATGGCTGACGAGCACGTCGATCATGCCGAGCCCGTGCGCCACCGACCAGCAGGTGTCGACGCGCTCGAGCAGCTCCGCGGGCGCGCGCGCCGGATCGCGCGCGCGGAAGCCGATGCCGCGCACGCGCAGCGCCGCGCGGTTCCACAGCAGGCCCGCGAGGCTGCGCCGCTGCGTGCGCGGCAGATCCATGCCGAGCGCGCGCAGCACCTCGCCGAGCAGCGCGCGCCCTTCGTCGATGTGCCCGCTGAACAGGAGCTGCTCGGCCGCGCGTCGCGTCAGGATGCGCGCCTCGGCGCCGTCGGTGCCTTCGCGCGCGTTCAGAAACGCGCGTGCCGCCTCGGCGCCGCGGCCGGCGTTGACGAGCACCTCGCCGAGCCGGATGCGCAGCGTGCGCGCGTCGTCGCCGGGATCGAGCTCGAGCGCCAGACGATAGAGGCGCGCCGCGCGATCGAACGCGAGCGCGTCGCCCGCCCGTCCCGCCGCGACGCGCGCCCAGTGTGCCGCGCGCTCGCGATCGCCGGCGCCGCGATAGTGCACCGCGAGCGCCTCGGCGTCGGCCGCTTCGTAGGCCTCGAGCGCCGCCGCCAGGCGCGCGTGACGGCGCGGCAGCTCGTCGGCGGGGATGAGCGCCGCCACCGTCTCGCGGATGCGATCGTGATAGGGCTCGACCTGTCCGTGCGCGCCGCGCGTGCGCAGGAGGTTGCCGACGCGCAGCTGCGCCAGCGCCGTGTCGCCGTCGCCGGGCAGCTCGGCGGCGCGCAGCGCCAGCTCGGGCGCGAGCGGACGGCCGTGCAGCGCGAGCACCTCGAGGAGGCGCCGCGCCTCCGGATGCAGGCGCGACAGCCGCGCGCGCAGCACCTCATCGAGCGTCAGGTCGCCGTCGCCGATCCCGGCACCGAGCTCGACGTGGCGCACCAGCTCGCCGACGAAGAAGGGGCTGCCGCCCGACTCGCGCGCGATGGCCCGCGCCTGCGCGCCGACGGCGTCGCCGCGCGTCTCGAGCAGCAGCTGCGCCAGCTCCGCCGCCTCGTCCGGCGTGAGCTCGGCGACGCTGACCTCGTGCACGCTGTCGCCGCGCGGCAGCCCGCGCACGACCGCGCTCGTCGCCTGGTCCTCGCTGCGATAACAGCCGACGAGCAGCATCGGCGGCGCATCGGGCTGGCGCATCAGCTCGCCGAGCAGCGACAAGGAGTCGAGATCGCCCCACTGCAGGTCGTCGATGTACAGGATCACGCGCCGCCGATCGGCCAGCCGCGCGAACAGCTCGCGCAGCCCGGCGAAGGCGCGCCGGCGCAGCTCCTGCGCATCGGGGATGTCGAGATCCACGCGGCGCGCGTTGGCCAGCACCGCCACGCGCCGCAGCACCGGAAAGACGCGCGTGAGCGCCGCGACGTCGCGCGGCAGGAGCGCCTGCACCTCGAGCGTCGGCAGCCGCAAGAGGTAGCTCGAGAGCTCGTCGATCGCGCGATCGAAGCCCTTGTAGGGCACCGACTCGCGCTCGTAACAGCGGCCGCGCAGCACCACCGCGTCGTCCCCGACGAGCTCGAGGAAGCGGCGCACCAGCGCGCTCTTGCCCATGCCCGACGAACCGCGCACGAACACCGCGGTCGCGCCCGACGGGCTCTGCGCGAACGCCGAGAGCAGCTTCTTCAGGTGGCGCTCGCGCCCGACCAGGTGCGACGCCGATCCCGACGACTGTCGCGCCGGCACCCAGCGCCCCGAGAGCACCGCGCCGAGCCGCCGCTGGATCTCGGCGCTCGGTGGCCGATCTTCGGGCCGATGGCGCAAGAGCTCGGTGCACAGCGCGTCGAGATCGGCCGGCGTGTCGGCGGCGAACGAGCGCGGCGGCGGCGGCTCGTGCTGCTGCTTCATCATCATGATCTCGAACGACGAGCCCTCGAACGGCAGCTGACCGGTGAGCGCCTCGTAGATCATGACGCCGACGGCGTACCAATCGCTCGCCGCGGTCAGCGGCGCCGACGCCGCCTGCTCCGGTGCCATGTAGGCGGCGGTGCCGACGATGCCGTCCATGCTCAGGCGCGCGCGATCGGGCACCGCGTCGGTGACCAGCCCGAAGTCGAGCAGCACCACGCGCCCCTCGGGCGTGACCAGCACGTTCGACGGCTTGATGTCGCGATGCAGCTTGCCGGCCTGGTGCAGCGCCTCGACGCCTTTGACCAGCTGCGCGAGCGCCCCGCGCAGACGGCGCGGATCGAGCTGGCTCGCGGTCGCCGTCGCCGGCGGGGCGCCGCCCGCCAGATCGAGCGTGTCCGAGCGCATGACCTCGTAGCCGTGGCGCACGTAGGCGAGGAAGTTGATCCCCTCGACGTACTCCATGGTGAAGAACCACACGCCGTCGACGCATTGCAGCTCGCGCAGCGACGCGAGGTTGGGATGGCTGACGTCGGACAGCGCGCGGAACTCGCGCTTGAGCCGGAAGATCGCCGAGGCGTCGACGTGGCGCAGCGTCTTCAGCGCGACGGTGGTGCGGCGCTCGCGATCGAGCGCCTGATAGACGACGCCCATCCCGCCTTCGCCCACGCGACGCACGATCTGGTAGCGCTCCGTCCCCGCGAACTCCCCGTCCACGGTCGCATCTTAGACCGTTGGCTGCACGCGCGCGACCGTCGGCGGCATCGTCGCGCCGCTCGCAGGATCGCGCTCCGCTACGGACGACTTCGTCAGGCGCTCGGCGCCGGCAGGCCGAGCGCGACGCGCAGCTTGGCGACCTGCTTGAAATACTCGGAGCGCGAGTACTTCTTGTTGAGGATGTGGAAGTCCTGCTTCGCAAGGCCGACGCATCCGAAGCAGTAGTCGCACTCGTAGCAGTAGCTGCACGACACGAGGTAGTTCGACTCGCCGCAGTGGTCGCAGTCCTGGCAGTACGCGAGCGAGCGGCTGTCGCGGCAGCGCTCGCAGTGCGTGAGCAGCTCCGACTCGACGCAGGCCACCGAGTATCTCGATCGATAACAGCGCACGCATTCTTTGCAGAACACGCAGTCGGTGCAGCCGGTGCAGCCCGCGCACTCGACGCAACCGACGTTGAGCCCCTTGTCGCGATACTCCTCGGCGAGCCGGCGATACTCGGTCAGGAACGCGAGCGCGATCGCGCGCGACTCTTCGTCCTGACCCCCTGGAGTGCCGTGGTGCGACCCCTTGTCCGAAGTCGTGCCTTCGTTGTTTGCCATCGGTGACCTTGCTCCTATCACGTTTTCGATTGACACATTTCGCGCTCGCGAGCGAAAATTGGTCGTCCAAAGGGGTCTACATGAGCGCTGGGAACCCGGGTCTGATCGGCAAAGCGATTCGTATCAAGGGCGAGCTACATGGCGAGGAAGACCTCGTCATCGAGGGGAAGGTCGAAGGGACCATCTCTCTCAAGAAGAACCACCTCATTCTCGAGCGCTCGGCGGTCATCGCCGCCAGCGTGGAGGTGGAGAACATCACGATCAAGGGCCAGATGAACGGCAACACCAGCGCGTCGAATCGGGTGGAGATCACCGCCGATGCGAAGGTCGTCGGCGACATCAAGGCGCCCCGCATCGTCATGGCGGAGGGCGCCCGCTTCCGCGGCCAGGTCGACATGGACGTCAAGCTCCCGTCCGGTCTCTAGAACCTTCTTCGCATCACCGAAAGGATTGACGATGGACGGCGACAAATCGGCGACAGTGCTCGGCCCGACGGTGGAAATCGAGGGTGAGATCGAGGGCGAAGAGGATCTGGTGATCCAGGGCCGGATCCAAGGCAAGATCGTTTCGCGCAAAGACCTCACGGTCGACAGCTCGGGCAAGGTCGAAGCCAGCATCACGACCAAGAACCTGGCCGTCAGCGGAATGCTCGTCGGCAACGTGACCGCCACCGAGCGCGTGGAAGTGCGCAAGGAAGGCAAGATGGTCGGCGACATCAAGGCGCCGCGCGTCGTCATCGCCGACGGTGCGAAGTTCAAGGGCAACATCGAGATGGGAGTCGACTGATGGCCAAGGGAGACAACGGCAAGGCCGAGAACGGCCAGTCGTCGACGACCACGGCGATCGGCCCGACGATCGTCATCAAGGGCAAGCTGCGCAGCGACGAGGATCTCATCGTCAAAGGGCGCGTCGAGGCGGAGATCTCGTCGTCGAAGGCGCTGCTCGTCGAGAACTCGGGCATCATCAAGGCCAACATCAAGGTCAAGTCGGCGCGCATCAGCGGTGTCCTCGTCGGCAACGTGACCGCCGAAGAGCGCGTCGAGATCGCGCCCGACGGCCGCATGGTCGGCGATCTGACCGCGCCCAAGATCATCATCAACGACGGCGCCGCCTTTCGCGGGCGCATCGACATGCAGAACTTCGACGAGGGCGCGGAAGCCAAGCCGGCCCGCGCCGCCGAGGCCGCGCCGCCCAAGCATGCGCCGAGCGGCGGCGACCACCCGCCGGCGGCAGTCGTCAAGTAAGCGGGAGGCGAGCGCCGGCGCGCGCACATGACGTTCGTGCCGCAGACGCCGCCTGACGCCGACAAGCACAAGTCCGAGCAGCCCCGTTTCGAGGTCCAGGTCGGCGATGGCCGCGGCCTGCTCTTACTGCGTCCGCGCACCTTCTTCGGCTGGCTGCGCGTCGACAATCTGCAGCTCGCGATCCCCGAGGTCACCTTCCCGCTCGACATCACCGGCGGCATGGCGCAGTTCCAGCGCCAGCGCTGCACGCTGCTCGAGGCCACGTTCTCGGTCGAGCGCGCGGGCTTCGCCGAGCTGGTGCAGCGGCGCGCATCGCTACTGACCGCGGCCGGCTTCGCCGCGGTCGGCGTGGAGCTCGCGCCCGACGGCATCGAGCTGTCGGCCGAGGTGCGGTTGCGCGAGTGGTCGGCGGAGCTGTTGGTGCGCATCGTCGTCGAGACCGAAGAGCGCATGGTGCGGCTGCGCATCGCCGACTCGGCGACCTTCGGGTTCATCCGGCGGCCGGCGGCGCTGCTCGCGCATGATCTGTTGTGCGTGCTCCTCGGCGCGTCGACGACGCCGAGCAACGAGGCGGCGCCGATCCAGTCGGCGGTGACGCGCGCGCTCGGCGTGGTGCAGCTCAGGCCGCTCGATTGGTTCGTCGCCAGCGTGCTCGCGCCGGCGGGCTGGCGGCTCCCCGACGTCGAAGGGCTGCGGCCCGGCCCGGTGGGGCTGACGGCGCAGGCGGCGTCGCTGCGCTGGACGCGCCCGGCCGATGCGAGCACGGCGGCGACGCCGGCGAGCGCGCCGCAGCGGTCGGTGCGCGGCGTCGTCGACGAGCTGGCGGCGCGCGCGATCGACGAGGCGCTGTTGCGCAACGATCTCGCCGGCGCGGCGGCGGCGTGCCGGCTCGAGATGACGCGGCGGCCCGAGCGCGCGATGGCGCTGACCGAGCGTCTCCTGGCGCTCTTGTGCACGCGCGACGCGTCGCTGCGCGAGGCGGAGCAGATGGCGCGCGACGCGCTCGTGCGCTGGCCCGAGCTCGGCGCGGCGCACCTGGCGCTGGCGGCGGTGGACAGCGCGCGCGGCGCCGGCGTCGAAGCGGCGGGCCACTACGGCGAGGCGGCGCGGCTGGCCGAAGCGCGCGGCGACACGGTGATGGCGGTGCGCGCGGCGGCGGCGGCGGCGCGCCAGCTGCAAACGACCGATCCGGCGCGCGCGGCCCTCTTGTACGAGCGCGTGCTGGCGCTGCGTCCGACCGATCGCGAGGCGACCGACGCGCTCGCCGAGCTGTACGCGGCGCAGAGCCGCTGGGAGGATCTGCAGCGCCTCTTGCACGCGCGGCTGCAGCGCGCGCGCGACGACGCCGAGCGGCTCGAGGCGCACCTGCGCGTGGCCGAGCTGTCGTTCCGCCGGCTGCGCGATCCGGCGGCGGCGCAACATGATCTGCAGGCGGCGGTGGCGCTGGCGCCGCACGATCGGCGCGTCTGGGAGCTCCTGGCGCAGGTGTGCGACGCCACCGGCGACGTGGCCGGCTCGGTGGCGGCGCTCGAGAAGCTGGTGGTCGCGCTCGCCGACGGCGGCGATCGCGTGGCCGAGGCGCGCGCGCTGCTCCGGCTCGCCGATCACTACGAGGAGCTCGACGACGACGCGGCGGCGCTGCGCCGCTATCGCGAGGCGTTGGCGCTCACGCCCGACGACACCGCGGCGCTCGAGCGCTTCGCCGCCGCGGCCGCGCGCCACGGCGACGCCGCCGACGCCATCGCGGCCTATCGCCGGCTGCTCGACGGGAGCGGACCGAGCGATCGCCGTCGCCGCGCCGGGCAGAGCCTGATCCAGCTGCACGTCATCATCGGCGATCGCGAGGCGGCGCGCACGCTCCTGCCCGAGCTCTCGGACGAGCCGTCGCCCGACGTGCTCATGGGCCTGGCGCGCCTCGAGGAGGCGTGCGACGACTACGGGGCCGCGGCCGATCTGTGGGCGCGCGCCGCCGCGCAGCTCGACGGGCAGCACGCGGCCGCCGCCGAGCTGGAGCGCGCGCGCGCCTGCCATTCGGCGGGGCGGCTCGACGACGAGCGCGCGGCGCTGGCGCACGCGTTCGCGCTGGCACCGACGGCGCACGAGGGGCTGGCGGCGGCGTCGGGGCTGATCCAGCTGGCGCGCGCCGCCGGCGACGCGCTCGCCGAGGCGGCGTGGCTCGATCGGCTGCTCGCCTGCGCGCCGGCGACGCCGCATCACGCCGAGCTGGTGCTCCGGCGCGCGCAGCTCTTCGTCGACGCCGGCGATGCGGCCGGCGCGGCGCGCGTGCTCGACGGCCTCGAAGCGGACGGGGCGAGCGGGCCGGCGGTGCGGCGGCTGCGTGCCGACGTGCTCGGCGCGCTCGGGGATGCGCGCGGTCGCGCCGCGGTGCTCGAGGAGCTGGCCGGCGACGCCGACGGAAGCGAGCGCGCGCGCCTGCTCGTGCTCGCGGCGCAGAGCCGGCTCGACGCCGACGAGCTCGACGCCGCGGCCGCCGACATGCAGGTCGCAGAGGCGCTCGCGCCCGAAGATCTCGACGGGCGCACGCTCATGGCCGAGATCGCCTGGCGCCGCTACGCGTGGGAAGACGTGGTGGTGCGCTACGGCGAGCTGTCGAGCGAGGCGACGGGCGCCTCCCGCGTCGAGCACACGCGGCGCCTGGCGGTCGCCGCCGATCGGCTCGGCCGCAGCGACGATGCGCTGGCCGCGCTCGAGCTGGCGGTGGCTGCGCCCGACGCCGGCGGCGAGCCGCTGGTGCACGTCTGGCGCGATCTGGCGCAGCTGCGCGAGCGGCTCGGCGATCTCGCCGCCGCCGCCGAGTGCTATCGCCGTGGCGGCGCGGATGCGCGTGCCGGCTCGCCGTCGGCGCGGGGCGCGTTGTGCCGCGCGGCGGCGGAGATCCTGCATCGCCGCATGGGCCGTCACGACGAGGCGGCGGCGGCGCTCGGCGAGGCCATCGCGCTCGACGAGTCCGATCTGGGCGCGCTCGACGCGCTCGATGCGCTGCAGTCGGAGCTCGGCGACGAAGAAGGGCTCATCGGTACGCTCACGCGCAAGCTGCAGCTCGTCGAGGTCGCGCCCGAGCGGCGCGCCTCGTGGCTGGAGCGGCTCGGCGAGCTGGCCGCGGCGCGGGGAAAGATCGACGTCGCGCGCGCGGCCTATCGCGAGCTGGCCGACGCGCAGCCGGGCCACGCGGGCGCGCTCCTCTGGCTCGCGACCGACGCGGCGGCGCGCGGCGACGAGGCGGCGTCGCGGCCGCTCGACGAGCAGCTGATTGGCGTCGCCGAGGTGCCGGCGCTGGAGCGGCGCGTGGCGCGGCGGCGGCTCGCGGAGCGCGCGCGTGCCGCCGGGCAGCTCGCCGAGGCCGAGGCTCATTTGTGGGCGGCGGTCGAGCTGTCGCCGACGGGCGAGCAGCCGGCGCTGCTCGTCGAGCTCGAGGAGAACTATCGCCAGGCGGAGCGCTGGGCCGATCTGGCGGTGGTGCTCGCGCATCACATCCGCGTCGTCGATGACGAGCCGGTGCGCCTGGAGCTCGAGCTGCAGCGCGTGACCATGCTGACGCGCGCGCTCGGCACGCCGAAGCTGGCGCTCGACGCGGCGCAGGCGGCGATCGAGCATCACGGGCGCGAGCCGCGCCTGCTGGCCGCGCTCGCCGAAGCGGCGCATGCGGCGGGCGAGCGCGAGCTCTACGCCGAGACGGTGGTGACGCAGGCGGAGCTGAGCGCCGATGGGAGCGAGCGCGGGCGGCTGTTTGCCGAGGCGGCGGCGCTCTTCGACGCGCTCGGCGATCGCGCGCGCGCGGCGACGCTGGCGAGCGAGGCGCTCGAGCTGGCGCGCGCCGAGGCGGCGCCGTTGCCGCGCGGCGGCGAGCGGCGGGCGGCGCTGCGCCTGGTGGTGGAGCGTGCGCGCGCGGCAGGTCACGACGAGGCCGAGCGCGAGGCGCTGGCGACCTCGTGGAGCGACGGCGATGCCGGCGAAGAGCGCTCGCGCCTCCTGTCGCTCTTCGAAGCGGCCGAGCGCTGGGACGACGCCGCGCGGCTCGCGCTCGAGCTGGTCGTCGAGGCCGTGGCGACCGGCGCCGACGCCGATCCGTCCGCGCCGCTCGCGCGGCTGCGCGACGTGGCGCGTGTCGACGCCGGCGTGCGCGCGCTCGCCGATGGCCTGGCGCTGGCCGCCTCGCGCCACGCCGACGTCGACGTCGCGATCGGGTGGCTGCGCGAAGCGGCGGCGTTGCGCGGCCGGCTCGACGATTTTCGCGGCGCCGCCGACGCCATGGTGGCGGCGCTGGCGCGCCGTCCCGGCGATGACGCGCTCGTCGACGAGGTCGAGCGGCTGCTCGGCGATCTCGGTGACACCGCGCGCCTGCACGCGGCGCTCGAGCAGCACCTCGCCGAGCGCGAGGGCGAGGCGCGCCTGCCGGTGTTGCGCCGCCTCCTCGCCGCGGCGGAGACGCTCGGGGACGACGCCGCCGTCGAGCGCTGGGTCGCCGAGATGCGCCGCCTCGAGCCGGCGGTGGCCACGCGCGTCGACGCGCGGGCGCTGGCGCGCACCATCACCGGCGTCGACGCGGGCGAGCTGGCCGCGGCCGAGGCGAACCTGCGCAGCCTGGCCGGCGACGACGTGGCCGAGGTGCGTGTCGCGCGCCGCCGCCTCGGCGAGCTGTATCGCGACGCCGGCCGGCGCGCCGAGGCGTTCGACCAGCTCTCGCTCGTGCTCACCGACGAGCCGAGCAACGTCGAGGTGCTCGAGACGCTGATCGAGCTGGCCGAGGCCGAGCAGCGCTGGTCGGAAGCGGTGGGGCTGATCGAGCGGCTCTCGCACCTGCGCCCCAAGCCGGCCGATCGCGCGGCCCTGCTCTATCGCGCCGGCGAGCTCTACCTCGTCAAGCTGCGCGATCGCGAGGCCGCCGGCGAGTGCTACCTGAAGGCCGTCGACCTCGACGACACCCACGCGCCGACGCTGCGCCGCCTGGTCGACTACTTCTGGAGCATCGGCGACCACGCCAGCGCCGCCGAGATGGCCGCCGCGCTCGACGAGACCGACGCCTTCGCCCAGCCGGCGACGAGCACCGGCACGCGCGCGCGCGCGGCGTTGGCCGCCGCGGTGGCGGACGATCTCAAGCGCGCGGCGCGCCTCGGCGCTGTTCTCGACGACAACAGCGGCGCGACCGCGCTGGCGCTGGCGGCGGTGGAGCTGGCGGGGCGGCTCGAGGACAAACCGGTGGTGGCGGCGCTGCGCATCGTCAGCGGCGCGGGCGGCAAGCTGGCGGCGGTGCGCCAGCGGTTGGTGACGCGAGGCGAATCGGATCCGCGCGCGGCCGCGCTCGCGACGCTGCTCGGCGGCGCGACCGGCGCGGGCTGACGATCAGCGGCTCGGTAGCGCCTTCAGCGCGTCTTCGAACGCGCGCTGCGTCGCCGGGTCGAGCGCCTGGAACTGCACGCCGACGTCGAACTCCGTCGAGCCGTCGCGGCGCGCCACGTGACGCACCTCGGACTGCAGCGTCACCTTCTTGCCGTCGGGCAGCGTCAGCGTCAGATCGATCGCCGCCGGGATCGACGCCGGCGACGAGAGCGAGAACAAGAGCCCGCCCTTGCTGATGTTGGTGGTGTAGACGCTGCGCACCTGCTCCCAGTTCGACAGCGGCACCTCGATCTGCAGGCGTGCCGGCACGCGCTCGTCGCCGCGCCGCTCGTCGCCGCCACCGCCGCCGGCGAGCTTGCTCTTCAGCTCCGTCTCGCTGACCTCTTTCACCTTACCCTTTTGCGCCATGACACCTCCGTCGCTCGCGATGATACGTCAACTTCGCCCCGCGGCGCGCGTTCCGCGTGCGCGCAGCCGCTCGATCGCCTCGGCGAGCGGCGCCGGCGGCGCGCCCCCATCGGCGGTGTAGCTGTCGGCGGCGGCCTCGAAGCACTCGAGCGCTTCGTCGAACGCGGCCAGGTGATCGCGGTAGATGACGCCGGCGCGGAACAGCTGCTGCCCGCGCGCGTCGGCGTGCGACTCCAGCTCCGCCGAGCGGCGATGCGCGTCGACGGCGCGCGCCCAGCGCTCGAGCCGCGCCGCCTCGCCGGCGAGCGACTGATAGAGCTTGAGCTGCTCGTCGCGATCGAGCGCGATCTCGGCGCGCCGCGCCAGCACCTCGAGCAGCGCCGGCTGCCCGCTCTGGCGGTAGATGCGCTCCAGCCGCTCGAGCGCGGGCTCGAAGCCGGCGTCGACGGCGAGCAGCGCGCGATAGGCCTCGATCGCCGCCGGCAGCTGGCTCGCCGTCTCGAGCACGCTGCCGAGCTCGAGGTACAGCTCCTGCCGCTCGGCGGCGCTGCCGACGGCGGCGCGGCGCTGCAGCGTCGCGGCGAGCAGCGGCCAGCCGTCGAGCGCGCGGGCCAGGCGCGTCAGATCGTCGCCCCACACGCTCCAGCGGCCGTCGTTCTCGAAGGCGTCGAGCAGCGCGCTGAAGGCGGCGCCGCGGTTGCCGACCTCGCGCTCTTCGATGGCGGCGATCTGCGCCAGCACTTCGCTGCGATCGACGGCGGTGAGCTGCTTGGCGCGCGCGGCGAGGAGGCTCACGAGCGCGCGCCAGTCGCCGCGCTCGCGATAGGTCGACTCGAGATAGGCCTGCGCCACCGCGTGCTGCGGCTCGAGGGCGACCACGCGCTCGTACCAGGCGCCGGCGCCCGCGCTGTCGCCGTCGTCGATGGCGGCGGCGGCCGCTTCGGCGAGCAGCGTGGACGCCTCGGCGCGCCGCTCGCGCTCGGCGAGCTCGGCGCGCGCTTCGATGGCACGGCGCCGCTCGTCGCGCTGATCGGTGCGCGCATACAAGGCGGCGAGCGCGGCGAGCGCCTCGTCGCTGGCGGCGCCGGCGGCGACGACGCGCTTCCAGGCGGCGATGGCGCGCTCGGGCCGCTCGAGGGTATCGGCCTCGAGGCGCGCCAGCTGCGTCGCGGTGGTGACGGCGTCGGCCGGCGTCGGCGCCAGATCGGCGAGCTCGACGAGCACCGCGGCCAGCTCGCTCCAGCGCTCGGTCGTGTTGTAGATGCGCGCGAGCGCCCGCCACGGATCGATCGCGCGCGGCGTCAGCGTCGTCAGCTTGCGCCACGCCGCCTCGGCGCCCGCGCGATCGCCCAGGCGCGCCGAGACCAGCGCCTGCTGCTCGACGAGCGCCGGCACGCGCTCCTCGGACGCCGCCGCCAGCTGGCGCTCGAGGACCTCGGCCAGATCGCGCCAGCGATCGTGCCGCTCGTAGAGCGCGGCCAGCTCGGCGAGCGCCTCGGGATCGTCGGGCGCGCCGGCGCGTAGCCGCTGCCACAGCTCCATCGCCCGCTCGTCGTCGGCGAGGCGCGCCAGCGAGCGCAAGAGGTCGGCGTCGTCGCCGAGCGTGAGCGCCTCCTCGAGCGTGACGCGCGCGCCCTCGACGTCGCCGAGCCGGTCGGCCTGCAGCGCGGCCAGCTCGCGCAAGAGCTCGCGGCGCGCGTCGGTGCCGGCGGCGGCGGCGCGACGGCGCAGGATGGCGACGCGATCGGCGTGCCGCGCGCCGTCGGCGAGGAGGGCGTCGAGCGCCCGCAATGCCTCGACGTGCGCCGGCTCGTCGGCGGTGAGGCGCTCGAGCAGCGCCTCGGCCTCCGCGTCGCGGCCGCGCTCGCGCTGCAGCGCCGCCAGCCTCAAGCGCAGGGCCGCGCGCGTGGCCGGCTCCGTTGCGCGCTCGATGGCCGCGGCCAGCGTCGCGGCGAGCGCGTCGAGCAGGCCCGCCGAGCGCGACAGCGCCGTCAGCTCCTCGAGCGGCTGCACCTCGGGCGCCTCGACGAGCGCCGCCATCCAGATGCGCGCCAGATCGGCCGCGCGCCCCGACTCGCGGTACGACGGCATGAGCAGCGCCGCCACCTTCTGCCGCTCGACGCCGGCGGCGAACATGCGCTCGAGCCCGGCCAGCGCCGCCGCCGCGCGCGCGTCGCGCTGAAGGATGCGCGCGTAGATGGCGACGGCGGCGGCCGGCTGCGCCAGCTCGCGCTCGTAGAGCCCGGCCAGCGTCAGCGCGGCGACGGCGTTGTCGGGCTGCAGATCGAGCACGCGCTCGAAGGTGCGCAGCGCGCGCTCCGCGTCGTGCTGGTGATCGCGATAGAGCGCGCCGAGCCGGCAGCGCACCGCCACGTGCTCGGCGATGGCGAGCGGCCGCGCCGCCACCTCCTTGTAGAGCGCGGCCAGCCGAGCCCAATCGCCGCCGTTGGCTTCGGCGGCGATGCTCGCCTCGAGCGCGTCGTACGTGGGCTCGTGCGCCGGATCGGCGTGCAGCGCCCGCGCCAGCGCCAGGAAGGCCTCGTCGCGACGGCCGAGCTCGCGCTGGTAGAGCCAGGCCAGCTCGTGCAGGCGCGCCACCGCCTCGCCCGGCTCGTCCTCGACGCGGATGGCGAGCACCGCCGCCAGGCGCGCGTGATCGCCGGCGGCGCGCAAGATCGGCTCGAGCAGGAGCGCCGCCGCCAGCCGATGCGGCCCGCCGCCATCGGCGATCGCGGTCAGGCCCGCGCGCGCGCCGGCATGATTGGGCTCGGCGTCGAGCACCTCGCCGTAGAGTGCGATCGCCTCGGGCAGCCGCTCGCGCCGCCGCCGCACCTCGGCCAGTCGGAAGCTGAGCTCGGTGGGCGGCTTGGGCGTGCCCGGCAGCGCCAGCCGCTCGAGCAGCACCGCCTCGACGGCGTCGAGCTGGCCGGCGCGCTCGTGCAGCCGCTCGAGCGCCTCGAGCGTGGCGTCGTCGGCGCCGAGCTCGTCGGCGAGCCGGCGATAGGCGTCGATGGCGCGCGCGTCGTCGCCCTGACGCTCGGCGAGCGCCGCCATGGCGACGACGATCTCGCGGCGCGCTTCGCCGTCCTCGCAGCGCTCGAGCTTGCGCAGGTAGACGTCGTGCAGCTCGCGCCACGCGCCGCGCGCCTCGTAGATGCGCACCAGCGCGGCGAGCGCCTCGGGCGGCGGTGGCTCCATCGCCGCCAGCTCGCGCCAGGTGGCGAGCGCACCCTCGACGTCGCCGAGGATCGCCTCCTTCTGCCGCGCCACCGTCGACAGGAGCGCCACGCGATCGACGTCGCTGCGCGCCGCAGCCACGCTCTCGTAGCAGGTGATGAGCTCGGGCCAGCCGAGAGCGCGCGTCGCCACCGACTCGAGCTCGGCGCGCACCGCCGCGTCGGCCGGATCGATCGTGAACGCCTCGAGCAGCCAGCGGAACGCGCCGCCGGCGTCGCGCAGCTCGCGCCCGTGCAGCGCCGCCAGCCGCAGGCGCTGCGCCTTCTCCGCCGCCGCATCGCCCTTGCCGTCGAGCTGCAGCACGAGCACGCCGGCCAGCTTCTTGTGCTCGCCCGCCTCCTCGTAGAGCGCGACCAGCGTCGCGATCGCCTCGGCGTGCGCCGGCTCCAGCGCCAGCACGCGCTCGAAGGCGCGCTGCGCGTAGTCGCGCCGCTCGAGCGGCGAGCGCCAGAGCCGGGCGGCGCGCAGCCACAAGTCGATCCGCGCCGCGACCGGCGCGTCGTCGGGCGACTCCACCGCCTGCCGCTCGAACAGCCGCGCGCACTCGTCGAAGCGCTGCTCCTCGGCGAACAGCGCCTGCAGCTCGTCCCACGCGTGCTGCCCGACGTAGAGCCGCCGCAGCGTCTCGCGCGCGCGCTGATTGCCCGGCTGCAGCGCCAGCACCTGCCGCCAGGTGGCGATCGCGCGCGGCGCGTCGTCGAGCTCGCCGGAGCACAAGATCGCCAGCTTCGTCAGGTACGACAGCTTGGTCGCGGTGTCGACGTTCTGCGCCGCGCGCCGCGCGTAGATGTCGGCGACGAGCGGATGGGCCTGCGCCGCCTGATAGAGCTTCTCCAGCGCCGCCAGCGCGCCCTCGTGATCGCCGTCGATCTCAAGGACTGCGCGGAAGGCGTCGATCGCCAGCGGCGGCTTCTTCAGCTTCTCCGTCGCCAGCTGCGCCAGCTCGAGCTGCGCCGCGAGCCGCTCCGCCGGCGCGGTGAGCGTCCCGAGCCGCAGCTCCTTGAGCGCGTAGAGCTTGTCCCACTCGCGCCGCTTGACGTAGGCGCGCTCGAGCCGCTCGGCCAGATCGGCGCGCGTCGGATCGAGCGCGAGCGCTTCGCCGAGCGCCTTGACCGTCTCGGCCTCGTTGCCGAGCTTGTCGTGCCAGATCTCGGCGAGCCGCACGAAGAGCTCGACGCGCGCCTTGGGCTCGTCGACCGCCGCCAGCCGGCGCCCGATCGTGGCCGCCACGTCGGGCCAGCGGCGCATGCTCGCGAACGCGGTCTCGAGCTGATCGAGTGCGACCACATTGTTCGGCTGCAGCTCGAGGATGCGCTGCAGCGTCGCCGTGAGCAGCAGATCCTGGCGCAAGCGATCGCGATAGAGCGCGACCAGCTGGAACAGCACCGCCACGCGCTCGCCGTCGTCGCGGCAGGCGTGCGCCTCTTCGTCCTTGAGGACGTCGGCGAGCGTGCGCCAGCGCTCGGCGCGCCACAAGACGCGCGCCAGCGCCCGTCGCGGCCCGCGCTTCGACGGATCGAGCACGCTCGCCTTGCGCCACGCCTCGATGGTGCGATCGATCGACTCCAGCTTCCCCGAGCGCCGCGCCGCCTCCATGAGCGCGCGCTGCTCGTCGCCGATGACCTCGGGGTTGCGCTTGTCGGCCAGCGCGTCGTCGAAGTCGATGATGAGCGGGCTGTCGAGCGCGATGCGGCGCGCGCGCTCGAAGTAGACGCCGGCGCGCGGCAGATCGCCTCGCGCCTTCCACGCGATCGTGCCGCCGAGGAGACAGGTGTGAACCTCGGCGTCTTCGTCGAGCGGCGTGGCGAGCAGCGCGTCGACGGCGGCGAGCAGCCGATCCCAGTCGCGGCGCGAGGCATAGAGCCCGCGCAGCATCGTCAGCCCGGCGATCGGATAGACCAACCGCCCGAGCTCGATGGCGCGCCAGCACCACTCGGCGGCGCGATCGTGCTGCCCGCGCGCGATCCAGCTGAACGAGAAGCGCTGACAAAGGGCCGCCTGCTCGTCGGCGCCGGGGAAGGCCGCGACCAGCTGGTTCTGCAGCTCGGTGAGATCGTCCCAGCGCCCGGCGCTGGCGAAGAGCACGTCGAGCAGTTGGTGCGCGCTCTCGTTGTACGGATCGTAGTAGAGCGCGCGCTGCAGGAGCTGCTCGTAGCGCTCGTCCTCGGGCGCCACCATGCGCAACACGCGCGCCGCGCGCAGCGACACGCGCGCGCCCGCGTCGGCGTCTTCGGCGTCCTCGCCGATGGCGATCAGGCGATCGACCTCGGTCTGCCAGTCGTCGTCGTAGCCGACGGTGCCGAGCGCGTCCTGAATGGCGAGCGACGCGGGGAACTGTCCCGCCGCGCGCACCAGGAACGAGGCGGCGCGCTCGCGGTTGCCGGCGTCGAGCAGCGCGTCGGCGATGAGCGTGGCCAGCCGCTCGCGCCGGCTCTCGTCGGGCTCGTGGGCCAGCTCGATCTCGGTCAGGCGCACGAATTCGTCGCTGCGCGCCAGCTCGCGGCAGACCATGCGGCCGCGATCGATCGCCTCGGTCGTCTGCGGGTCGATGGCCACGGCGCGGTCATAGAGCTGCAGCGCGCGCACGCGCTCGGGCACGAGCATCTCGCACGCGACGCCGAGCTCGAGGAACCAATGCGATTTCTCGGGGCCGGCGGGCATCGTCTCGCCGATGCGCTCCAGCTCTTCGACGATCGCGCGGCCATCGCGTCCGTCACGCAGACGGCGCCGCATTTCCGCCTGGAGTTCCAGGCGTTGGATTATATCATCGGCCGCCTTCGTCGGACCGTCGCGCGTGCTCGAGAAGGAGGGCGTTGACGCTGGTCTGGAGGTCGTCCGCGCAGGCCACTTCCTGGGCGGCGAACTCGAACTGGCCGCGGCTCCAGCCGAGCAGCGCCTGCAGCCCCGGATCGTCGAGGCCGGCGATGGGATCGTCGCCGATCTCGATGCGCAGCGGCGCGCCGTCGCGCAGATAGAAGCGCGCGCTGGCCTCGCCGACGACGAGGAGGACACCGGTCTTCTGCTCGAGCGAGAGGAACGACAGCACCGAGCCGAGCGTCACATTCTCCAGGTCGCCGCGCAGCGTGCGCCGCTCGTGGGGGTCGCTCTGGCGCGACCGCGCCACCACGCGGTCGACGCGCAGCATGAGCTCGTCCTCGCGCACCGGCTTGCCGACGTAGTCGTCGACGCCGAGGCGGTAGCCGGTCAGGCGCGATTCGTCGTCGGTGAGCGTGGTCATGAGCACGAGCGGAACCCGCGCCAGCGTCGGGCGGGCGCGCAGCATGCGCACCAGCTGCCAGCCGTCCATGCGCGGCATCTGCACGTCGGAGAGGACGAGATCGGGCGGCCGCTTCAAGCAGGCGGCGAGCGCGGCCAGGCCGTCCTCGGCCTCGATGACGCGATCGCCGCGGCGGCGCAGCGCGCTCACGATCGCGCCGCGCACCGACACGTCGTCGTCGGCGACGACGAGGTCGAGCGTGCGATGCGGCGTCGCGCTCTTGCTCCCCGGCACGTGCTCGGCGACGAAGCGCTCGAGCGTGGCCAGCTTGTCGGGGCCGAGATCGAGGAACTCGACGCCCATGCCGGCCGGCTTGTCGAGGGCGATCGCTTCGGGCTCGGCACGTACGAAGGCGACGCGGCAGATCACCGGCAGCTCGCCGCCACCGTCGGGCAGCTCGAGGTGCACGCGCACGATCGCGTTGATCGGCAGAAAGCGCGTGGTGCGCATGAACAGGCCGCCGCGCGACAGATCGTGCGTGAGCGCGACGACCAGCTCGTCGATCGAGCGGTAGCGCACGCGAAAGGCGGCTTCGATGCGGCGGGCTCGCCGGGCTTCCGGGTCGCCCTCATGCGTCGCCATTCTAGGGTCGGCATCGTATCACGGGCCGAAGTGCGCGGCGGCGCGGCATTTTGCCGCGGACGCTCAACGCGCGCGCGTGGTGGACGACGAAGGCAGATGTACGCTGCCTCGCAAGATTACGCGAGGGTGAATGTGCTATTTTCGGCACCGGCAATGTCTGCCGGGCCGCTGCCGCGCCGCCGCCGCGCCGCCGCCGCGCCGCCGGCTCCTGCT
>Ga0134125_10001441_pt1 | contig 29245 bp, 21 predicted proteins | sample KB31751_FD_96464 | JGI IMG/M metagenome (GOLD analysis project Ga0134125, IMG submission 96464) | Terrestrial soil microbial communities with excess Nitrogen fertilizer from Kellogg Biological Station, Michigan, USA - KB3-175-1 | ecosystem: Environmental > Terrestrial > Soil > Unclassified ... | reverse complement strand
CCGTTGGGGTTCGGAAATATTCCACAGTACCAATATGAACAACGGATGGAATGGAACAGTAAAAGGAACAGGACCCATTTGCCAGGAAGATGTTTATGTATATAAAATAAGTATCACCGATTCGGAAGGTACCGAACATACCTATGTGGGAAGGGTAACCTTGTTAAAGTAAGGTACTTTTAGTATTTTTGTAAGGATGAGAAAATTACTTTACTTTACTTTTTTGCTTCTTTTTCTTTTACCATTAAACTCAACTGCACAGTTTGCAATCGTTAATGACGCATCCATTACTGAGCCCAAATGCAGTGATTCATCTACAACGTATTTGTTAACTCCCGATTTAAACAATCAGTCGGGACAAATATGGTATATAACACCTGTCAGTCTTACTAAGCGCTTCGATATTCAGTATGAAATGTATTTAGGCGCTAAACCCTATAGTGTAGGAGCGGATGGAATTTGTTTTGTATTCCAGCAACAAAGTGTAAATGCCGGAGGCAATGGGGGCGGGATGGGTTTCTCGGGCATAACCCCTTCCATTGCGGTAGAGTTCGATACATACCACAATGCCTGGGATCCGATATTTTGCCACACAGCTATTGAAAAAAACGGCGATGTTCAGCACAACGATAATTCAGGGAACAATTTGGCAGGTCCATTGCAGCTTTCTCCCGGTAACCCTAATTTGCCTGATAATGCATGGCACCATGTGGAAATTACATGGAACCCGGTTACTGACTCTATCAGCATGTATTTTGACTGTGTATTTCGCATTGCATACCAAGGCGACATTATTGATTCTATTTTTGGAGGTAATCCTAATGTATATTGGGGATTCACTGCCGGAACCGGCGGGGCTGACAATAACCAGGAAATATGTATATCGCGTTCATATCTCAATTATCTTAAGGATACTACGATATGTCAATATGATTCAGTAAAGCTAACTACATCCGGTGGGGTGTCTTATCAATGGTCTCCGGTCAAAGGATTAAGTAATGACACCGGCCAAACCGTTTATGCAAAACCAGATACTACAACTACTTATATCGTTTCTATCAAGAATAGTTGTGGAGTAGTGAGTAAGGACAGCACTACTATAACAGTTCATCCCACACCCTCTATGTCAGTAGGTACTCCAACTGATATAAAATGTTTTGGAGCGAGTACAGGAACAGCTTCGGTAACTGCTCTCAACGGGAATTCTCCGTATACCTATTTATGGAGTCCCTCAGGAGGTACTAACGCAACAGCTACAGGGCTGAGTGCGGGCACCTATACAGTAACGGTATCAGGTACTAATGGATGTAGTGCAGCTGGGAAGGTAACCATTACGCAGCCTACTACAATTAATCCTTCTATTACTTCCAACGTTGCTACCTGTATAGATACAAACGGCTCTCTCAGTGTCTCCGTTAGCGGAGGTATTTCCCCTTATACCTACTTATGGAACCCCGGAGGAGAAAGAACTTCTGTCATAAAAGGCCTCAGCTCGGGTAAATATACAGTAACCATTGTGGATGCCAATGGGTGTATAGATACTGCATCAGGCAATGTGGGTATTGATAAAACATTTTCTGTTTCAGTTACCGGGCTCGATACAATGTGCAAGGGCCAGAATGCAGTGCTTTCTGCTTCCGGAGCCACAAATTATAGGTGGTCAACGGGCAGCACTTCCTCAGCTGTTACAGTAAGCCCTGCCAGCACCACCAATTATTGGGTAGTTGGTAGTACAGGGGTATGTAAGGATTCTGTTCCGTATACTATAGATATTTATCCGCCTTTGGTAGTAAGCAACTTGCTAAATGATTCTATTTGTCCCGGAGGACTTGTACAGTTGCAAGTAGTTTGTACCGGAGGTAAACCGGCATATACATATACTTGGAGCAATGGAGTTGCAGGCAATAGTCCCGGACCTTTTAAGGTATCACCTGCAAGCACAACCACTTATAGTGTTGTAATAACTGACGGGTGCAACTATAAAGTAATTGATAGCGCCAAAGTAAGTGTATTCCCTGTAGGTACTACTTCATTTTATTCGAATCCTGATACCCTTACCAATGGACAGATAGTACAATTTACCAACACCAGTCATGGAACTGATAAATATTACTGGTACTTTGGCGATGGTGGCACTTCTACCAGTGTCAATCCTTCTTATTCTTACCCTATTCCCGGTACATACCAGGTAGTGCTTATTGGGTATAATTCGCATGGTTGCCTTGATTCTGCAGTAGGGGATATTTACGTTGCTCCGAAAGTTATTATTCCGAATGTATTTACACCTAACGGCGATGGTGCCAATGATGAATTTTATTTTACTATTCGTGGTGCACAATGTTTTAATTGCAATATTTATAATCGCTGGGGAATGCTCGTATACCAATCAGATAATATTAAGCAGGGCTGGGATGGAAAGATTCAGCAAACGGGAGAATTGGCATCCGACGGAACTTACTACTACCTGTTGAATTATTGCGATTATAAAAACGATTCCTATCAATTGGCGGGTTTCTTGGAACTTATAAGAAAATAAATAAGAGCCTCCTCAGTGGAATAACATCTATCTTGCGGCCAAAATTAATTTATGGATACTCCACACATTGCGCAGAAAGCCAATTACCCTGTAGAACTTCAACCCGGAAAATATTGGTGGTGCGCCTGCGGACTTAGCAAAAACCAGCCCTTTTGTGATGGCTCGCACCGTGTAACTTCATTTACTCCCGTCGAATTTGAAATAACAGAACCTAAAACTGTAAAACTTTGCGGTTGCAAAATGTCTGCTAAAAAGCCTTTTTGCGACGGATTTCACAAGACCATTCTTTAGATTCCTTTTGCAAGTTCTTTTATCCTGGCCTGCGTTTCAAATTTAGCAGGTTTAGCTGCCTTGATTATCGCGTAAATTCTTTGCTTAAATTCATCGGAATAATCTCCGGATGAAATAAGGGATAGCGCTTCTTCAAAGGTATTTACAATGCAATTATAAAAAGTAGGTGTGCGGTTGTTATTTTTCTCGATGGCGTTTATCCCACATTCCACGCGGTGCAGCATTAAATCGGCAAGTTCACGTTCATAAATACTGACCTTTTTAAATTCGCTGATGAGCTTATTTACATTCAGGTTGGTGCGCCGTTCTTTTGGGTTTTCTGTTGAGTAGGCATATGTAATTTTCTTCTTATACTTCTCCAACAAAGGATTGGCAGCATCGCTTAATTCAGCTGCGTAAAATTCTTTTACATTTTTAAACTTGTCGAACAAGATAATTACTTCCCGGATAACATCTTCCTTATCTGATTTGGCAAGGTGTTCCAGTAATTTCTTTTTGGTGAACTTAGCCATGCTATCATTTTACCAGGCGGATCCCATCCTCTTCCAGCGATATCATCCTCGCTTTATATAATGAGCCTAAGGCTTTTTTGAAAGTCTTTTTGCTGATGCCGAAAGTATCATAAATATCATCTGCAGGGCTTTTATCTGATAGGGGGATGAAGCCGTTTTCTGCCGTTAATTTATCCAAAATTCTCTTTGATATTTCATCCACTTTTTCATACCCTGGTTTATCTAATACCAAATCAATTTTCTGGTCTTCCCTGATTTTTTTAATAAATCCCTTGGTATGCTCTCCTCTATGCAAGGTGCGGAATACATCGGTATCAAACAACATCCCTGTATGGGTGTTGTTTACAATGGCTTTATATCCAATATCGGTTTGCGTATATATGATTAGATCCACTTCCTGGCCTTCCTCAAATTCAGGAGGGGGCAGATCTAAAAAGTTCTCCACCTTAGCAGAGCCAACAATACGCCCGTTTATATCATCAATGTAGATATACACTACATACGAGCGGCCAACTTCCATTTTTTGTTTCTGTTCGCGAAAGGGTACAAACAAATCTTTCATCAATCCCCAATCCAGAAAAGCGCCTATATCATTTACGGCTACCACTTCGAGTAGTGCAAAATCGCCTACCTCTGCAAAGGGCTTGTCAGTAGTGGCAATTACACGGTCTTCCGAATCATAATAAACGAAGACATCTATCTCATCACCAATTTTACAGTCTTTGGGAACGTAGCGGATAGGTAATAGTATTTCACCTAATTCCTGGGCATCAAGGTAATCACCGAAGTCTAACTCCTTCAGAACTCTCAGCTTATTCCATTTTCCTACTTCTGCCATAGCAATACTGCGTTTCAAATATAACAAATCGATTCTGTGATTACAGAGGTAATCTTTAAAAAAGGTATTGCTAACAATTTAGTTAAGATACAACCAGGGTCGGATCTATTTCCTGGGCATAGGCCATAATGCCACCTTTCAGGTTGTATAAATTGGTATATCCCTGTTGTTGTTCAAGCGCCTGTATAATCGTAGCAGAGCGTTTTCCACTGCGGCAATGAATCACTACCTTTTTGTCTTTTGAGATTTCATCCAAATGCGCCATAACCGTTCCCATAGGAATGAGCTTGCCACCGATGTTGGCAGCTTCAGCTTCGTATTCTTCACGAACATCAATCAGTTGGAAATCCTCATGGTTATCCATCATTTTCTTTAGTTCTGCTACGCTAATTTCATTCATGGGTGGAGTGTATTAATAATCAGGGAACGCAAAGATAGCCATAAACGTAATATCGAAATAACTAATTTTGCTCGCTGCCCTACATAAAAGGGCTTTTACGAAATGGCTAAAATGAATACTTTTCAATATACAGGAGAATATAAGCTGGAATCGGGTGAAATACTCTCCGGTTTCACACTTGCCTATCATGCTTACGGTAAACTAAACCGTACAAAGGATAATGTGATTTGGATTTGCCATGCGTTAACAGCCAATTCTGATGCCGAAAATTGGTGGCCAGGGTTAATAGGGAAAGGCAAACTTCTCGATCCTTCCGACTATTTTATTATCTGCGCTAATATTCCTGGTTCATGTTACGGCTCTACAGGGCCTCTATCTATTGATATAGGAAGTGACAGGCCATTTTATCATAGTTTTCCCCTGCTTACCGTACGTGACATAGTTGGCACACTCGACATTATGCGTATGAATTTGGGTATCAAAAAAATCCACACTATTATGGGGGGGTCACTTGGCGGACAACAGGCGTTGGAATGGTCTATTATGCGTCCGGGAATTATCAAACAATTGATAATGGTAGCGTCAAATGCGAAGAGTTCTCCCTGGGGAATAGCCTTTCGCGAAAGCCAACGCATGGCCATAGAAGCCGACCCTACCTGGAAAAAATATATTCCCGAAGCGGGAATGGAAGGAATGAAAGTAGCCCGCAGTATTGCTTTGTTGAGCTATCGGAATTACCAAACCTATTTGAAATCGCAATGCGAAGAGAATAACAATAAGGTGGACAACTACAGGGCATCATCATACCAGCGTTATCAGGGTGAAAAATTGGCAAAGCGCTCCTTCAATGCATACTCTTACTGGGCACTTTCTAAAACTATGGATTCACATAATGTGGCACGGGGTAGAGGAGGTATGAAAAAAGCTCTTTCCCGCATTAAGGCGAAAGTACTTACCATTGGGATCAGTTCTGATATACTATTTCCTCCCGCTGAATCAAAATTTATAGCTCAAAAAGTGAAAGACGGGCGCTATGAGGAAATAGATTCCTTATACGGGCACGACGGCTTCCTGATCGAAGTACCCCAGCTCACTAAAATTATTAAACCGTTTTTATCAGAATAATTATGCCACGCAAAAAACATCCCGAAACACTTGCCATACGAACACAAGCGGAAAGAACCGGGTATAACGAACATTCGGTTCCGCTTTATCTTACCTCCAGCTTTGTATTTGAAGATGCGGAAACTATGCGTGCTATGTTTGCCGATGAAATAGGTGGCAATATATACAGCCGTTTTTCCAATCCTAATACAACAGAGTTTATCAATAAAATTTGCCTGCTCGAAGAAGCTGAAGCAGGTGTTGCATTTGCTTCAGGTATGGCTGCTGTTTTTGCAACCTTTGCCGCCTTGCTTAAAACAGGCGATCACATTGTATGTTGCAGTTCGGTGTTTGGTTCCACCCATACGGTGCTTGAAAAGCAGTTGTTGCGATGGGGAATCACCCATACGTATGTGGATATTCATAAACCCAATGATTGGGAAAAGGCTATTCTTCCCAATACCAAAATAATATTTGTAGAAACTCCATCTAACCCTGCACTCGATATCATTGATTTAGACTGGCTGGGTAAGTTTGCTAAAAAGCATAACTGCATTTTGGTAGTAGATAATTGTTTTGCTACCCCCATTCTTCAGCAACCATTAAAGTATGGTGCGGCACTTAGTATTCATTCTGCTACCAAATATATAGATGGACAGGGGCGTGTGCTGGGTGGAGTTGTAGTAGGGCAGAAAGAGTTGATTGCAGAAATAAAGGCATTTCTTCGCCAAACTGGTGCTGCCTTATCACCATTTAATGCATGGGTGCTTTCCAAAAGCCTTGAAACGCTTGCGTTGAGAATGGAACGGCATTCTGAAAATGCTTTGAAAGTGGCAGAATATTTGGAAAAACACAATGATGCAGAATCGGTGAAATATCCGTTTTTACCTTCTCATCCTAAATACGGTGTTGCTAAGAAACAAATGAAAGCCGGCGGGGGTATGCTTGCCTTCATTATTAATGGAGGGCTTGAGCGGGGCAAGAAATTTATGGATGCGGTTGAAATGGCATCGTTGACGGGTAACTTAGGCGACACACGCACCATTGTGTCGCATCCGGCATCTACCACCCATGCCAAACTTAGTGAGCAAGAACGTCTGGCATCGGGCATTTTACCGGGATTGATACGAATATCCGTCGGAATAGAACATATAGAGGATATAATCGAGGACCTGGAGCAGGCTTTTAAAAGGTCGAAATAACTACTCTTTGGGTTTAAGCCGCTACTCTTTGTAGAATCAGTTTGCAAGGAATTTGTGAAGTCACTCTAACCACATGTCCCGCATGCAATGGAATACTGAGATAATCTCCTGGAATAAGACTGTGAATATCTCCGTCAATATCTATATCACAGGTACCTTCCAGTATTAAGAATTTTTCATGCTCGTCCGTATGAACTTCATAGGGCGTTTCACTCTTTAACCATGCAATGGCAGTGCTCGCCTGCGGGGTGTAACCTATAATTTTTAGATAGATATCGTTAAAATCATCGGGAAGCATCATATCTTTACGGCTTGTCCATTCCATGTAATCTTCAATTGTTGAATTGTTGTTGAGAATAGGAGGGAAGGAAGGTTGTTCGCCACTTTTTAAGCGTTCTTCATAATCAATGGAGGCCATTATCATTGGCTTAATAGTGCTATTGGGCGCCTTTGAATAAGACTCGGCATACGCTTTCAATGTTTCAGATATTTCCTCAATTTTTTTCTTAACCTCTTTATAGGTATACGACATTTCTTCCACTTGTTTTACCTCTTCAGCAGAAGCCATTCCTAAAACATATGTTTCAAGGATACCCGATAGTATGAATGAGTCTATATTTTCCATTCTGCTAGATTCCTCTTAATTGATTTATTTCTTTTCGAAGTAGTTGCCGTAATTCACTAACAGACATTTTCATTTTTTCTGCTGCTTCTTCTTGTGAGATATGACCAGATATAATGAGTTCCATAATTAGCGCAGGGGTTTTCCAATCTTTATATGTTGAATTCCGATTACCTACGTAAGTAATGTTGGTTTGGTTTTTTTCAAGGATGTTATTGGCTGTATCTATTGCTGTTCGGAATATCCATATAAGCAATCTTTCTTCCGAAGGCTTGTAAGTCTGTTTACTCTGCCAAATATGAATAAAACATGCCTTTAATAGTTCTTCCGCAATGGTAGTGTCTGCAGTCATTTTCTGTAATACACGAAATAATATAGGTGAATATCTCTCATAAAGTATACCCAATGCTGCCTGATTCGCATTTTGAAGTGCCTCTGCAAGGCATTCGTCAGAGTTGTATATTATGGAAGGGCTTGGCATATAAGGAAGAAGCGCGACTGGGGGAAAATAGTTAACTAAATTTATAAAACCAGTCCAAATGTATATATAAATTGTAAAATACCTAAGCGTATAGTTTATATATCTCCTTAATTGTAATTTCGCATCTTTCAATATGAGTATATCTTCGAAAACCGGAATACTTCTTTTAAACCTAGGTACTCCCCTGAGCCCTGAAACGGCAGATGTGAGGAAATACCTGCGTGAGTTTCTTTGCGACCCGCGGGTAATTGATATTCCGTGGCTGCAAAGACAATTGCTGGTGAATTTTATTATTGCTCCTTTTCGTGCGCCCAAATCGGCCAAACAATACAAGGAGATTTGGACAAAAGAAGGCTCACCCTTGCTTATTCACAGCCAAAATCTGAAAACAAAACTGCAACAAAAAATGGGTGACCGTTTTGTAGTAGAATTAGGTATGCGTTATCAGCAGCCTTCAGTATCCGAAGCATTAAATAAACTCTTAAAAACAGAAGGACTCGGAAAGCTTATCATCGTGCCATTGTATCCTCAATACTCAGCTTCAGCTACCTCGTCTTCTGTTGAAAAAGCGATGGAGTTATTGAAAAAACAAGACGTTATACTGCCTTTTACATTTAGCGGTCCTTTTTATAATAATCCGGCGTTTATAGAAGCATTTGCTAAAATATGGAAGAAGAATTATAACTTTTCCGAGTACGATTACTTTCTGTTTAGCTATCATGGCTTGCCGGAAAGACACATACTAACTGCCTCGCATGAAAGGGGCATGAATTGTAGCCTCAATGGTTGCTGCGATGCCATTTCTTCGCAAAATTATTTCTGTTATAGGGGATCTTGTTTTCATACTACTCGTTTGTTTGCAAAAGCACTTCAATTAAAGGAAGGAACGTATAGTGCCTCCTTTCAATCGAGACTGGGTAAAGACCCGTGGATAAAACCTTATACTGATTTTACCATCATTGAAAAAGCCAAATCAGGAATTAAAAAAATGCTGGTCTTTTCTCCTGCTTTTGTAGCTGATTGCCTGGAAACCCTTTTTGAGGTGAAAGTAGAGTATGCCCGCTTGTTTAAGGAACATGGAGGTGAAACCCTGCACCTTGCAGAGAGCCTCAATAGCCACGATGAATGGGTAGAGGCACTGGAGAAGATAATTATAGGAGGCTAAAATTAACATGCCGTTACTGCGAGCGAAGTGCGGCTTCTCTTTATTGAATTGTTAAAGGAGGTTAAAATATCTGGTTGCATAAATCCAAAGGAATATAATATGTCGTAGATTTATTAAATTTATAACGTTATGAATGGTAAACTGATAGTAATAACATTGTTGACATGCTCTTTACAGGCATGTTCGCAGAAAAATACAAAAAGTATGGATAATACCCAAAATCAAACACAAGTTGACAGTACTCATTGGAGGAAGTTGACCCCCGAAGAAGCGTATGTAATTGTTAACAAGGGCACTGAACGCCCTGGAACAGGAAAACTTCTGAACAATACCGTTAAGGGTATATATACTTGCAGGCGTTGTGGCGCTCCGCTCTTTACCTCATCTGATAAATTCCCTTCGGAATGTGGATGGCCCAGTTTCGACGATGCCATACCGGGAGCTGTAAAGCGTATTCCTGACCCAGATGGAGAACGAACCGAAATAGAATGTGCCCGTTGTGGTGCCCACTTAGGCCATGTATTCTTAGGTGAACATTTCACTAATAAAGATACACGCTATTGTGTAAACTCTATCTCAATGGATTTTATACCTGCCGACAGCGTAAAGGGGAATAAATAGATTTTATTGTTTAGTAAATGGAGCCTTGTACCAACAGACTATGGTGCAGGGCTTTTCTATTAAATAAAAATAGGGTAAGGTCTTAAATTGAAAATACCTACTTTTGCGCCCATGAAGATTAGCCCATTCATTCAAAAGCTCTCTCTCGGGAGGTTTAAATTAAGTTCTAATAACTTTTTTCTCCTTCTGGCAATTATTGTCGGGTTAATCGCCGGGCTGGCTGCAGTTGCCCTTAAGCAGGCTACAGGAGCATTGGAGTCGTTGTTGCAAGTATATGAAAGGAGTGGTAATATCGTTTTACTCATATCTCCTGTAATTGGCATTCTGTTGGCTACGGCATACACCTGGATTTTTAGGAAGGGGAAGTTGGGCAGGGGAATAAGCAACGTAGTAGAGAATATTGATCATAAAGGGGGCTATATGGAAAAGGATAAGATGTATAGCCACATGATTACCTCTTCTTTGACTGTAGGCCTCGGTGGCTCTATGGGGTTAGAGGCACCTATTGTAGTTACCGGTGCGGCTTTTGGGTCTAATATCGCCAGTTTTTTTAAGCTTACGGATGAAGAAAGAATATTGCTTCTGGCCTGTGGTGCCTCAGCCGGCATATCGGCCATTTTTGGCGCACCGATTGCGGGAGTTTTGTTTTCAATTGAAGTGTTGTTGAAAAAGTTTTCTACCGTTCAGTTTGTCCCATTGCTTATTGCATCTGCAGTAGCTTCTGTAATATCACAAATACTGTATCATAACGGGCAGATATTTTATATTTTCACACAAGGATGGGATGTTAGGGCCATACCATTTTATGTGGGACTGAGTATACTTACCGGGTTCTATTCCTTATATGTGCTTAAATGTATCGCCTACTCATCCAACGTATTCGAGGGTGTCAAAAATCCTTATAAAAAAGCCTTGATAGGAGGACTCATACTGGGTGGAATAGTCTTTCTGCTACCGCCTTTATATGGGGAAGGGTATCATACCGTTCAGATGCTTCTTAATTCCGACTATACACGGTTGTTTGATAGTAGCCTTTTATATAAATTTCACAATAACGAATACGTGTTGTTATTGGTAACCATAGCCATATTATTGGTGAAAATATTTGCGACGCAACTCACTATCAGTTCAGGTGGCAATGGGGGATTCTTTGCCCCTTCACTCTTTATGGGCTCCATGATAGGTTTCTTCTATGTATACAGTATCAACTACTTTAATATTTGCAAAATAGTTGGGGTTGATAAGCTTAACGAACCCAATTTTATTGCGGTAGCTATGGCTGGTTTGATGAGCGGGGTTATGCACACTCCTCTTACTGCGATATTTCTGATTGCCGAAGCTACCGGGGGGTATACCTTGCTGGTTCCGCTGATGATAGTATCGTCATTCTCCTATCTCATTTCAAAGTATTTTCACCCGCAGTCTATTTATATTAGACATTGAGGTTTACTCATAAAACGTAACCTTCCCCGTATCCAGGTCATAAAGGCCGCCAATGATTTTAATTTTTCCTGATTGCTCCATTTCACGCAGCAAAGGGCTTTGTTCCTTTACCTGCTGAACAGTTAATGTAATATTGTTTACAGTTACATTTTCAACAAATGTTTTATTGCCTGAATTTCTTTCCGATTTAGTTTCTGTTTCAATGGCAATAGCCGGTTTTACTTTATTAAGTAGCTTGGTTACATGGCCTAATTCCACATTATCGCAGGCACCTGCAATAGCTCCGCACTTAGTATGCCCTAACACAACAATAAGCTTGGAGCCCGCTAGTTTACAGGCAAACTCCATACTGCCTAAAATATCGTCGTTTAAAATATTTCCTGCAATACGGATACTGAAAATGTCGCCCAAGCCCTGGTCGAAAATCAGTTCTGCTGAAGTCCGGGAATCAATACAACTTAAAATGGCAGCAAAAGGAAATTGGCCCGAGGATGTATCATTGGCTTGCTGTAAAAGGTCGCGGTGGGTTTTAATATTATTCATAAACCGCTCGTTCCCTTCTTTCAATATTTCCAGTGCAAGTTCAGGAGTCAATTTGTCCTGGGTATCTTTTGTATGTGTTCTCATAGTTTCAAAAGTAATATTTCTTAACGTATATAATCAGGTATGGGCAAAATTAGTAATGCCCGTTTCCTATCTTTGCGTCTATTCAAGGAAGACATGACCAATACCACGAACATACTTATTGCTCTCAGTACCCTTGTGATATTGTCGTACCTGTTCAACATTGTTGCCAAGTATGTAAAAATTCCATCGGTTATATTGTTATTGGTAACCGGTGTAGGTTTAAAATTACTATGCGACCAGTTTTCTATTCAAATTACGGCGGTTCATTTTCTCCTGGAGCTATTCGGCGACATAGGGCTTATCATGATAGTATTGGAAGGCTCACTCGATTTGAGTATAACACGCCAAAAACTTCCGCTTGTGGGCAAATCGGTTCTTTCCGCCATCCTGGTATTGGCTGCTACCTGCGGGCTAATTTATTTGGTTATTCATTATTATATAGGAATGCCCATACGTAATTCCATAATTTATTCCATCCCTATGGGGGTAATCAGTAGCGCTATTGCTATTCCTTCAGTAACAGCACTCGCAACACATAAAAAGGAATTTATTGTGTATGAATCTACCTTTTCAGACATCATCGGTATAATGGTTTTCAACTTCGCTATTCTTGATAATGCATTGTCATCCGATTCTTTTCGCGATTTCTTCCTGAATATTTTATACATCATTATTATTTCCTTTGTCAGTTCCGCCTTGCTTGTTTTTATGCTTAACCGAATTACGACCCATATAAAATCGTTCCTCATTTTTGCCATACTAATACTCGTTTATTCAGTTGCTAAAATGTTTCATCTGCCTTCGTTGTTGCTAATACTGGTATTTGGAATGATGCTAAATAACAGTAAATATTTTATAAAAGGCAGGATGGCAAAAGTGTTGCAACTCGATAAAATGTCTAAAGTCACCTCCGAACTAAAGCTTCTTACGGCTGAGTCAGCATTTCTTATCCGCACCTTTTTCTTTATTCTTTTCGGCTATGGGATGAATATTAATTCGCTTATAACCCCCGAAGTAATAATTACAGGGTCATTGATAATAGCCTGTATCCTTTTTGCGCGCTTTGTTTTTCTTTTATTTATTTCACGCACCCATGTTATTCCCGAGCTTTTTATTGCGCCGCGGGGATTAGTCACTGTTGTGCTTTTTTATAACATACCGTCCAGTTTCATATCCTCATTGTTCAACGTGGGTGTTCTCTATTATGTTATCATTGTTTCAAGCATTATTATGATGTTGGGTTTAATGTTTACTAAAACAAAGTTTTCTGAGGCACAGGGCTTGGTACTAGGAGAAAGTGATATGGATGGCCCTTTGGGACTTTCTTAATATTTTTCCTTTTTTATTTCACTATTCCTTTTAACCGCTTACTTTTGTATTCAGAATTGAGCCGTCATGAAAATATCCTATAACTGGTTAAAGAAATATGCAAATACTTCACTTGCACCTGAACAGGTTGCAAAACTCTTGACCGACTGTGGCCTTGAGGTAGAGCATATAGAATCTTTCGAATCTGTAAAAGGTGGCTTTAACGGGTTGGTAGTAGGAGAGGTTAAGACATGTATAAAACATCCTAATGCAGATAAACTCTCGCTAACTACAGTAGATGTGGGAGGTGAAAAAATACTGAATATAGTTTGCGGTGCTCCTAACGTAGCTGCAGGACAAAAGGTAGTAGTTGCTATCGAAGGCGCTACGCTTTACCCGGCAGAAGGAGAACCATTCACCATAAAGAAAAGTAAAATACGTGGAGAAGTTTCTGAAGGAATGATATGTGCCGAAGATGAAATTGGCTTAGGTACTTCACATGCAGGTATAATGATACTGCCCGCTGACACAAAGATAGGCCTCCCTGCTGCAGAATATTTTGAAGTTTATTCCGATATTGTTTTTGAAATAGGTGTTACACCCAACCGGGCCGATGCACTTTCGCACATTGGTGTAGCGCGTGATGTAGTGGCGGCTATCAATCTTCACGCTGCCCAACCGGAAAAATTGAAACTTCTTATCCCGACTGCTTTGCTGGATGGAAATCAATCTTCTGGTATTGCTGTAACAATCGAAAACCCGGAAGCCTGTAAGCGATATACATCTGCCGAAATAAGAGGAATTGATGTGAGAGAATCGCCTCAATGGCTGAAAAATTATTTATCAGCTATAGGGTTGCGGCCCATCAATAGTATTGTCGACATCACCAATTTTGTAATGTATGAAACAGGGCAACCGCTTCATGCTTTTGACGCCGATAAAATAAAAGGTAAGAAAGTAATAGTGCGCAAAGCCAAGCCTGGTGAACATATCATAACCTTAGATGAAGTGGATCGTAAATTAAAAACAGAAGATCTGCTTATATGCAACGATACGGAAGCTATGTGTATAGCCGGGGTATATGGAGGAAAGGATTCAGGTGTTACAGAAAATACTAAAAATGTATTCCTGGAAAGCGCCTGTTTTGATGCTGCCCACATCCGCAAAACAGCTAAAAGCCAAGGGTTGCATACCGACGCATCTTTCCGCTACGAAAGGGGTAGCGATGTCAATATTACAACCTACGCACTGATGCGTGCTATTAATTTAATGCAAGATGTAAATGCGGATGCCTCTATTACAACTATAATGGATGTATATCCAGACAACATAGAAGACCTAAATCTGGAGTTTTCACTTGCCTATGCGAATAAGTTGGCGGGACAACTGATTCCGGCAGAAAAAGTAGTAGAAATAGTGGAAGCTACCGGGATACGAATAATTGAACGTGAACAAGACAAATGGCTGCTTTCCATACCCAGCTACCGTATGGATATTACCTGTCAGGCCGATATTGTAGAAGAAATATTACGATTTTATGGTTATAACAATATCCATATTCCCGCCAGGTTGAACATACCATTGGTTTATACAGGACAGAAAAGAACCGATGAAATGGTAGATAAAGTAAGCGAGTTCCTTACTTCGTCAGGGTTTACTGAAGTAATGAATACCTCACTTTCTTCTGCCAAGTTTGAAGAAAATGCAGATACCGTAAAAATTGCTAACCCGCTGAGCAATGACCTGAATATTTTACGGGGCTCGTTATTATTTAACGGCCTGGCGAATATTGCACTTAACCAGAATAATAAGCACCCTGATTTGAAGCTTTATGAATTCGGAAGAAGCTATCATAAAGAAGAGGATGGAAAATATAAAGAGATAGAACATCTATCCTTGTGGGCAAGTGGCAATAAATCGCTACTTTCATGGAATAGTAAGGAGATACCGGCTGATTTTTATTACCTGAAATCGTTTGTATCTGCCCTTATTGAAAGAGTGACTGGGATTTCCAGACCGGTAGAAATGTCTCTTGCCAATAATGATTTATTTTCTTTTGGGATTGCTTTCACAGTAAAGTCAAAGGAATTGGCTATTGCAGGTAAAGTGCGTAAGGAGTTTCTCGATAAACAGGAAATAAACAATGATGTATTCTTTGCCGATATAAATTGGAAAGCATTACTACAAAACAAGAGTATGGGATTGGTGATAAAAGAGATAAACAAGTTCCCTGCTGTAACGAGAGATTTGGCCCTGATTATTGATGAGACAGTAGATTTTGATATGCTCCGCGATATTGCAGTAAAAACAGAAAAGGAACTTTTGAAACAAGTTTCTGTTTTCGATGTATATGAAGGGAAAGGAGTAGAGAAAGGTAAAAAGTCTTATGCGTTGCGATTTATTCTGCAAAGTGACAACAAGACATTAAGCGATAAGGATATTGATAAAACCATGGAAAGACTTGTAGGCGCTTTTGCTGAAAAAGCGGGTGCAGTAATAAGAAATTCCTGATACTATTGTAATTGGTTGTGGATAACCAAATGATTATAGGTCTGTTCCGCCGCTTTTAGAATATGAGAGAGAGAATCCTGCACACGTAAATTTTTGCCCGCCAGGTTATTTTCAAGCAAACTGTCTTTTTGATAATTATAGAGGCCTGTTACAATTGTATCTGTCATTTGCAGGCACCATGGATTCTTCTCTATTTGATAAACATCGTTTAGGTAGCTAATGGCAAAATGATTAGTTGAAGCAATAGTATCAAAAACATTTTCCCCAAAGGAGAAGTAAGGTTTGGAATAGTGCATATAACTGAGAATAGAAGGCATAATATCAATTTGCTGTGTAGTGATATGCGATCTGCCTTTTAAGTTAGAATGGGGTATATAGTATATAATGGGTATTTCATACATCCCTAACCGGTTTGAATAATAGATGTCTTTACTGGGGCCTGTATGGTCGCCGGTTATTACAAAAATAGTGCTATCGAACCAGGACATTTTAGAAGCGGTCTGGAAAAATTCCCTAAGCGATAAATCACTGTATTCAATACATTTAAGCATAGGCATTTCACCTGGTTTCTGAACAAATCGGTTTTTGTATTTGGAAGGAATAGAGAAAGGATGATGCGAGGAAATTGAAAAAATAGCGGCGTAAAAAGGCTTATGCATGGTATCAATATTCCGGGCAAAATATTGAAAAAATGGTTCGTCCCAAATTCCCCAGTTGCCATCGTAATCAGCATTGTTATTGTATTCATCCATGCCGTAGTAATAACGAAAGCCACCCTTTTTGCAGAAAATATTAAATCCCATGGACCCCTCATGCCCTCCGTGAAAAAAAGCGGTAGTATACCCTTCTTTATCCAATAGCCCCGCTAAGCATGTATTTGTATCATACGCATAGGGCGATGTTATAAATGCTGTATTCATCCAGGAAGGAAGACTCGATACTATGGCGGGAATGCCCTCCACCGATTTTTTTCCATTGGAAAAAGCATTATCAAAAATAAGCGACTGTGAAATCAGTGAATCAAGAAACGGAGTGTAGGTGTGGTGCCTGTTGTTAAGTGCTCCGATATATTCCTTCGACATGCTTTCCATAATAATGACCACCACATTCAGTTTCCTGAAGTTACCCCCCGGCGATGACGCATGTAGTGGAGTGTAGTATTTTTTTGCATCCGGTATAATGGTATTATCTGTCAATACAGGTCTGAAATAGGTGTTAATAATACTGTAGGGGCTATTCATCACTAACGGAGCATCGTGGGGTGTGGAATAATCCATCGCATCGAGTGTGCTCATGGGTTTAAGCTGCCATCCCCCGCGCCAGCCTATAATCAGCAATCCGATAAAAACGCTGTATGATGCAACGGTGAAAGAGGTGACAGGGTGTTTTCGTTCGGTAACGGTATTTTTTATTTTCTTTTTCCCCGTTACGCTATACAAGATATAGGTTAGTGCAATAAGCCCGAACCAGACAAGAATCATAAACCAATAATCCTTAATAACGGTAGGCATTACATCGGTGGTATCATCTCCGCCGCCAAGACCGAGAAACTTGAAAATGTCGCCTGTAGAACGTTTGTAAACAAAGGGAAAGAAAACCGTATCACCAATTTGGAAAAATAGAGCCACGCTGTTCGTCAGCATATAAATCATCTTGAGAGCATATTTCCGGTAAAAACTTTGTTCGCTTCCCCAAGGCAAGAGACTCAAAAAAATAAATACCAAATTGGTGATGATAATGGCTGAAATATCAAAGCGCAAACCGGTATACAGACAGTAACAAAATTTTGAAAAGGGCAGGCCTGAAAAGTAAGCGGCATTATATACCCGGAAGATAATACGGCATAGCTCGTAAGGGATCAGCAATAATGCTAATCTTTTTACCAGCAGTCTAACATGAAGGGGGATACGGTTCATCTTAAAAACTAACCCGGCTTTATTTATTTCATATCACCTATTACCCTCGTCGCTTCAAATAATTCGGGGTCTTTCATCATTCTTTTGAGACGGATATTTTCTGAATTGGCCTCGTTCGTATCTGCGCGCATTTTACTCTGTTCATCTGCTGTAGCACTAATAAGTACATGGTAATTACCCGTAACACCATAAAAATTACTTGCGTTATTAGTTTGTAATGTCATAGTGTTAGATGCTTTTAATGTATCCTTATTATGGGTAGGCGACAAGATAAATTGGTTTTTTTGAACATTGAATAAAGACACATCTTCAAAGGGCAAAGTCTTGTTTAGCACTTCAAATCGTTTGTTTTCAGCCCGAATTTTTTTGTCTTCTTTTCTATATTCGTCATAATTTAATGAATAGAGAGTGCTGTCGCGTTCTTGCTTATAGCTTTTAGCATCTTCCTTCATCAGGATAAATATAGAGTCATTTGCAATACGTTCCGAACTTTGTTTGGATAAGTAAGCCACATCCGGTGGATTGTTCCATGCAACATAGTTTGCAGGCGTTATTTTATCCCAGCTTAATGGGTAATCCGCATCTTTTTCTTTTCCATAAGCATATTGATAAGGGTCAGGCATCACAACATCCGGTGTAACTCCATCTTTTTGCGTGGTACCTCCACTGATCCTGTAAAACTTGCTGATGGTTATTTTCACCGAGCCCAATGGTTTCAGACTGCTGAATGCAGGGGCAATTTTATCATCCAATGTAAAGACTTGTTGCACGGTACCTTTACCGTATGTTTGTGAGCCCATAATAACTCCACGTTTGTAATCTTGTATGGCTGCAGCAAATATTTCGGAAGCCGAAGCGCTTGTTCCGTTAACCAATACAACAAGGGGGCCTTTATATAAAGCGCCTGTATCATGACAGGTAAGTACTTCCGGTCCTCTCATGCTCGGGTTCTTAATTTGAACAACCGGGCCTTGCGATACAAATATGCCTACCATTTTTACAACGTCTTGCAATGAACCGCCTCCATTATCGCGCAGGTCAATTACAATTCCTTTTACGTTTTCCCCATTTAATTCTTGCACGAGCGCCTTTACATCGTCCGAACATTTACGAGCTCCAGTACCGTCAAAATCGGTATAAAATTCCGGCAGACGGATGTATCCTATTTTTTCTCCATTATTTTCGATGGTTGCTGCATGAGCGTATGTATCTTCCAAATGAATAACATCACGGATAAGAGAAACCACTTTAGTATTGGCACCCGATTTAACAGTTAGTTTTACTTCAGTGCCTTTTTTACCGCGGATAAGCTGAACAGCCCTGTCAAGGCGCATGCCTTCAATATCTACAGGAGTTCCATTGCCCTGTGCCACTTTCAAGAAGATATCACCTTCTTTCAATTCTCCGCTCTTCCATGCGGGACTTCCGGGTACTACTTTTTCGATGGTTATTTTCCCATTTTTATCTTGCAACTGCGCCCCGATGCCTTCTAACTGCCCGCTCATCGATATATCAAAGTTCTTTCTTTCTTCGGGAGCAAAGTATTCCGTATGCGGATCATATACATTGGCAATTACATCAAAAAACTCGTTGATTTTATCTGTGTCGGTTATTTCCGAAAGGGCTTTAAAATCGTTTTCTTCTATTTTAAGTACCATAGCCCGGGCAGAGTCTTCCAACTTTTCAAATGACTTTGCTTTATAAATGGTATCTTTTTTTTCTTTTGCTTTATCCTGGTCATTCAGCATACCTACCAGTTTTACAAGGGTTTCATATTTTATCAATTTCCTCCAGCGTTCATGTAAGCCATCTAAATCTTTTGGATAAGTAACTTTGTTACCGTCTGCCTGGAAATTTTCTTTTACGTTAAAATCAAATGGTTTTGCAAGCAATTTTTTTACGTATGCCGAATCTTCTCCCATACGTTGGTTCCATATTTTATTTACCATGTCATAAAATCCAAATGTACCCTGGCTAATGGCGCTGTCAATTTTATATTGATATGGTTGGAATTGGGTAATATCTTCTTTGGTAAAGTAGAGCTTATCACTATTTAAGCGTTTCAGATAAAGGTCATATATTCTTTTAGATAGCGTGTCATTAACAGGTATAGGATTGTAATGTTCAGCCTCAATGCCCGAAACCATCAACTGAAGAATGGCTCTGCGTTTCTCTGATTTAGGCGAAGGATGCAATACGGCACATAACAATAGTCCTGAAGTAAGCACTAATAAAAGTATGAAGGCAATCCGTGTCTTTTTCATTTGGAGTAGGGTCTGTTTGAAGTTTCAAAGATACTTCTTTTACGGAAGTAAGTGGGTAACAGTCAGTGGGCAGTAATCATAAAAATTGTTAAGAATCCGGCTACAGCCTTTCCTTAGCCCCAAACCTATAAAGTGGTTTTAATGTCAGTCCCTTCTATTCAATGCCTTTTTGAAATGGCATAAATAAATATGAGTAATTATAGATTTAATATGAATTTTAATATGGAATAATTATAAGCGGTAGTTTTAGTGGATTTGAAATGTGTTGAATTTAAATGTATTATAAAGTGGTTTATAATTAAATAATATAGAATAGAAAATTCGCAATCGTTTTTAAGCAGATGAAATCATGTTGTTTTTCATGCAACAAAACTAAACCATAAAAAAACGGTTTTTGAAAAAGTCAATGATTGATTACACCACTATATTCACAATCTTATTAGGAACTACGATAACCTTCTTAATAGGAGCTTCTTTAAGCCATTTTTTAGCATCTTCAGACGATAAAACTTCTTTTTCAATCTGTTCTTTGCTCAGGTTTAAAGGTAATTCCAGCATAAAGCGGGTCTTCCCATTGAATGAAACAGGATAAGAGAACGTATTTTCTACCAAATAGGACTCTTCAAATTTTGGGAATGATGCTTTAACTACAGAAGAAGTATGCCCCAGCTTAGTCCATAACTCTTCGGAGATATAGGGAGCAAAAGGGGAGAGGCAAACTATCAAAGGTTCTAATATTTCGCGTTTATTGCATTTCAGGTCATACAATTCATTCAAGCAAATCATAAAAGCGCTTACAGCGGTATTGAACGAAAGCCGCTCAATATCTTCATCAATTTTTTTGATGGTTTTATGTAAAATTTTCAATTCGGCAGCAGTAGCTTTTTCACCGGATAGATAAAATTCTCCCTTTTCATTAAAAAACATCCTCCAGAACTTCTTCAGGAAGTTATAAACCCCACTAATGCCTTGTGTGCTCCAAGGTTTACTTAATTCCAGTGGCCCTAAAAACATTTCATACATGCGCATGGTATCGGCTCCATATTGGGCAATAACATCGTCGGGAGTTACTACATTCCACTTAGACTTGGACATTTTTTCGACTTCGCTTATGCAAAGAAACTCTCCTTTATTATTTAAGTTGAAGGTAGTATTTTTATATTCTGCTCGCCATTGTTTAAACCCATCGATATTGAGTTTTCCATCTTCTACAAGTTTTATATCTACCCGTATGGTTGAGTAATTCTCTGAGTTTTTATCGATCATATCAGCCGATACAAAGCATGAAATATTTTTATCCCAATATGCAAAACTTGATACCCCCTGTATCATCCCCTGATTTACCAACTTCTTAGCGGGTTCAATAAATGGTACTAAGCCGTAATCGTTCAGGAATTTTGTCCAGAAACGGAAGTAGAGCAAATGCCCCGTGGCGTGTTCAGCTCCGCCTATATAGAGGTCTACATTTTGCCAATAGTTAATGGCTTCCGGTGATGCAAATGCATTTGAATTTTTAGGGTCTTCGTAACGCAAATAATACCACGAACTGCCTGCCCAACCGGGCATGGTGGTGTATTCGTAATTGTATTGTCCTTTGTATTTCCAGGTAGTGGCTCTTGCCAAAGGTGGTTCACCTGTCTCCGTAGGTTGGAATTTATCTACATCTGGCAATATAAGTGGTAGTTCGTTTTCATCTAATGGGGTGGGTATGCCATCTTTATAATAAATAGGAATCGGTTCGCCCCAATAGCGTTGTCTGCCAAAAGCAGCATCGCGCAGACGGAAGTTTACTTTGCCCTTTCCCAATCCTAGTTTTTCAATTTCCTCAATAGCGCGTTTAATGGCATCTTTTACTTCCAGTCCATTTAAAAAATCGGAATTAATGCACCTGCCTTCTTTTGGGTCATAGCTTTCTTTTGAAAAGTCCCAATCGGTAGGGGCCTCAATTACCTGTGGTATGCTCAAATTAAAATGCTTCGCAAAAGCATGGTCGCGGGAATCATGGGCAGGTACACCCATTACAGCACCAGTGCCATAGCCTGCCAGCACATATTCACCCACCCATATAGGTATCTTATTTCCCGTAAACGGATGAATGGCATAAGCTCCCGTAAATACTCCGCTTACCTTTTTCTCTGCCTGGCGTTCCCGTTCTGTTTTGTTTTTGGCCGTATTTACGTATTCTTCTACTTGGGTTTTATGTGAAGTAGGAGTTATCTTATTTACTAATTCATTCTCCGGAGCTAAGGTTATAAATGTTACGCCAAAAACCGTATCAGGCCGAGTGGTAAAAACCATAATGGCGAAAGGTGAATTATCAATTTTAAATTGCAAGGATGATCCTTCCGAACGTCCAATCCAATTGCGTTGAGCTTCTTTAATGCTTTCGCTCCAGTCAATGGCATCGAGGTCATTTAATAATCTATCTGCATAAGCGGTAATACGCAAACTCCATTGGGGCATGAGCTTTCTTTCCACAGGGTAACCGCCGCGTTCAGATACACCGTCTTTCACTTCATCATTAGCCAATACCGTGCCCAGAGCGGGACACCAGTTTACCCATGCTTCGCTCAAGTAGGCAAGGCGATAATTAAAAAGTATATCTGATTTTTTCTTTTCGGAAAAGCTTTTCCATTCATCTGCAGAAAAAGTCATTTCTTCTCCGCAAGCAGCATCAACGCCAATAGTGCCTGATTTTTCAAATTGACTGATTAAGTTTTCAAAGGGCTCTGCCTTCCGGGTTTTATTATTATACCAAGACTTGAATAGTTTCAGAAAAATCCACTGGGTCCATTTATAAAATTTAGGGTCTGATGTTTTTATTTCACGGCTCCAGTCGTATGAAAACCCCAACATATCCATTTGGCTACGATAGCGTGCCAGGTTTTGTTCGGTTGTAATGGATGGGTGCTGTCCGGTTTGGATGGCATATTGTTCGGCAGGTAAGCCGAAAGCATCCCATCCCATAGGATGAAGCACATTATAACCTTTCAATCTTTTGAAACGGGAAAATATATCAGATGCAATATATCCTAATGGATGCCCTACGTGAAGCCCTGCACCTGAAGGATAAGGGAACATATCGAGCACATAATATTTAGGCAAAGGAGAATCATTAGGTACCTTGTATATATCTTCTTTAGCCCATTTTTTACGTGCGGCTTTTTCTATTTCATCCGGTTTGTATTCCATGTGTAGGCGCTGCTATTAACAGCCGCGAAATTAGAAAAAACAATTACCTGTTAGTTACTTCTATAGTTCAGGCTTAAAAGAATTTTATAATTTCGTGTCATAAATTTTTTCATGGCATCAAACGCAATCGGAAATAAGTTCAGGTCCACTTCGCTAATAACCATCGTGAGTATTTCATTGGTTTTGTTTATTCTTGGGCTGCTTGCGTTGCTTATTATAGATGCCCAGAAGATAGCCCGCGATGTGAAAGAGAATGCTGATGTTGAAGTATTCTTAAATAGCAATGTGAAAGATGCAGATGTAGCCAAATTGCAAAAGATGCTGGATGCATCGGACTATGTGAAATCGACTGCCTATATATCGAAAGATTCGGCTGCCAAACAATTGCAAGCGGTTGATACTGATGTTGACGTTACCCTTGCGGGGTATAACCCATTGCCTGCTTCCATTGATATACATGTAAAGGCAGAATATGCCAATATTGACAGTTTGAGCAAAATTGAGAAAGAATTATCGCATTACCCCCAAGTGAAAGAGGTGGTTTACCAAAAGGCATTTATCAAAATGATGAATGAAAACCTTAAAAAGATTTCGCTTGTTATGCTTGGTTTTAGCTTGTTGCTTTTATTGGTATCGCTTACGCTTATTAATAATACCATCCGGCTAACTATTTATTCCAAACGGTTTTTAATTAAAACCATGCAACTGGTAGGTGCTAAACAAGGGTTTATCAGGAGACCTTTTTTATGGAAGGGCGTACGCAATGGTGTGATTGCTGCGGTAATAGCCCTGCTAATGATATTCGGGCTTATACATATTGCACAATCGCGCTTAGTGGAGATACAAGAACAAGGTCTGAATGACATGAATACCTATCTAATCCTTTCGGGGGTAGTAATTGCATTGGGTATCTTTATTTCCTGGATAAGCACCTATTTTGCCCTCCGCCGTTACTTACGCATAACGGCAGATGAATTGCATTTTTAGCCCTAAGTCCGGCAGGCGAATGTTTTTTATTCTTTATTGAGCTACCTTATTACATATGGGGTTCCATTATCTTGTGGAGCCATAAAAAATGTAGCTAATGTACCTTTGGGAGGGTTGAATTTTTTAGTCTTTTTTAATATCCGTATTGATGAATAATGTTCAACCACAGATAGTGGTTGTGAAAAGAACAAAGAGGCAAAAAAAACTTCGTAACATTTTCAATGATTTTTACGTTTCAAAAACAGATAATTGACACGAGTGTGTTTAACATAGAGGGAAAATATACTTCTATGAACACAGACAGGTTGAAAACTTACCCCTGATGAAATAGCCTTACATAAGCCCTAATCATAACTTTGCTTTTCTAAAAAGGGGCGTATAGGTATGTTGAAACGGATTCTGTTGTTTATTTCTGTTGTGTGTTCTCAAGTGGTAATAGGTCAGCAAACCCTTATTTATAGCAACCCCAATGCTACCTTTGATAAGGCGGTTACGCTATTCGACGAACATAAGTATTCTGCCGCCGCACATCTTTTTGAGCAAGTTTCCAATTCTATAGAAGAAGAGCAATCCACGCTCAAGGTACATTCCGATTATTATGCTGCTGTTTGCTCTATGTATCTCGATCATGCCGATGCGGAAAGGCAGATGACAGGTTTCATACACAAGCATCCACAGGCACCCGAAGTACATAAAATATATTTTTTGCTGGGTAATTATGAATATGAAAAACATAAGTATAAAGATGCACTAACATGGTACACTAAAGCAGATGTTGATGATCTTGACTCAAAAGAGATCTCTGAATATTACTATAAGATGGGCTATAGTAACTTTTCAAAAAACCAGTTGGATGCAGCACAACGCAATTTTGAATCGGTAACGGACTCCACTTCTACCTATTACCCCCGGGCTGTTTATTATTATGGATATATAGCATACGTTCATAAAAAATATCAAACGGCAGTAAATAGTTTTTTCAAGTTACGAAACGACCCTAATTTTTCCAAGGCGGTACCATATTATATAGCTGAATGTTATTACCTGGAAGGGGATTATTCAAAAGCCATACAATATTGCGTTCCATTACTTGACTCTATTCCGAACAACACACCGTTGCTCAATGTTGCTGAAATCAGGAAAATTACTGCAGAGTCGTATTATCGTATGCAGCAATATAAAGAAGCTATTCCGTATTTTGAGAAATATGCTAAAAAGGGGAGTTTGCTTGGGACAGAAGCGTATGAATTTGCCTATTGTTATTTTGTAACAGGCCAATATTCGGAAGCTATTCCCTATTTTCAGAATGCTGCTGTAGCCAATGATTCGTTAGCACAAGATGCCTTATTTCATGTGGGCGAATGTTACTTAAATGAAGGTCAAAAAACTTATGCTGCTAACGCTTTCAACGACGCGTATAAAATGAATTATAACCAGGAATTAAAAGAAAATGCACTTTTCAATTTTGCAAAAATATCGTATGAAACTTGTAGCGACCCCTTTGATGTAGCCATTAAAGCCCTCTCCCAATATTTGAACGCGTACCCTAACTCATCTCACCGGGATGAGGTGTATAAGTATCTTGTAAATATTTATTCTACTACAAGGAACTATGAGGCAGCGCTTAAATCGTTGGCAGAAATTAAAAATTGGGATTCTCATCTTCAAGCTGTTTATCAGCGTTTGTGTTATTACCAAGGTGTTGATTTATATAACAATCATCAATATGAATCCGCTATCAATTACTTTGAAAAATCGCTGACCCATAATTATGATCCTAAACTGTATTTGCTAGCGTACTATTGGAAAGCTGAGGCCTTTTACCGGGAGAAAAAATATAATGATGCGGCATCTGCATATAATGATTTTATGAGCCATACTGAATCATTTAGCACCCCTGAATACAGTCTCTCTCAATATGGTTCAGGCTATTGCTTTTTCCAGATGAAAGAGTATGATAATGCCGGAACCTGGTTCAGAAAATATGTAAGTATCGAAACCTCTGATAAGAGTAGACTGTCTGATGCATACAACCGCATAGGCGATTGTTATTTTGTGCAAGAGGATTATGCTTCAGCTATTCCTTTCTACCAAAAGAGCATGGAATTGAATGCGCACGACGGCGATTATGCCAGTTACCAGTTGGCACAGGCCTATGGCGTACAACACCAATTTGATGATGAAGTTAAAACATTAGAAGCTTTTATGGGTAAATACCCTAAGAGCAGCTACTATTCATCAGCTATGACGCAATTGGCCGGAGCTTATTTATCCGATAACCAACCCAAAAAATCTGCCGAAACCTATCAGCGTGTAGTGGCCGACTATCCTTCGGGGCCCGCTACCAATCAAAGCCTCCTTCAGTTGGGCATGATATATTATAACCAAGGTGATAATGAACAGGCATTAAATGCATGGAAACAGGTAGCTGAAAAAGATAAAAACTCCAATGAGGGCAACGAAGCCTTATCACATATAAAGATGCTTTATGTTTCGGAAGGGCAAGTGGGTACTATGCAAGAGTACTTATCCAAGTTAGGTGTTACACTGGGTAGTTCGGCGCTTGATTCTGCTACTTTTTCAGTTATAAAATCAGAATATCTAAAAGAAGATTATACCCGCTTTCTGCCCGAAGCAACCAATTATTTGCAGAAGTTTCCTAATGGACTATTCGCCACTGAAACGCATTTTTATTTAGCAGAGTACTATTACAAACAAAAGAATAATGATAGCGCCATTGTGAATTATAGATACGTGCTGAAAGGCCCGAAGACATATTACACGGTGATATCGCTGGTAAGGGCTTCGCAAATTGATTTTGCTAAACAAAATTATATAGAAGCACTAGGCTATTATAATGAATTGGGCGGAATGTTCCAGGATGAAACGCAAATGATTTTGGAGCGTGTCGGAAAGATGAGATGCTATAATTTCCTTGATAAAGAAGATGCTCTTATCGGAGCAGCCGATACGGTGATTCAAACTCCGCAAATTACTGCAGATGTTCATGCAGAAGCTTATTTCCTAAAGGCCAAAGCCCTTTTGCAAAAGCAACAATACGATTCAGCTATGGCTAACTTTACTAAGGTTACTAAAATGACTAAGAGCGAAATGGATGCCGAAGCAAAATACCATATTGCAACTATTCAATACAACAAAGGCGATTTTTCCGGTTCTGAAAAAACAATATTTGATTTAGTAAATCAGGAACCTTCTTATCCGGGGTGGATGGCTAAGGGATTAGTTGTGCTGGCGGATGATTATGTAGCTGTGAAAGATAACTTCCAGGCAAAGCATACACTCAATACAGTAATTGACAATGCCAGCGATACGGCTGTTGTTGGATTGGCTAAGCGAAAATTAAACACAATTGTTCAATCGGAACAAAAAGCAATGCAACCTGTTAAACAAGATACTGTATTAATCATGCATTCGGATACCACGGGCATAAAACCGAGCAACAAATGAGGTTCAACGTAAACAGATATATTAGGTATAGGCAAGTGGCTTTTACTGCGGTTGCAACGTTGTTTGCAGGTTCTGGTGTATTGGCCCAGCAAAAAGGCAAAGGAATAGATACCATACAGGTGAATGTAATTACCCGCTATAAACCAACTATTCACGATGCTGTTAAAATTGATAGTAATCCTGCATCGGCAGATACTCTTCATATTTCACGAAAGGTTAAATATGATGTGGTAAATACCCAATTCCCTACATCATATACTCCTCCCCAGATTTCGGCATTGCAAATAAAAGATGCTCCACCTGAGCGATTACTCCATTCTCTAGTAGATGCCGGTGTCGGAAACTACAATACCCTTTATGCTGAATATTTTTTCAATAGCCTGCGCTCGAATGATATGGATTACGGCATCCATTTGAATCATCTTTCTGCCAGCTATAATACTAACGGATTAAACAGCGGGTATGCTTTTAATAATATAGATGCCTATGGTGAGCGGTTCTATAGTCAACATACTTTAACTGCGCAAGTGGGTTTTCAAAATCACAGCTTGAACGATTACGGATATAACATCAATCCTGATTTAGCTTTCCCTGCTATCGTATATAATTATCCTATTAAGGAACGGTTTGACTATACAAATGGCTCACTCGACTATGCCAGCAGTTACAAGGATTCATCGCGTGTAGGGCATGATATTAAATTGAAATATTACAATTTCAATGATATTTATAATGCAACAGAAAATAATGCGAATACTGACATGAAATTTTTTACCTATTTCAACCAGCAACGTATTGACTTGAGAATACAAGGAAACTATTTTAATAACGTTACTCCACTTTCTAATCTGACTAATTGGAATGCATTGTTCAATCCCTATTTTACAACCACCGAAACCCATTGGGATGCTCATTTAGGAGCCAATGTTTATTATAATACCGTCGATCAAAAAATAAATATCTATCCTGATTTATTAGCCCGTTACCATATTGCACAGGATGTGGTTATGATTTATGCAGGAATTGATGGTAATGAAACATACAACAGTTATAAAGTCCTTTCCGATGTAAATCCATTTGTGCAAGACACGATGAAATTAAATTATACTTACACAAAGTATCATGTATTTGGAGGCATTGCCGGGAACATTACCAGGCTATTAACTTATAATATTTCTGTAGCGCAATCAATGATAGATAATATGCCGCTCTTTATAACCGATACATTAGAGCCTATACGCAACCGTTTTACGGTGGTGTATGATAATGTAAAGGTAACCAATGCTCATGCTGACATTGACTATAAATGGAGAAATAAGCTAAGTGTTATATTGGCCGGAGACTATAATATATATACCCCTACCAATCAGTTGAAAGCATGGTATAACCCTGCATTAAAGTTCAGTGCTACAGGAAAATATACACTTCAGGATAAATATATTTTTAAGGCAGAATTCTTTGTAGTGGGTTCTCAATATGCCCCTGAAATGACAGATGGAGTTATAACTGCTAAAACACTTTCGGGTTATCCCGACCTTAATCTGGGGGTAGAATATAAGTACAATAAAGTATTTACAGCCTTTCTTAACCTGAACAACATTGCTAACGTAGCCTATTATACCTGGGATAACTACGAAATGGAACGGTTTAACCTCCTTATTGGGGTACGATTAGGGTTCTGAAAAAACAATTCTTTAAGTTTACTTTTTTTGACATTGTTTCTGTCCCTATTTTTATACCTTTTCTCATCTATTATT
>Ga0134125_10001440_pt1 | contig 29248 bp, 25 predicted proteins | sample KB31751_FD_96464 | JGI IMG/M metagenome (GOLD analysis project Ga0134125, IMG submission 96464) | Terrestrial soil microbial communities with excess Nitrogen fertilizer from Kellogg Biological Station, Michigan, USA - KB3-175-1 | ecosystem: Environmental > Terrestrial > Soil > Unclassified ... | reverse complement strand
TGCAGTTTGACCGCGGTTATATCTCCCCCTATTTCGTTACGAACAGCGAAAAGATGGAGGCAGAGCTTCAAACCCCCTACATCCTGATCTACGATAAAAAGATCAGCGCGATGAAGGATATCCTCCATATCCTGGAGAAGGTTGCTCAGAGCGGTCGGCCGCTTCTGATCATCGCTGAGGACCTCGAAGGCGAAGCGCTCGCTACGCTGGTGGTCAACAAACTGCGCGGCACCATCAAGGTGGCTGCCGTCAAGGCTCCTGGCTTCGGCGACCGCCGCAAGGAAATGCTGCAGGATATCGCTATCCTGACCAAGGGCATCGTGATCAGCGAAGAACAAGGCTATAAGCTGGAAGGCGCTGACCTCAGCTATTTGGGTACGGCTGCTTCCGTTACCATTGACAAGGACAATACGACCGTCGTCGGCGGCAAGGGCAAGAAGGAAGATATCACCGCCCGCGTCAATCAGATCAAAGCACAGATCGAGACGACGACTTCCGACTACGATAGGGAAAAGCTTCAGGAGCGCCTGGCCAAGTTGAGCGGCGGTGTTGCCGTTCTCTATGTCGGCGCTGCCACGGAAGTGGAAATGAAAGAGAAGAAGGATCGCGTGGATGATGCACTGCATGCAACCCGCGCAGCCGTCGAAGAAGGCATCGTTCCCGGCGGTGGGATTGCGTACATCCGCGCCATCGAATCGATCGAGAAGCTGAAAGGCAGCAATGAAGATGAGACCACCGGCATCGCCATCGTCAAACGTGCGTTGGAAGAGCCCCTGCGTCAGATCGTCGCCAATTGCGGAGTCGAAGGCAGCATCGTGGTGCAGAAAGTGAAAGAAGGCCAGGCCGACTACGGTTTCAACGCCCGGACGGAGAAATACGAGAATCTGCTCAAGGCTGGTGTCATCGATCCGACAAAAGTGACCAGGATCGCGCTCGAAAATGCCGCTTCTATCGCTGGAATGTTGCTGACCACCGAATGTGTGATCGCCGACAAACCGAAGAAGGAAGAAGCGCACGCTCATCCGGGTGGCGCGCCTGGCATGGGCGGAATGGATTACTAGTCCCGTTCTGCATAAACGCACCGGCCCCGCATCGCGGGGCCTTTTTTTTGTGGGGCATGGTCCTGGTGAAATGGATGTTTCCGGTAGTCGCCATAGTATTGGAGCCGCCGCAAAGACAGCGCTGTGATCACGGCGTGAAAGGCCGGTCTTTCGACCGGGAGTCTGGTAGAGTTAAGTGAAAAGGCCGGTCTTTCGACCGGCCTTGAATGACATATCCGAGTGTTATTTCCGAGTGTAATTAATGTCTGCCAAAGCCGCCGGGCCTGAAACCGCCGCCACCCCCGCCGAAAGAGCGAACCGGGGGAGAGTAGGTGCGGACCGGTGCGCTGAAGCCCCGTGTCGGCTGATTGTAGGTCCGGTACGTGCGGTTGACCGGCCGGTAGGTGTTAACGGGCCGATACGGCCGGAAACTGGAAGCGGTCCGGGAGGAATATCTGGAATTATATGCCGAAGTGGATCGCATGCCGGGCCGGTAGACTACGTTCCGCCCTGCAGTCGTAATTCCCGCATGCGCCAATCCGTTGCGGTAACTCATCGTGTTAAAAGGCCGCAGGTTGGAATAGATCGAGGTCGGCGATTTGCCCGCAACGATCATACCTCCGCCGTAATACGGGTTGTAAAAGTAAGGATTGTACCAACTGTTCCAGATAAAGTAGCTATCCCACATCATATAAGGGTCTCCGAATCCAAGGCCCAAGCCGAAGCTGGGGCCAAAGAACGGGCTGTACCCGAAGCCGTAACAGGGGTACGGCACGCCGATACCGGGAGCGAAACCACCATAGCCCGCATACATCGGCGCAGGTGCATAATAGGCGTCGTAGGCATTATAGTCATCAAAGTAAGACCAGCGGTAATAGTCCTGGGACTTCATTTGCACATACTGGTCGCTCGGGCTGGCGGCCACATAATCCGAGCCGCTGCCTCTTCCTGAAGAATAAAGATCAGCGCTGCCCTGTGCGCTCTTAGAAGACGAACAAGCCGTCATTCCGATCGTGGCGGCAAGCGCTAAAAGAGTAAAGGTATAGAGACGTTTCATGGCGTGTAATATAATAATTTTCAATCGAATTTGTTACATTTGCCCTCCCTCGCGGAGGGGCATATGCAGGGTTTCTATAAAGTTACAATAATATACGCGTGTTTTTAAGGAAAGGTTAATTTTTAATGTTAAAAAGTGATTAATGAGTAAAGAAATCACGAGTCGCCAGCAGGATTATTCCCAGTGGTATAATGACCTGGTGATCAAGGGGGGGCTTGCGGATCACTCGGAGGTCAAGGGCTGCATGGTCATCAAGCCCTACGGATTTGCCCTGTGGGAGAAGATGCGCGATCAATTGGACCGCATGTTCAAGGATACCGGCCATGTCAACGCCTATTTTCCGCTGTTTATCCCCAAATCCTTTCTGAGCCGCGAGGCAGCCCACGTCGAGGGGTTTGCCAAAGAGTGCGCGGTCGTGACCCACTATCGGCTGATGAACGATCCGAACGGCGGCGGCGTCGTGGTGGATCCGTCGGCGAAACTGGATGAGGAACTGATCATACGCCCGACCAGCGAGACGATCATCTGGAATACTTACAGGGATTGGATCCGCAGTTATCGCGATCTTCCGCTGCTGATCAACCAGTGGGCCAATGTGGTCCGGTGGGAAATGCGGACCCGGCTGTTCCTGCGGACAACGGAGTTCCTGTGGCAGGAAGGGCACACGGCGCACGCTACGGCGGAAGAAGCGATCGCGGAAACGAAACAGATGCTCGAAGTCTATGCGCAGTTTGCGGAGGAATATATGGCGCTCCCGGTGGTGCGTGGCGTCAAGACCCCCAACGAGAGGTTCGCGGGCGCCGTGGATACCTACTGTATCGAGGCCCTCATGCAGGATGGAAAAGCGCTGCAGGCCGGGACATCACACTTCCTGGGACAAAATTTCGCCAGGGCTTTCGAGGTCAAATATTCGGACAGGAACAATCAGCTGGAATATGTTTGGGCGACCAGCTGGGGGGTCAGCACCCGTCTGATCGGCGGACTGGTCATGGCGCATAGCGACGACGACGGGTTGGTCCTGCCACCCAGGATCGCACCGCTCCAGGCGGTGATCGTTCCCATCTACAAAGGGGAAGACAGGAAGGATCAGCTGGACGCCAAATGCCGCCAGCTGGCAAGCGAACTGAAGGCTGCGGGCATCAGCGTGAAATTCGATGACAATGACAATACCCGCCCCGGTTTCAAATTTGCCGAATACGAAATGAAAGGGGTCCCGGTGCGCATCGCGATCGGGCTGCGCGACCTGGACAGCAATAGCGCTGAGGTCGCCCGCCGGGATACGAAGGAAAAGACGTCCCGGTCGCTGGACGGGCTGGCCGGATACGTCGGCGGCCTGCTGGAAGAGATCCAGCGATCGATGTACCGCAAAGCGCAGGAATACCGGGACGCGCACATCACTCCGGCAGACAGCATGACCGAATTTGAACGGCTGCTGGACGAAAAGGGTGGATTTATCCTGGCCCACTGGGACGGGACCGTGGAGACGGAAGAAGCTATAAAAGAAAAGACGAAAGCGACGATCCGCTGCATCCCGCTGGATGCGGCACAGGAGAACGGGAAATGCATTTACTCCGGTAAACCAAGTTCGCAGCGGGTATTGTTTGCACGGGCATATTAGGAGGAGGGGCCTGTCCCGTCCCTGTTGGAAATATCGTTTTTTTTTGTTTTATTGTGTTCCGGTAAAACCAGCGCTTATGGAGGAAAACAAGGCCGAGCTGCTTGGGATGCATCTCGATTACCAGGGCGGAATCACGCTGAAAGAAACGGCCAGGTGGTCGAAGTTTCTGGCCATCGTCGGATTTGCAGGCCTTGGCGTCTTTGTCCTGGCGATGCTGGCCGCAGGCTCATTACTCGCGCGGTACTTCCGGCAACTGACCGGCATAGAGAATGCCGGTATGGGACTGGCGCTGGCATTCGCCCTGATCGTATTGGCGATCGCCGTCATTCTGGTCGTGTTGCTGTACCGGTTCTCCGCGCTGACGCGCCAGGGCATAGAAACCCAGGACCAGGTGACGTTCAATAACGGTCTGAACAGTCTTAGGATCTATTTCATGATAAACGGCGTGCTGGGCGTCCTGTCCCTGATCAGTACGATATATTCAACATTCACGGCTCTGTAAACCTTATTACCATGGAAAATCGAACGCCGGCCGGAACTGTCACAGACGCGGACAATATTTTCAACATTTCTTTCGACGGCGTCGGCCTCGACCATCTCAGGCAGTTGTCGCTTTGGGCCAAGGTCACCTCGATCTGCGCTTTTATCGGTTATATCTGTACCTTGATCACGGCCTTTTTCGGTCATCCGGCGGCGGGACAGGCAGATGAGAATTCCGCCGCGATCGGCGTCACGCTGCGCGCTTCAGGCGTGCTTGGCGCCTTCCTGGTAGTAATCATCGGCGGCGCCATCAATTACTTCCTTTATCGTTTTGCTGTGGCGGTCGGTCAGGGCGTGCAAAGCATGAATGCGCTCAAGGTGAACAGCGGATTCGACAGTCTTCGGCTGTACTTCAAGATTATCGGTATCTTGCTGATCATCGGCCTTTCGATCCTTGTCCTCGCCCTCCTTGTCGCACTGCTTGCAACAAGATAGGTGCCACCGCAACGACGAAACACGGAGATACAACACGCCATATGGAAAATAACGAAAACATGGTTGAGGGGGGTGCGCCCGAATTGTTGGGGATGAACCTCGATTATGACGGAGGGAATACGCTGCAGGAAGCGGTACGCTGGTCGAAATTCCTGTCCATCGCCAGTATTGTTGGCTCGGGTTTGCTTTTGTTGCTGGTGGCTATCGCCGGTCCCATCTTTATCGCACTGTACGGAGAAGAATTGCCGGATGCCGCGGGCATCGTAGGAGTGGTCGTCGTACTGGCGGGAGCTTATTTGGCTGCCATGATTACCGCCGCCATCTTCCTGCTCCGGTTCACCTCCCAGACAAGAAGGGGTATCGAGTCGCAGGACCAGCATCTCTTCAATCGCGGTCTCAAGAGCCTGAAGCTGTACTTCCTGATCGTGGGTATTTTGTCGGTCCTGACGATGGGCGTGTATATCTATAATTTGTTTAACCAGTTCTAAACCGGGAATCCGATGGACAATTTCGAGCCTCAGGCAGAGCCTGTAACCGACCTGGACAATTTCTTCAATCTTGCCTTTGACGGAATCGGCTGCGACCAGCTAAAACAGTGTTCGGTCTGGGCCCGGATCGTGGCCCTGACTTCCTTTGCGGGCTACGTAGTCCTGGCATACGACTGGCTGTTCGGCCGCAACAAGGCCGCATTGAGCGGCGGAGTCGGGGCGTTGTTGTCCATGACGATCATCGGCGGCGGGATCACTGCGAATTACTTCCTGTACCGATTCGGCGCCAATATCGGCCGGGGCGTGCAAAACCTGGATGCGCTGCCCGTGAATCAGGGACTCGGGAACCTGCGGCAATACTTCAAAACGGCGGGGATCCTCATGATTGTCGATATCTGCATATTTCTCTTCGCCTTTGCGCTGGGCGTGCTGGCGACGTTGCACGTCAGGATTTAGGCTGGCGCCGGGCAGATGTCAGCGCGTCGGATGCGGTCGGGTCGTCGAAAGTTGTCAGATCGTCGGATGTTGTCAGCGCGTCGAATAATAGTTGTAGTCTTTCAGCAGGGTTTGAAGGAATTCCAGTGAATCCTCGTCGTCACCGATATTCAGTTTCGACCTGATCCTTGCTGCGATCCGGATGGACAGATCATAGTCTCTTTTTTTCCGAACGGCGTTGATGATCCCTTTCAGGGTATTGATGTCTTTGTCGCTGAGTTGCATGACCTGGGGATAGCGAGGTTGGTAATCACTCGTGAGCTCGGTGAAGACCGTATCTTCCCAGGAGGTCCGGTTGCGCGTATCGATAAGGATCGTGCCCGCAACGACATCGCCGATCCGCTGCGAATAGGGGGTGCCGATCAGGCACCCAATGCCGCCAAACAAGAAAATGGCGCTCCACCAGGGCAAATCCCCGTCGGCGATGGCCAGCAGCACCCAGAGCGGGAAATCGATCATCCGGAAAAGCCACCGGATAAGGTATTGGCTGACCGAAGGCTGGCCGCCATCGGCGGAGATCACTTTTATCCGCATCGCCTTTTTACCCACTGTCTGCCCGTTAAGAAAGATCTCGCTCAAGGGGAAGTACAGGAGCAACGGCAGGACGATCAGGACGATCTGCCAAACCGGGTATTCCCAGAGGACGCCAGCCCCGAAGACGAGGAGCCGGCTGATAACGTACACATATGCGAAAATGATCAGGTAGTCGATGAGCCAGGCGAAGAAGCGCTTCACAAAGGGGGCGATCAGGAAGTCCACTTCAATATTGAAACCGCTGTCGAGCTTGACCTGGAGCATAATTGTCCCGGTTGATTTTCAGGATTATAAAAATTCGGGTTTAAGTGACTATATTTAACGCTAAACATCGGCGCTTTCGTAAATTTAGCGCGCCTAAATATAAGCCTAAATTTTTCCAGTGAGAGAAGGCCTTTTTATTAAGAAAAATATTGATAAGTGGAAGCAATATCAATATGAACCTGCGAGCGACCCGGACGAAATGGCCGGCCAGTTTTCCGAACTGGTCAACGATCTCGGATACGCCAAAACATTCTATCCGCACAGCAGGGTCACGCAGTACCTGAACGGGCTGGCCTCGCGCATCTACCTGGGGATCTACCGGAACAAAAAGGAGGAGACCTCGCGGATCGTCCGATTCTGGAAGACCGAACTACCGCAGATCGCTTACAAATACCGCCGTGAGATCCTGTATTCTTTTCTGATCTTCACTCTCTTCGGCATTCTGGCCGCCTTTTCTGCCGCCCATGACGAGACCTTTGTCCGGGGTGTCCTCGGCGACTCGTATGTGGACATGACCGAGGATAATATCGCGAAGGGAGACCCCTTTGGGGTATATAAAAGCGAAAACCCGATGAGCATGTTCCTGAGTATCGCCGTGCACAACGTCAGAGTGGCCTTTGTGATCTTCATCGCAGGCTTCCTGCTCGGGCTGGGGACGGTATGGCTGCAATTCGAAAACGGCGTGATGGTCGGCGCTTTCCAATATATGTTCTTTGCCCGCGGGTTGGGCTGGAAATCGGTCCTCGTGATCTGGATACACGGCACGCTCGAGATTTCCTCCTTTATCGTGGCCGGCGCGGCGGGATTGGTGCTGGGTAACAGCATACTTTTTCCGGGCACCCATAAGCGATTGCACTCGCTGCGGCGCGGCGCCAAGGACGGGTTGAAAATGCTGGTCGGGCTGGTCCCGATCTTTATCGCCGCCGCCTTCCTGGAAGGCTTCGTCACTCGTTATTCCACGATGCCGGTCTGGCTGAGCGGATTCATCCTCCTTGGCTCGCTCTGTTTCATTATCTGGTATTTCGTTCTGTATCCCGCCCGGCTGGATAAAAAAGCAAGATCCTTATGAGATCAGCGTACCGGGCCCTGCTCCTGGTGATCGTCATAGGAGGGCTATCGCAGGGCAGCGCCTTCGGACAGCGGGCAGACACCATTGTGGCGGATGAACAGACGGACAGCTCCGCCGCGGCCGGGAGCCCGCAGACCGCCGGGGACAGCGTGGCGGTCGACAGTAAGGATAGCACCGTAGAACCGGCGACACCGGTACTGCGGGTGATTCCCTATTCTACGCGCGCGACCTGGAAAGCCGACCCCGACTACACCTATGCCAATGACCCCGCGTACTGGAAGGCACCGGAGCGAAAGGATTCGCCTTTTGCGATCTGGCTGCTACGGGTCCTCGGCAGTTGGTGGACGCTGTACGTGCTCGGGGCGGTCCTCCTCTACGTCATTCTCAGGATCGTGGCGCGAAATAATCTCCAGCTCTTTTACCGGTCTGCCAGACGCCGTCCGGCGGAAAAGTCCGTTGGGGATCCCCGTACCATGGAGGATGACCTGGAAGGCAAGCTGCAGCATTACCTGCAAACCGGCGATTACAGGCAGGCGGTCCGGTATCTTTATCTGAAATCGCTTCGGATGCTGGACGACCGCGGCCTGATCAGGTATCACCGGGAGGCCACGAACTATGAATACTGGCAACAATTGGGCGAGACGGTGCAGGCAGGCCCCTTCCGCGGGCTGACCAGGATCTATGAAAAGGTGTGGTATGGCGAGTTTCCGCTCGGAAAACCCGTCTTTGATCAGGTACACGCTTATTTCGAGGACTTTTTTAAGACGGTGCGGGGATGAGACAGTGCTGGACGATATTAGCGGTGCTCCTGCTGCTGCTGCCCGCGACATCCTGCCGCAACGGAAAGGAGATCGACAGGCGGGTCAGCCTGCGGCGCAGGGATAAGATCCCCTATGGAACAAAGGTCGCCTACGAGGGACTTCAATCTCTTTTCCCCAATGCCACGGTCACCGACGAGGACAAGCCGCCGGCCCTGCTGCAATCGGGGGACGGAAAGATCGCCTGCATTATCGTCACTGTCCGGATGGATCCGAGTCCCGCCGACATCAATTCGATACTGGATTTTGTCGGGTCGGGGAATCACGTGTTCATATCCGCGCGGGCATTCGGCGATTCCCTGTTGCATACGCTTGGCCTCAGAGCGGGAAACCAGTTCTGGCTTCCGCCCGCGGCCTTCGGCCGGCCCATGGATAGTCTCAGGATCAGCATCAGGCAACCGGTGACCGGGGATTCGCTCGCCTTCAGCTATCCGGGCGATTCCTATGAGGGCTGGGTGGAGAGCTACGATCCGAAGTATGCGGCTGTTTTGGGGCATGACCATTTCGGACGCCCCAATTTCGTGCGCTTCACCTACAAGGGGGGCGGCAGCCTGTATCTCCACTTTGCGCCGCTGGCATTCAGCAATTTCTTTCTGCTGCACAAGGACAATATTTCCTATTACCAGGACGCCCTGTCATACCTCCCTGCTTCGGTACAGACGGTCGCCTGGGACGGCTATTATGCACGAAAGGGGAGCGAGCGGGATTCGAGGAACTCCTTCCCGGTCCTGAGTTTCATCATGCGAAATCCCAGCCTCGCAGCGGCCTTTTGGCTGCTGCTGCTGCTCTTTTTGCTCATCTATCTTTTTGAATCGAAGCGCCGGCAGCGGAATATCCCGATCATCGAACCGCTGCGGAATACGTCGCTTGAATTTGTGAAGACGATCGGCAGGTTGTATTTTCAGCGCCGGGACAATCATAATCTCGCCAGCAAAATGGTGGCTCACTTCCAGGATATCGTCCGGACGCGGTATAACCTGGCCGCAACCGCGCTGGACGACGAACTCGTTGAAAGGCTGGTACTGCGGACCGGGTACCGGAAGGAGGAATTGTCAAGGCTTGTCGGATATATGCGGGTCCTGCCTTCAAAAGCGCATGTGCCGGATTCCGAGCTCATGGACTTTCATCGTCAATTGGAAGCATTTTATAAAATTGCATAACATGGAAGAAAATCTCTTTGAACAAAGGACCGACCTGGAGGATCTGCAGCGAGCGGTGGAGGAGCTGAGGGCGCAGATCGGGAAGGTGATCGTCGGGCAGGAAAAAATGATCGAGTTGCTCCTGGCAGGCATCCTTGCAGACGGCCATATCCTGATCGAAGGCGTTCCGGGCGTTGCAAAGACCCTGACCGCAAAGTTGCTCAGCAAGGTGATATCGGTCGGCTTCTCGAGGATCCAGTTCACGCCGGACCTGATGCCGAGTGATGTGATCGGTACCTCCGTATTCAATCCCCGGGAAAGCACGTTCCAGTTCAAGCGCGGCCCCATCTTCAGCAATATCGTCCTGATCGACGAGATCAACCGGGCGCCGGCGAAGACCCAGTCGGCACTGTTCGAAGTGATGGAAGAACGGCAGATCACGGTGGACGGGCAGACTTTCCCGCTGCAGCCGCCCTTCATGGTCGTCGCGACGCAGAACCCCATCGAGCAGGAAGGCACCTATCATTTGCCCGAAGCGCAACTGGACCGCTTCCTGTTCAAGATCACCGTGCGGTATCCGAGCGCCGAAGAGGAGTTCCGCATCGTGGCCAACCATCACCGGCTTCGAGGAGAAGTGCGCATCGACATGGTAGCGCCGGTGCTTTCGGCGGAGCGGGTCGGCGAGTTGCGCGAAAAAGTCCGCGGCATCCACGTCGAGGAACGCCTGATCCAATTCATCACGGCCATCGTGGGCGCGACCAGGAATCATAAATCCATCTATCTCGGGGCATCGCCGCGGGCATCCATCGGCATCCTCAATGGCAGCAAGGCCATCGCGGCCATGCGCGGCAGGGATTTCGTGACGCCAGAGGACATCGTCTATACCGTCCCCGCTGTCCTGCGCCACCGCCTCGTACTGATGCCCGAAAAAGAAATGGAAGGCGCTTCGGCGGATGACGTGATCGACGAGATCATCCGTTCCATCGAAGTTCCCCGCTAGAACCATAGTTATGTCGTTGCCACAGCGATTTTATGCCTCTCTTTTTATCGGCCGCCGCTGGTACCAGCTGCTGGTGGCCGTCATCGTCGTCTTTATCCTGTCCTATGGTATCCCCGTGCTGTATACTGTCGGCCAGCTGACCCTGCTGTTCCTGGCGGTGGTAACTTTGCTGGACTACCTGGTGTTGTTCGCGATCCGTCAGCCCGTCGAGGTCCGGCGGCTGATGGCGGAAAGATTCAGCAACGGTGACGAGAACCGGGTTAGGCTGCAGGTCCGCAACCGGTATCCCTTCCCGGTCCGGCTCCGCATCATAGACGAGCTTCCCGATCAATTTCAGCGCCGCAACTTTGTACTGAAGGCAGAACTGAAGTCGGGGACGGAAGAAACCCTGGAATTCAGCCTGCGGCCGGTCCAGCGCGGCGAATACCATTTCCATGATATCCATGTGTATATTAAGAGTCCGTTCCGCCTGATCGTCCGGCGGAAGACCCTTGCGGCGGAAACGTCGGTAAAAGTGCTGCCTTCGTTCCATTCCCTGAAGCAATTCGACCTCCTCGCGATGGCGCAAAACATGGCGGAAAGCGGCAACAAGCGAATGCGGAAACTGGGGCACAGCCTCGAGTTTGAGCAGATCAAGGAATACGTGACCGGCGACGACCTGCGGAGCATCAACTGGAAGGCGACAGCCCGGAAGGGCGGCCAGCTCATGGTCAATACATTTACGGATGAGAGAAGCCAGCAGGTATATTGTGTGATCGACAAGGGAAGGGTGATGAAAATGCCGTTCGAGGGAATGAGTTTGCTCGACTATGCCGTGAATGCGGCGCTCGTCCTGTCGCGGGTGGCGCTCGTCAGGCAGGATAAGGCAGGATTGCTGACCTTTTCCGATCAGATCGGCACTTTCCTTCCGGCGGGCCGTAAGTCGGCCCAGATGAGCCATATTCTGGAGATCCTGTACAACCAGCAAACCAAATTCCAGGAGACGGATTACGAAAAACTCCATGTTATGATCCGGACGAGGATCACGCAAAGGAGCCTGATCGTGCTGTTTACCAATTTCGAATCGCTGTCGGGATTGCAGCGACAGCTGCCGTATATCAGGTCTATCGCGAAACAACACCTCGTACTGGTCGTCTTTTTCGAAAACACGGGGCTGGTGCAGCTTCGGAAGATGGAAGCAGAGACGATCGAGGACATATACACCCAGACGATCGCCGAGAAATTTGCCTATGAAAAAAGGCTCATCGTCAAGGAACTTCATCAGCACGGGATCGCGACCATCCTGACACCGCCGGAGCACCTGACGGTGGAGACGGTGAACAAATACCTCGAGATCAAGTCGAGGCTCGCCATTTGAGTGTCTATCTTTGCAGCTATGGAAATAACAGGTTCGGAACCGCACGCTTTCGACAAGGGTCAGGTGCTGTTGATCGACAAGCCGCTGGACTGGACGTCCTTCGATGTCGTGCGAAAGCTGCGCCGGCTGGTAAGGACCAAAAAGGTCGGACACGCCGGCACGCTGGATCCGCTGGCCACGGGATTACTGATCCTGTGCACGGGAAAATTCACCAAGCGGATCAACGAATATATGGCGCGGGAGAAGGAATATACCGGCAAAGTGGTGCTCGGAGCCTTTACACCGACCTACGATCTCGAAAGCAAACCGGTTTTATCCGGCGATTGCAGCGGGCTTACCGAAGCGCAGGTGAGCTCGGTGATCGATGCGCGGTTCAAAGGAGACATCCTGCAGGTGCCTCCAAGCCATTCGGCGATCAAGGTCGATGGTAAAAGGGTGTATGAACTGGCCCGGAAGGGCAGACCCGTGAAACTCGAACCCAGACCTGTGAAGATCTCCGAATTCGAGATCACGGAATTCAAATTGCCGGAGCTGTCATTCCGGGTGGTCTGTTCGACCGGAACCTATATCCGGAGCCTGGCGAACGATCTCGGGGCCGCCCTTGGTTGCGGCGGATACCTCGCTGGGTTGAGACGCACGCGGATCGGGGAATTCCGTGTAGAACAGGCGATGAGCATGGAGGCTGCCGAAGCGTATATCCGCGGGACCTTTGAGGGCGAAGGATAACCGTCAGAAGGGGTAATTGATGCCCAGCTGAAACTGGCCTTTCAGCAGGTTGAGGTCATGGAACCAAACATCCGGATAGCTAATGCTTTCGGGGTCCCTTACTTTATAGGCATAGTCGAGCCGGATCAGGAAATAGGGGAATACGAGCCTGAGCCCGGTGCCGGCGTCGACCGCGATGGCGTTGTAAAAGCTGCCGATCTGGAAGTCGCTGCCTTTTTGCGCCTGCGAGGTGTCGATCGGATGGCGGTCCCAGATATTTCCTGCGTCGACATAGAGGGCGCTCTGGATCCGGGTGCCGAGGACGGTGCCGATGGGGAAACGGTATTCCACATTGCCTTCCAGCTGGATATCGCCAAAACGGTCGAGAATACCGCCGTCGGCGGTCTCATAAAATTTGGCGGATCCAAGACCGAGCTGCCGGATCGTCCAGCCGCGCATCGAGTTGGGACCGCCTGCGAAGAATGCCTTGTAAAACGGCAAGGTTTCCTCCTGAACGCCCCGTTTACCGTAAGCAACCCCGCCGCCGGCGTACAACCGGATGGCCAGTTCCGTCGTCCTCCAGTCGATATGGTGGCGATATTCCACGTTGGCGCGGACAAACCGCCACAGGGCTCCCTCATTGAACGAGTTGATCATGCCGAACAGCAGGCCGCTGTTCTCCAGTGCCGCGGTGAAGAAGTCCGTTCCGATGCCGTGTTTCCTGACGGAGGTGTAGGCCGCCTGGAAGCTCATGACAAGCCCGGTCTTGAAGGCGAGGTTGAGCGATGGCTGTTTGCTGAGGTACTTTTTGAAGCTGTCGCTCTTGGTAAGATCGGTGTATTCGATGTTGACCGGGCGGAACAGCCAGGTCTTATTGCCATGGGTCCATTCGTAGCCGAAGGAGCCGTTGACCGACCTTACATTGAAAAATTCGCTTTGGTCGGACAGCCGGCGGTCGGTATAGGATGCATTTCCATCGATGACGGTGCGGATACTGTCCTTTCGGAAGATACGGGATATCAATTTCGGCCCGATCGCTTTCGGGAATGCGATGCTGTGAGACAAGGCCAGATCGGTAGTCTGTATAAAACTCCCGCCAAACTCGACGCCGGCGCGCATATTGGTCGACGTTTGCACCGATTCCCGGAATGCGTTCCTGTTCAGCAGGGACAGGTTGACACCGACGCCGAAGAGGGTGCCGGAGGCAAGAATGTCGTTGGTGTTGCGGCTGCTTTCGAGACTGGGTGCGATATCGTACTTTTTGTTCGGGTAGAGCTTCAGGGTGGCGTCGAGCACGGAATCTGAGCTGTCGGAAGGATTGAACGTCATCGACGATTGCTGCCAGGCCCCGAGCTGGTTAAAGCGGTTGATGGTCTGGATATATTTTTGCCACCGGTACTGCTGACCGGGCAGGAGGTAGACATTTTCGACGAGAGCTTTTGGCTTAAAGGAATTGGTACGGGAAATGATCGTGATGCCCCTGGCCGAGTTCGTATCGATATGGCTGACCGTGACCGTATCCTCCTGCAAGACGGGAAGGTCGGGATAGATCGTCACATGGCCGATCGAATAAGGTATGATGCGGCTTGAATCCGCGACGGGACGCTGAAAGACGATGACATTCATGGTCGGGTGCTCCCGTTTCTGACGTAGCTGTTCCAGCAACGCCGCCTGCTGAAAGGGATCGAGGGTGGGATCGAGAAGGGCCGCCAGGACGGTGTCGCGCTCGATATACAGGTCCTGTTTTGAAAACCGGAAGTATCCATGATTCTGGAAAAGCGTCACCAACCGGTCAAGTTCGTCCGACAGGACTTGTTTCGTTGCGGGCATCCCGGGTTTCAACAGTGACTGGCTGCGCGTCGACTCGGCCAATCGCTGCAATTCAGGGGTGGTTAGCGCGAAAGTGATGGAATCGAGCCTGAGTTGTTTCCCCGGCCAAACCCTGAAATCGATCCTGACGCGGTATTCGTCCCGTTCCGGGTGCCGACTGAAATGGACCGTATCGCGGCGGATCGTATCTTTAATCTCGGGGTTGAAATACCCTGATGCGTTGAGCAGGGCGACCATGAAGCCGATGGACCGGCGCAGGTTGGCGGTGTCGAAGACCGGGGGGGACATCACACGGCGATATATCCCTGCGATCGAGACCTGTTGAACCCGGAGGCTGTCGTCGAGCTGGTTGGCCAGGCGCGCGGCCAGGTCCTCGCGCTCGGATTTTTTCAAATTTCCTTCCACCCGGATTTTCGTGGCGAAAACAAAAGGACGGCGATAGGGATATTTGCGGGGAACCGTGCAGGCAGCCAGGGAGGCCAGCAGCGCTAATGCCAGCAAATGGGCAGGGAAGTGAAAAGAAACAGTAATTTGCCGGCGGCGCGGTCTAGCCAAGGTGAACAAACCCAATTCAATTTTAACTTTTTGTATACGAAACGAAGAGCATGCTGGTATCCAAGTCGCAAGTTAAACATATTCAAAGTTTAGGCCATAAAAAATTCCGCGACGAGGAGGGAGTGTTTGTCGCGGAGGGCCCGAAGATCGTAGGAGAACTGCTCCGCATTCCCGGGCTGCCGTGCCGGCAATTGTACGCGCTCAGGGAGTGGATCGCAGGGGAGCGCGCCGGAATACCCGCGCAGGAGGTCGGCGAGGCGGAGCTCGGCCGTTTGTCTTTGCTGTCGACCCCGAACCAGGTCGTTGCGGTATTCGCTAAGCCAGTCTTTCCTCCGCCGGATCTTGCAACCGGGATCACACTTGTGCTGGACGGGATCCGGGACCCGGGAAACCTCGGAACCCTGGTGCGGATCGCCGATTGGTTCGGTCTGAGAGGCGTGGTGTGCAGTCCCGATTGCGCGGATCTGTACAACCCTAAAACGATCCAATCCACCATGGGCAGCGTGGGCCGCGTGCCTGTCATTTACCGGGATCCGGTGGCCATGGTGAAAGAATATCCTGATCTCCCGGTATATGTGACAATGCTCGGCGGCAGCGATCTGTACGCCATGCAAAGGATCGACAGGGGATTGATCGTGATCGGGAACGAATCGAAGGGGGTCAGGGAAGGGTTGAAGGAGTTAGCCACAGCCCGGATAACGATACCGGGCCCGGGCCGCGCGGAATCTTTGAATGCGGCGGTAGCTGCGGGGATCGTGCTATCCCACCTGGTAAAGGAGGGCGTCAGCGGAACTGGATCGCCCGGACGGGCTGGACTTTCCGGACGATGATCGTGGGGATCATCAGCACGAGGAAGCAAACCAGGAAGGTGCCGGCATTCACCAGGAGGAAATGCCACCATTCGAGCTTCACGACGGCCTTCGAAATATAATAGGCGTCCTCCGGAAGGGTGATAAAGCCAAACCTATTCTGCGCCCAGCAGATCAGCAACCCAAACGCGTTTCCAAGCAGGAGGCCAAACAGCGTGATGAGCGCGCCATGATAGAGGAAAATCCGCTGGATCATCGGGTTCGGCGTACCGAAGGCTTTCAGCACGCCGATCATGCGGGTCCGGTCGAGCACGAGGATGATAAGGCAGGTTACCAGGTTGAGGGTAGCAACGACGATCATGATCACCAGGGCTATGGCAATAGTGATATTCTGCAGGTTGAGCCAATCGAAAATATTGGGATAGATGCTGGTGGTCGGCCGGCTCGTCCACATCCGGGGAAGCAGGGGATCGACCTGCGCATATACCTGCGGTGCATCCCGGTAGTCCCTCGTGAATACTTCGTAACCTCCGATCTGGTTCGGCGACCAGCCGTTGAGCCGCTGGATCAGCCGAAGATCACCGATGGCAATCGCTTTGTCGTATACATCGATGCCGGTCTTGAACAGCCCGCATACCGTCATCGGCCGCACCCGGGGTTCGTTACCGCCGGACTGAATAAAATAGATCAGCACCTTTTTGCCGACGCCGACCTTGAGCTGCGCCGCCGTATAGGTCGAAATAACCACCTCCGAACTGTAGCCGCTGTCCGGGAAGGAAGGCCACCGGCCGGCCTTGAGGAATCCTGCCAGGTTATTAAAATCATAGGACTTTTCGACACCTTTCAGGAGCACCGCCTCAACGCCCTCACTGCTCCGGATGACGGCATTCTTGGTCGCGAAGGCCTGTACGGTAGCGATCGCAAGGTTGGCATGCAGTACGCGGAGCACGGTGTCATTCCGTTCTGCGGGCAGCTCTTCAGCCAGCGGAGCATCGTTCCCCGAAACGGCCTGGACGCGGATATCACCCCATAGATCGAATACCTTTCGGCTGATGGCGTCCTGAAAACCGCGCGTGAAGGCCAGCGTGAGTATCATGGCTGCCACGCTGATGATGGTGGCGCTGACGGCAAGCCGGAGGATGAACCTGGAAAAAGTCCGTTGGCGATTAAAGGCGATCCGTTTGGCGATAAAAGCGGCTACGTTCAAGTGGCGGGTAGTATTGATTGGTAAAATTAGTTTAATTTCACAAAACCGGGCAGAGCCCTGCACGCCTTTGTTGAAATCTCACTCCCATGAAGCGCTATTTCGTCTGTTGGTTATTACCGTTTTTTTTGGCCGGCCGCCTCTGTGCACAGCCTGTTACCGACATGGTCGTTTCACCCGCGATCGGCACCCCGCAACTGTATCCCGCGGGCAACCAACTGGGCTATCCGATCATCCGACTCAACAGTACCGACCAGCTCGAGCTTTCGTTCGACGACCTCGACAACGATGTCAAATCATATTCCTATACTTTCCAATTGTGCGATGAAGACTGGACGCCGTCGACGCTAAGCGAAACGGAATATCTGAAAGGATTCTCACAGATCCGGATCGAGGACTACCGGAGCTCGTCGATCGCGCTGGTCCCCTATACGCACTATCACGCGGTGTTGCCTGACCCCGATTGTGTCCCGATCCGTTCCGGCAATTACCTCCTCAAAGTCTTTACGGACGGAGACACTTCGAAGCTGGCCTTCACGCGACGTTTCCTGGTGGTCAACGCCCGGATCAACATCGAGAGCCAGCTATTACAGCCGGTGGATTACAATCTGGCGCAGACGCACCAACATATCATCCTGAAATTGAACGTACAAGCAGTCAATCCGCAGAATCCGCTGGACCAGATCAAGGTCGATATCCTGCAGAACTACCAATGGGCGAATGCGATCCGGAATCTCCGGCCGACCTTCTATACCGGGAACGACCTCCAATACAACAACGATAACGAGATCCTTTTCGAAGGCGGCAACGAGTGGCGGGGTGTGGACCTGCAGGCTTTCCGGTTCCAGAGCGACAGGGTGCAAACGGCCAATTACGGCAGGACGGGAACGGATATTATCCTGAAGGCGGACCCTGACAGGTCGGGCTTCGCCTATACTTATTTTGCCGATCTGAACGGAGGATATTTCATCCGCTCTACCGAAAGCATCACCGATGTGAATACGCAGGGAGACTATGCATCGGTGCTGTTCAGCTATGTCCCCAAGGACCGGAATCCGTATCCCGATAAGGATGTGTACCTGCTGGCCAGGTTTACGGGAGGGGTGCTGAATGATTCGTGTAAGATGGTTTGGGTTCCGGATCATGGTCGTTATGAACGGCGGTTCTTTATGAAAATGGGGTATTATAGCTTCTCATACGTGACGGTGGACAGGAACGACCCCGACCGCCGGCCTTCATTCGCGCTGACGGAGGGGAACCACGTAGAGACATCGAACGATTATATGATCCTCGTGTATTACCACTCGCCGTTGGGAAGGGGAGATGAACTGGTAGGCATTTCAAGGTTCAATAGCAGGACCGGGAAGTAGTGGCTTCGGCGGTTAATAACCTCCTTCGCCAAGGCTTCGGCGGTTAATAACCTCCTTCGCCAAGGCTTCGGCGGTTAATAAAGATCAAAATTATTTTGGCGCGGGTTAAGCGGAATCTTTTATCTTTGCAGCGGCAAAGTCTTATACGACCAGCTCCCGCTGAACCCCGCCAGGGCCGGAAGGCAGCAACGGTAGGTGGTCGTAGCGGTGCGATATAAGTAACTTTGCCATTTTTTATTTTATCCATATACACGATATGAAATTCTTCATCGACACAGCCGATCTGGCGCAAATTAAAGAAGCAAACGACTTAGGAATCCTGGACGGCGTGACTACCAACCCGTCTCTGATGGCAAAGGTGGGTATCAAGGGCGAAGAAGCGGTGATCAATCACTATCGCACGATCGCCGAGATCGTGAAAGGGGATGTAAGCGCCGAAGTGACATCGACAGATTTTGCCAGTATGGTCGAAGAAGGTAAAAAGTTGCACGCGATACACCCGAACATTGTCGTGAAGGTGCCCATGATCAAGGATGGCATCAAGGCGCTGAAATGGTTCTCGGACAACGGAATCAAGACGAACTGCACGCTTGTCTTTTCGGCCGGGCAGGCCATTCTCGCGGCAAAGGCGGGCGCTAATTACGTGTCGCCTTTTATGGGCCGGGTGGATGATGCCAACTGGGACGGGGTGGAATTGATCGCGCAGATTGCCAACATGTATGCGGTCCAGGGTTGGGAAACCGAGATCCTCGCGGCGTCGATCCGGAGTTCACTGCATATCGTCAAGTGCGCGGAGGTCGGCGCCGATGTCGTTACTTCGCCGCTGGAGCCGATCCTGGGTTTGCTGAAGCACCCGCTTACGGACATCGGGTTGGCAAAATTCGTGGAGGACGCCAAGAAATTCAAATAACAAAGGGAAGACGGGACGCTTCCGGGAACGGAAACTGCGCGCCCGCCTGATCGATGGCTGTGACCGGGCCGGTTTCTGCAGACCCTTCGGACAATTCCGGATGGCTGCGGGGACCGGCCTGATCCGTTTCAGCGTTTTGGTACAGGGATACGACCTCGCCAATGATAATGACAGCCGGGTGGGAGAATTGATGTTCTTTGGCGAGCTCGGCGAGTCGACCGGCTGTCCCAACAATTGTTCGCTGGCGGGGCAGGGAGCCATCCTGGATGATCGCGGCGGGCATTTTCCCATATCCCTCCAATTGGTATAACCGGGAAATTTCCGGGAGCTGCCGCATACCCATATAAATTACAACGGTAGCCTTGCTCCTGAGCGCCAACCGGAGGTCTTTTGACAATGCCCCGTCTTGCCGGGTCCCCGTGATGACCCAGACCCCGTCGCTCACTGCCCGGTGAGTCAGGGGTATATTCGCCAGGCCGCCGGTCTGCATGCTGGTAATGCCGGGAATATAAGTCACGCTTATCCCCAGCTCCTTTCCAAACAAAAATTCTTCGAATCCCCTTCCGAAAATGTAGGGATCGCCCCCTTTCAGCCGGACGATCTTTATCGGGCTGACGGCATATTGCCTGATCAGTTCATGAATTTCCTGCTGCGAGATCGCCGGCGCGTAAGGCCGTTTGCCCACGAATATCTTTTGACAGCCGGGGGAGGCGAGGTCAAGGAGTGCGGGATTGGCCAAATGGTCGAAGAGGATCAGATCAGCTTCACAGAGGGCCCGCCAGGCTTTAACGGTAAGTAAATCCGGATCCCCCGGGCCCGCGCCTACAAGGATAAGCTGGGCTTCGTACATATAACTATTATGTCTATACAATTATTATATGGCCAAATATATGAAAAAAGGAGTAAATTATAGTTATATCTTGCTTATTTTGGCCAAGTAATTAAAATAATTTGTATAATTGCGCGTGGATGTATCATATATAATATATTAATATGTTATACGGAGAACAGCGAAATGAAGACAGGGAACGCGTGATCGTAGTGGTGGGTAACGGCATGGTGGGGCATCGATTTTGTGAAAAGGTTCGGGCCCTGGATCCGGGCTATCGCATCGTGGTCTTCGGCGAGGAGCCGAGGCCTGCCTACGACCGGGTACATTTAAGCGCATATTTCAGCGGAAAGTCCGCCTCGGACCTGGCACTGCCGATGAAGGGATGGTTCGATGACGAAGAGATCATACTTCACCTTGGCGATGCAGTTAGGGAGATCGATCGCGCCAAACAGGTCGTCCATTCCTACAAGGGGGTAGTCCAGCGGTATGATGTGCTGGTGCTGGCGACCGGCTCCAGTCCATTTGTTCCGGATATCACCGGGGTGGAAAAGGAAGGCGTCTTCGTGTACCGGACGATAGAAGATCTGGACCGGATAAGGGACTATGCGCCGAAAGCAAGTCACGGTGCGGTCATGGGCGGCGGCCTGTTGGGGCTCGAAGCGGCTAAGGCACTCCTTGACCTGGGTGTCCCCAGGACGCATGTCATTGAATTCGCCAGCCGGCTGATGCCCCGGCAGATCGATAGCGCCGGCAGCCATGCGCTGGAATCCAGCCTCCGACAGCTCGGACTCGAGCTGCATTTGAACAAAACTACCCTGGCTATAGAAGGGAACGGCCGGATCCAGGCCCTTCAGTTTGCAGACGATACAAGACTGCCGGTCGACATGCTGGTCATTTCCGCCGGAATTCGGCCCCGGGACGAACTGGCCCGGTTGTCCGGCCTTCCGGTCGGGACGCGCGGCGGCATCCTCGTCAACGAAAAGCTTCAAACGGCAGACAAAAATATATATGCCATCGGAGAATGCGCATTGGCCCAGGGGATGATCTATGGCCTCGTTGCGCCGGGTTATGAGATGGCCGATGTGGTGGCGACCAACCTGACGGGCGGCGATAAGCGGTTTACCGGCTACGATGTGAGTACCAAGCTGAAGCTTATCGGAGTCGATGTCGCAAGTTTTGGCGATCCCTTCGTCGCGGAACCGGACTGTCGGACGATCGTATATGAGGACCGTCACAAAGGAGTATACAAACGGATCAATATCAGTTCCGATGGTAAATATCTGAAAGGCGGTGTGCTGATCGGGGATGCGGGCGCCTATCACTTGCTGCATCAGACGGTGAACAATAAGGTGCCGCTGCCGCCCGATCCGGAGGATATGATCTTAGGCGCAAGGGGGGCAGCTGCCGAAGGAGGTGGCGTGATGGGCTTGCCTGACGAGGCCCTGGTCTGTTCCTGCGAGTCGGTCAGCAAAGCCAGGATTTGCCAGGCGGTCACCGGGCAGGATGCGACCACCGTGGAAGCGATGAAAAGGTGTACGCGCGCCGGGACGGGCTGCGGCGGCTGTATCCCGCTGGTGAAAGACCTCATCGCCGGGACGATGAAGGCAGGCGGTATGTACGTGCGCAACACGGTCTGCGAGCATTTCGCGTATTCCCGGCAGGAACTTTTCGATCTCGTCAAACTCAACGACGTGCGGACCTACGACGATGCGTTGCGGCATTGGGGCAACGGGGACGGCTGCGAGATCTGCAAACCCGCGATAGCCAGCATTCTGGCCAGCTGCTGGAACGAGACCATCGTCCGCCACGCGCCCATCCAGGATAGCAATGACCGTTACCTCGCCAATATCCAGAAAGGCGGAAGCTATTCGGTCGTTCCCCGCGTGCCCGGCGGGGAGATCACGCCCGAGAAACTGATCGTGCTGGGCAAAGTGGCAAAAAAATACAACCTCTACACGAAGATCACGGGCGGTCAGCGGATTGACCTTTTCGGAGCGCATGTCGCCGATCTGCCATCGATTTGGGAGGAATTGATCGCCGCAGGTTTCGAAAGCGGCCATGCTTACGGAAAAGCGCTTCGGACGGTCAAGAGCTGCGTGGGCAGCACATGGTGCAGGTATGGCCTGCACGACAGCGTGTCCTTCGCGATCGAGATAGAGGAACGTTATCGCGGGATCCGCGCCCCGCATAAATTAAAAGGCGGCGTCAGCGGATGCATCCGCGAATGCGCAGAGGCGCAGGGAAAGGATTTCGGCATCATCGCGACGGAGAAGGGGTGGAACCTTTACGTCTGTGGCAATGGCGGATCAAGACCGCAACATGCACAGCTACTGGCGGTGGATATCGATAAGGGGACTTGTGTGCGGTACCTGGACCGCTTCCTGATGTTCTACATCCGGACTGCGGACCCGCTCACCCGTACGGCGACCTGGCTGAACAAGATGGAAGGCGGGATAAGCTATTTGAGGAATGTGGTGATCAACGACAGCCTGGGAATGGGGAAAACATGGGAGGAGGAAATGCAGGTGCTGGTAGACAGTTATCACTGCGAGTGGGCTGCGGTCGTGAACAATCCCGAGCTCCGGAAACAGTTTGTCCATTTTGTAAACGCACCGCGAAAGAGGGATCCGGAATTGCGGTTTGATGAGATGAGGGGGCAGGTAAAGGCGAAGAATTGGTGAGGCTGTCCTGCTGGCCCTTACACCGCTTTTCTTCCTCCTATGGGTCGGCTTTTGGTTGTTGATCGGCGATTGGGGGGCCGGGCAGTGGGGCTTCGGTCCCCCGCGGAAGAAGGGCGGTTCCAGGGCAGCAGGACAGCCAGGGGCGGAGATGGGAGAAGGGGGTGAAGATGGGAGAGGAGGGATGGTGAGAGGGAGAAGGGGGTGGAGAAGGGGGGAGATGGGAGAAGGGGGAAGTAAACGTAAACAAATGTGTATGATAGACGCACCGATTAAATGGATGGCGGCCTGCAGGGAGGAGGATATTCCCGCGGAAGGCGGCGCCTGCGTTTTGCTGGAAGGCGAGCAGATCGCCATTTTTCGCTTCTCCCGCCGGGCGGAATGGTACGCTACGCAGAACCTTTGCCCGCACAAGCAGCAGATGATCCTTTCGCGGGGCATGACCGGTAGTGCCGGCGAGGCCTGCGAGCCGAAAGTGGCGTGCCCCTTCCACAAAAAGACGTTTTCCCTCCGGACCGGTTCCTGCCTCAGCGGGGACGAGTATCAGATCAGAACTTATCCTGTCCGGGTGCGGTCCGGAAAGGTGTACGTCGGATTTACCCGGCAGGATTGAAAGAAGTTGCGCATTTTTGCCTAAAATTCTTTCATGCGGGATATCACTCATAAGCAGATCTCCCTGCGGACGGCCAGTGCAGTTGGAATCCTGTTCTGTTCCGCGGATACGATCGCGCTGATCCGGGAAAACAAATTACCCAAGGGCAATCTTTTTGACGTGGCACGGGCGGCGGGATTCATGGGCGCGAAGCTCACTCCGCAACTATTGCCGCACTGCCATCCCGTTGCGATCGACGGCATGGAGATGGAGTTCGAATTCCTGGACGGGCAGTTGCATGAGGCGCTGGCGGGAACGGTCGCTGCGGCGCGCCCGGGTATCGTTATCCGCGGCTCGGCGAAATCGATCGGTCGGACAGGTATCGAGATGGAGGTGCTGACAGCGGTCTCAGTGGCGGCTTTGGAGATCTATGACATGCTCAAGCCCGTCGACAAACACCTGGAGATCGGACACGTCCGGCTGCTGGAAAAGAAGGGCGGCAAGAGCGACAGGGAAAAATATTTCGCCACGTCGCCGACCTGCGCCGTACTGGTCTGCTCCGACTCGACCGCCGCAGGAAAGCGGGAGGATAAGAGCGGCAGATTGATTGCGGGAATGCTCGAATCAATGAAAGCGGAAGTAAGGCACTACGCGATCGTCCCCGATGACAAAGTCAGGATCCAGCAGCAGATCCGGGACTGGGTGGCCGAGGATATCCAATTTATTTTTACGACCGGCGGAACGGGGCTTGGACCCCGCGATCATACCGTCGAAGCGGTGAAAGAGCTCCTTGAACGCGATGCGGACGGCGTCGCGGAAGCGATGCGGGCCCACGGCCAAATGAGGACACCGATGGCGATGATGAGCCGCGGTGTGGCCGGATCGATCGGCGAAACGCTGGTCGTCACACTGCCCGGCAGTTCGGACGGCGCCCGGGAATCGCTCGAGGGCATCCTGCCCGCCGTTTTTCATGCGCGGAAAATGATGAAAGGGGGAGGACATTAGTAATGATGAAAGGGGGGAAATTTGTAATGACAAAAGGGGGAGGACATTAGTATGGTGAGTTTTCAGAAGGCACGGGAGTTGGTGTTGGCGCAGGCGAGGTCGTTCGGGACAGAGACGGTGTCCCTGGAAGAGGCTTTCGGCCGGGTGCTGGCGGAACCGGCGTTCGCCGACAGAGACTACCCGCCATTCCCAAGGGCCACTATGGATGGATATGCGCTGCGGATGGCCGATCTGCACGACGGCATGCGTTCCTTCCGCATCGTGGAGACTTTGTTTGCTGGCGCAAGCGCGACCCGGCGGATCGCCGGAGGCGAGTGCTACAAGATCATGACGGGAGCGCCGGTCCCGGCCGACGCGGACCTGGTGATCCGGCGGGAGGACGTCACGGAAAGCGAGGAGAGCATGGCAGTTATCGATAAGGCCCCGGAACCCTGGCGCCCTTATTTGAATATTGCCCGGCAGGGGGAAGACATCCGGAAAGGAAATGTGATCCTGGGCAGACCTTGCCGTTGCGGACCTGCCGTGATCGGAATGCTGGCTTCTCTCGGGCACGCGTCCCCGGCCGTGGCCCGGCTCCCGAAAATCGCCGTCGTGACCACGGGTGATGAAGTCGTTGAACCGGGAAACCCGGTAGGTGCGGCGCAGATCAGGAACAGCAACCGCTGGATGCTGGAAGCGGCGCTTCGGGAAGAAGGAATAGTACCCCGGTCCAGGGTGCATGTCCGGGACGACCCGCAGCAATTAAAAAAAGTCATCGGGGGCGTGCTTCCCGCCGATGTGCTTATCGTGACGGGCGGGGTGTCGGCCGGAGATGCGGATCACGTTCCCGGCGTGTTGGAAGAGTTGGGAAGCCGGCAGCTATTCCACAAAATCTCTATGCGTCCGGGCAAGCCAGGATATTGCGGTTTGCTACCGGACGGCGGCATTGTCTTTGCCTTGCCGGGGAATCCGTTCTCATGCCTGGTTCATTTCGTGCTGCTGATCGCGCCATATCTGCAGGCTTGCTGGGGCCTTACTCCCTCACTTCCGGTCGGTATTGCGCTTGCGGCCGGACGACAAAAAAGGACACCCCTGGATGAATTCTTTCCGGTCCTCGTGGAAGGGTCGCCGGCTGCGGCCACTTTGGTTACCTTAAACGGGTCCGGGGACATCCGTCTTGGTCTTGGAGCCAATGCACTGGCGCTTCATCCGTCCACTGCGGGCGATATTCCCGCCGGTTCGTTAATCGATTGTTTTGCGCTCAGACATTCATAAGGCGGGCTGGATTTTCAAATTGTTTAAATAAATATGTAAATATATTTCTGACTGTAATGCGACTTCTGTCTATTATCCTTAAATTTATGCAAGATTTGGCGTAGAGGGCAATTAAACATAGCGGTGATGCGAGTTTTTATTCATATATATCGATATTTAATATAATTCCTGCTTACTTAGATCGCTTTTCATTTTTCGTGACGGTTGCTGCCATGCCATTACGCTCATCACCAAAGCAAACTGTCATGAAATCAAAGATCATAGTTGTCGGTTTGGTCTTCCTGACGGCGACTGAAGTGAGATGCAGTGCCCAGTTGTCATTGAGGGGCCAGTTGAGGGTCCGGTCGGAATTCCGGGATGGCTATGGGACGCTCGAAACAGCCGGAAGTCAACCTTCGATGGTCATCTCGCAACGGGCGCGGCTGACCTTTGGTTACCGGTCGTCGCGCGTGGTCTTTCAAGCCACTGTTCAGGATGTCCGGGATTGGGGAGCGGACGCTTCGACGATCGATAACGCGGACGGCGCAAGACTGGGCGTTCACGAGGCCTGGGCGGAGCTGATCCTGGCCAATTCCGCGGACAGTAGTTTCACGCCCTCCGCGATGCAATACCTGAGTTGCCGGATCGGCCGGCAGGAGCTGGTGTACGACGACCAGCGATTGCTGGGCAACCTGGACTGGCTGCAGCAGGCACGGCGCCATGACGCGGTTGTGTGGAAGGCCGTCTTGCATGACTGGCGAGCCGATCTTGGGTTGGCTTTCAATCAGAATACCGACGCCGTCAACTATAACGGCACCTATTATACGCCGGATAACGTGCCCGCATTTGTGAAGGACAATAAGGGTGATCTCGCCCCTGCGCCGGCGGGCTTCGTGCCGCTCGTCAATGGCGCGGGGTTCAGCGCACCCGGCGGAAAGCCTTTGCTGGCTACGGTCCCGGGAACGAATGGCGCCAGTCAGGACTATAAATCAATGCAGTTCCTTTATGTCGCCAAACAATTTCACCGGGTCAGGTTGTCGGGTCTGTTACTGGCAGACGAATTCGGGCGTTACGGGCTGGACTCCGTGCGCAATATCGCCGGAAAGGATACCGGGTACATCTATGGCTGGCATTTCAACCGGGCCGGCGTCAATGCCCGAATAACCGGCGGCTTGTATCTGACCGCCGACCTTGATCGCGCACAGCACTGGAGGCTGGCGACGGGGGCATACTATCAGGCGGGCAGGAACCCGGCCGGATCACGGCTCGGGGCATACACATCGACGGTATCGCTCAGTTATTCCCGCGGGATATTTTCTTATACGGCCGGGTGGGACTATGTATCCGGCAATAACGCGTATTCGGCGTCGACGTCGGACCATCGCTTCGATCCCCTGTATGGGACCCCGCACAAGTTCTGGGGATATATGGATTATTTCTATGCCGGGAGCGGTTCCGCGCCGGGGGGTCTGAGCAATCCATTCCTGAAAGGAAAATACAATTCATCGGGGGGCAGGTTTGCCGTCGAGCTGAGCTACCATTATTTCGCGTCGGCGGCGGAACAGAAGGATCAGAAAGGGAGCGCGTTGTCCAAATATTTGGGCAGTGAAGCGGACCTGATCGCCAACTATAACCTAAACGGTTGTACGACAGTGGAACTTGGCCTTTGCGGGCTCGCGGCGACCCCGGCGATGGAATATGCAAAGGGGATATCGGGCCCGGCGCGGCTTCGTTCGGGCTGGGTCTATCTGCAACTCAATATTCAACCCGACTTTCTAAAAAGATAACATGAACATGACAGGCCAGATGGATCGTATCCGGTTATTCTCGATCAGCAGTGTTCCCATGCGGACATTTCATTTGACATGGCTGATGTTCTTCATCTGTTTCTTCGGCTGGTTCGGACTGGCCCCACTGATGCCCATCATCCGCGCCGACCTTGGTCTGACCAAGGTGCAGGTGGGCAATACCATTATTGCGTCGGTCTCATCGACGGTCATTGCGCGGCTATTGATAGGTCGCTGTTGTGACGTCTGGGGGCCGAGACTGACCGCCGTCTGGCTGCTGGTGCTGGGGTCCGTCCCTGTCCTGCTGGTGGGGTTGGCGCGCGACTATACCGCTTTTTTGCTGTTCAGGCTGGCGATCGGTGTCATCGGGGCTTCCTTCGTGATCACCCAGTTCCATATGTCGCTGATGTTTGCCCCAAATATCAGGGGAACTGCCGGAGCGATTACCGGTGGCTGGGGGAACCTTGGCGGCGGTGTGACGAATATGGTCATGCCGTTGATCTTTTCGGCGGTAGTCGGGTTCGGGTTCACACCGCATGCCGCCTGGCGCTATTCGATGATCGGGCCGGGCTTGCTGATGTGGCTGGTCGCGTGGTTGTATTACACCCGCACCCAGGACAGCCCCGAAGGGAATTTCCGACGCGGGAAGGCCAGGATCGCTAAACAGCCGCGCGGCGACTTGATGCGGACGCTTGCGGATTGGCGTATTCTCGCGCTGGTGCTGGCTTATGCCTGCTGCTTCGGAATGGAGATCACCTTTGACAATGTGGCAAGCCTGTATTTTACCGACAATTTTCATCTTGGCGCGAAGGCTGCGGGGCTTTGGGCAGGGGTCTTTGGCTCCATGAACCTGTTTGCCAGGGCTCTGGGCGGAATAGCCAGCGACAGGGCCGGCGGGAGATGGGGGATGCGCGGGAAAGCGCTGCTGCTGGCTTCGGTGCTGCTGCTGGAAGGGATCGGATTGACGGCGTTTGCGCACACGAAGGTGCTGGCGTTGGCCATCTTTTGCATGATCTTGTTCGCGCTCTTTCTGAAGATGGCGAACGGGGCGGTCTACGGCATTGTCCCATTCATCGACGAAAAGCGGGTCGGACTGATCAGCGGGGTTGTCGGCGCCGGGGGCAACCTGGGCGGCATGTTGTTCGGGTTCCTTTTCCGCTCGGCAGAGTTGTCATACACGGATGCGTTCGGACTGATCGGCGTCGCTGCCATGAGCGTAGCGGTTCTTGTTTCTGTCATCCGTTGGCAGGCCGTGGCGAACCCGGCAGGAGCACGGGCTGTCAATCCATCGGCTCTGGCCGGCTAATCTATGGCTTTCAACCATCGTCATATCCAGCATTATTCTTCGATCTGTTGCTATTGCGGCGTCGGTTGCGGCGTGACCGTCAGCAAGGATAAAAAAGGCCGTATTGCCGTGGAGGGCAGCCCGGAATACCCGGTGAACAAAGGTCAGTTATGCAGCAAGGGCATGAACCTTCATCACACCGTCAACGACCGGAGCGACAGGCTCCTGTTTCCGCAAATGCGGCCGGGCAGGGGAGTGCCCTTCCGGCGGGTCGGCTGGGACGTTGCGCTGAACCGGGCCACGGCGGTGTGGAAAACGCTGATCGCCAGGTATGGGGCCGATTCGGTCGGGTTCTATGTGTCGGGTCAGTGTCTGACGGAGGAATATTATGTGATCAATAAGCTGATGAAGGGTTTCATCGGCAGCAACAATATCGACAGCAACTCCCGCCTTTGCATGAGCTCGGCGGTGGCCGCGCACAAGCTGGCATTCGGCGAGGACAGCGTACCGGTATGTTATGAGGACATCGAATTGACTGATTGCCTGCTGGTCGCGGGCGCGAACCCGGCCTGGTGTCATCCCATTCTGTGGCGACGGGT